>Ga0265327_10000042_pt1 | contig 287487 bp, 280 predicted proteins | sample 41621metaG_FD_202089 | JGI IMG/M metagenome (GOLD analysis project Ga0265327, IMG submission 202089) | Rhizosphere microbial communities from Carex aquatilis grown in University of Washington, Seatle, WA, United States - 4-16-21 metaG | ecosystem: Host-associated > Plants > Roots >...
TGGTCGCACGTCACGGCCGTCACGCTCAACCCGGAGCGCGAATCGGTCGTCACCGCGACCTCGCGTTCCCGAAATACTCAGCCATTGGCTGCATAAATGAGGCGACAGGTAGCTTGACGCGCGCCGGTCCCTCGGCGTCAACTTCGCGCCGCGTCTGGCGGACGCGCTGCCGGGCAACGGGCAACGCTCCGTCGTCGAGCGGGTCTACAAATTCGCCCAGGGCGAACAGATCAGCGTCTTCCAGAGTGTTCCCGCGCCCACCGGTGGCGAGAACAAGGACGGGTCCTACAGCCCCTTGTGGCGGCTGGTGATGGTGCACTGGCTCAAGCCCGCGGCGCGGCGCGAACTGCGCTCGGAAGAGGCGCTGCTGGACGCAGCCGAGAAGGGTGAGCTGGCGCTGGATGTGACGGACGTGGTCGTGAACTGCCCGATCACGCGCTCCGTGGACGGGCTGCCGCTCAAGGGCGTGCGCTGAGGCCTCGGCCTAAAGCGCAAGACTGCGCAGCGAGACGTCCAGCAGATCGTCCATCAGGCCGAGCAGTCGCTCACGGTTCTCCGCCACGGGCTGTTGTACGGCTGGATAGCGCCAGGGCCCGACCTCGCTGCCGTGTGCACCAAGCATGAGGTGAAACGGCGTGGTGGGTGTTTGAAGGGCCAGGGCGCTGCGCGTGCCGCCGGCCAGGCCGTCTTTCGGCGAAGGTGCCCGCTCGTTCAGGTCCACCATCGTGCCCAGCATGCGTACCGCGCGACCGCGCGCGTCGCGTTCCACCACGCGGCCACGCGAATGCATCAGCCGATAGCCGGAGCCGTTGCTGCGCAGGCGGAACTTGGCCTCATAGGTGGAGGTCGTGCCGTCCTGGTGGGCGAGCAACGCACGCAGCATGGGGGCGAGGTCGTCAGGGTGGACGCGGCAGCGCCAGAAGGCCGTGCTGTCGGCCTCCAGCGTGTTCGGAAAGCCCAGCTGCGACTTCCACTGCGGCGCGTAGTGGACACATTCGAGTTGCGGGTGCAGATCCCAGACGCCCAGCCGTCCGGTTTCGATGGCGCTTTGCCAGCGTCTTTCATCCAACGATGGATTCTTCATGGGCGCCGATCTTAGGGGAGCTAACGGTCTGCTTCTGCGGACTCCGGGGCGGGCAGGGCCGCAGCATCGTGCGGGTATTCACGATTGCCGCCACCAGATCCAGGTGCGCAGACGCAGACGCAGAGGCCGCCACGCCGCAGGCCGCCCACAGCGACGGCGATCACCGCATCGCAGCGCGAACTCAAATGTTCTTGCCCTTGCCGGAAATCACCGACCCGACAAGCTCAACGAGGGCCGACAAGGCAAACAGCCCGAAGGCGGCCTTGGTCTGTCCGGCGAACGCAAGAGCAAGTGCGCCAACGATGGGAACAACGACGATGACGTGCACGGCTTTCATGCGTCGCTGGCAGATCGTTTTCGCTGTCGCAAACGCTCGAGGACCATTGGAATGGCAGCAAGCGGAACCACGGCGATCGCGAGGAATGTCAGGAACTCAAGCGAGGCATTGAGTGCCATTCGCCAGTGGTCGAGGTAGCTATATTCGCTATCGAAACCCCAGCTCGCAAGACCAGCCAATGCGCCGAGAAGTGAGCCGACGACCAAAGGTCCGGTCGGAGCCTGCCTTTCGGACGAGGTCAATTTCTTCATTGCCTTAGCCTGCCCGAAAGCAGCCTCTCGTGAACGTCAGGAAGTGGCAGGTCAGCATCGGTCGTCGCCAATCAACGCCACTTGACGCTGATGCCTCTTGGGGACCGGAAGCCCGCGGATCTTGAGCCAGTATTCTTCGACGACATCATCGTCAACGGCAGGCATGACGTGCGTCGCATAGAGGCTGTCCTGGCCGTCCTTGTGCGGCCCAGAAATCCAGTACGGTTCGCCCGTCTCGGCATCGAAGTAGTTCGACTTGAACCCACGGCCGCGCAGGCTCTTGAAAGCCTTCCCTCGGTAGTAGACCGTCGCACCCGACTTGGAGAACGTGACCCGCCCGATACGCGCGGGCCCGGTCAGCTCGCCGGCCTTCGATTCGATATACATGATGCGAGATTTCATGGTCGCTCAATCTTAGACCGACTGCCGCTGAAGCCCCCAACGGGCCGAATGCTCACTCCGGCGCTTGACAAGCGCCTCGTCGTCCTCAATACTAAACCGTATGGTTAATCAATCATCTCCGTCCCTCGACCTGATCTTCAGCGCCCTGGCCGATGGCACACGGCGTGACGTGCTGGAGCGGCTCGGTGAGGGGCCGTTGTCGGTCAGCGAACTGGCGTCTGAACATGAGATGTCGCTGCCCGGTTTCATGAAGCACCTCGCGGTGCTTGAGGCCGCAGGGCTGATCGCCAAGGTCAAGGAAGGGCGTGTGGTGCGCTGCGAGCTGGAGGCCGCGCCGATGCAGGAGGCCGCGATGTGGGTCTCGCGCTATGAGAAGTTCTGGAACGAGCGGCTCGATGCCCTCGGTCGTTATCTCTATCACCAGGAAGAAACGCAATGGAAGCAAGCCAAGCCCAAGTCCCCGCCGCCGTCACCCTTCGCCGCAGCTTCGCCGTCGCCCCGGAAAAAGTCTGGCGGGCCTGGACCGACCCGCAAGCGCTGATCCACTGGTTCGGCAGCGGCGACCCCGCCCAGGTGCTGGCGGTGGACATGCACCTGCGGGTGGGCGGCAGCTATCGCATCCTCTTCATCGCGCCCAATGGCGAGGAGAGCGAGGCCTCCGGCGTGTACCAGGAAGTGGAACCGAATCGCCGTCTGGTGTTCAGCTGGGCCTGGCGCAGCACGCCCGAGCGTGTCTCGCGAATCACGCTGGCCATCGAGCCGCAGGCCGGCGGCAGCGAGCTCGTGTTCACGCATGACCGCTTCTTTGACGAGGCGGCAAGCGCCCGCCATCGGCAGGGCTGGGAATACATGTTCACGCACCTGGAGGCCTGGCTGGCCACGCAGGTGCGGTCATGAGCGCCGTCGTTTCTAAGGGCAGTTGCCATTGCGGGCGCATCGCCTTCGAGGTGGAAGGCGTACCCGAGAGCGTCACGGCCTGCAACTGCTCGATCTGCCAGCGCAAGGGCATCCTGATGTGGTTCGTGTCGCGCGAGCGACTGAAGCTGCTCACGCCGGAGGAGGACAGCAGCGTCTACCTCTTCAACAAGCACAGGATCAAGCACCGCTTCTGCCCGGTCTGCGGCATCCATGTCTACGGTGAAGCGCTGGACCCGCAGGGCCGGATGAACGCGGCGGTCAATGCGCGATGCATCGAGGGCGTGGATCTTGAGGCGCTGAAGGTCTCACACTTCGACGGCAGAAAACTCTAAGGGATGAGCCGGTAACCGACCGCCGTCTCCGTGATCAGATGCTGCGGCCGCGCCGGCTCGGCTTCGAGCTTGGCGCGCAGATTGCCCATGTAGACGCGCAGGTAGTGGCTGTCGTCGGCGTGCGAAGGGCCCCACACAGCCTTGAGCAACTGGCGGTGCGTGAGCACCTTGCCGGCGTTGGCGATCAGCTCGGTGAGCAGGCGGTACTCGGTCGGCGTGAGATGCACGGCTTCGCCCGCACGCGTGACGCGCCGCGCAGCGAGATCGACCTCCACCTCGCCAAAGGCAAAGCGGCTCTCGCCCGGTGCGGCGCTTTGCTTGCGGCGCTGCGCCACGCGCACGCGGGCCATCAGCTCGCCAACGCCAAAAGGCTTGGTCAAAAAATCATCGGCGCCGGCATCGAGCGCGGCGATCTTGTCGGCCTCGTCGCTGCGCGCCGAGAGCACAATCACGGCCACCTGCGACCAGGCGCGCAGGTCGCGCAGATAGTCCACACCGTCGCCGTCGGGCAGGCCGAGGTCGAGGATGATCAGCTCGGGCCGGCGCGTGCCGGCGTCCACCAGGCCTTGTCGCAGGGTGCCGGCCTCGAACACCAGCCAGCCCTCGGCTTCCAGTGCGAGGCGCACGAAGCGGCGGATGCTGGGTTCGTCTTCGACGATCAGGGCAACGGGTTCGCTCATTCGGGTTCGATTTCAAGGATGGAGGGAGGGTTGCCCAGCGGCAGGCGAATGCTGAACGCGGCGCCGCCGCCTGGTGCTGATTCTGCAGCCGACTCCGCCGAAATGCGTCCGCCATGGGCCTCCACAATGGCACGGCAGATCGCCAGGCCCAGGCCCACGCCGGGCGTGCTGGATTCCTTCTCGCCGCGCGTGAACTTGTCGAACAGCACATCGACGCTCTTGGCCGGCAGGCCGGGCCCGTTGTCGCTCACGCGCAGCACGAAATAGGCGCGATCCTGAATGGCGGCGCTGATGCGGATGCGGCTGCCCGGCGGCGTGTACTTGGCCGCGTTTTCCAGCAGATTGGCCAGCACGCGCTCCATCAGCGCGGCGTCCAGATGCAGCAGGGGCAGATCGTGGGGCAGATCGATGCTCACCTCGTGTCCGGCCAGCACCGGCGCCAGCGCGCGCAGGCTGGTGCCGACGATCTCGTCGATGGGCTGCCACTGCAGATTGAGCCGCACGGCGCCGCTCTGCAGCCGCGCCATGTCCAGCAGGTTGGTGACCATGGCGCTGACGCGCTGTGATTGCTCGCGCAGCTTGTCGCTGAGCTCATGGGCTTCGGTCGCCAGCGGCATGGCGGCCAGGGTCTGGGCCAGGCCGTAGACCACCGCCAGGGGTGTGCGCAGGTCGTGCGAAAGGGCGGAGAGCAGCGAGTTGCGCAGCCGCTCCGATTCGATCTGCACCAGCGCCTGCTGCGCCACCTCCACGTAGTGCACGCGCTCCAGCGCCTGGCCGATGATGGAGGCGTAGGTGTCGAGCTGCGCGCGGCGCTCGGGCTGCATCACGCTGGCGCGTTCGCGCGGGCGCACGGCCAGCACGCCGCGCGCGCGCATCGGCGCCTGCAGGGGCAGGTAGAACCAGGCGCTGCCGGGCAGGGTGTCGGTGGCCAGACCGGCGGCGCGACCATGGTCCAGGGCCCAGCGCGCGGTGCCGGCTTCGGGAGGATCGGTCTGATCTGCTTGCGGCGGCATCTGCAAGGCGTCGTTCAAGTCCAGGGCCATCACCACCGCCGGCCCGTGTATCTCGCGCGTCAGGCTTTGCTGGACGATCTCCACCACCTGCTCGGTCTGCAATGCGCCGGCCAGCTCGCGGGTGAGCTCGAACAAGGCTCGCGAACGCGCCTCGCGCTCGGCTGCCACCTGTGCCTGGTAGCGCAGGTGCGCCGTCAGCTGGCCGGTGATCAGGCCCACGGCCAGCATCACGGCGAAGGTCAGCAGGTACTGCACGTCGGAGACGGCAAAGCTCATCTGCGGCGGCACGAAGAAGAAATCGAACATGCCCACGCTGAGGAAGCTGGCCAGCACGGCCGGCCCGCGGCCCCAGCGCAAGGCCACGCCCACAACGGCGAGCAGGAAGAGCATGACGATATTGCTGAGATCGAAGACGCTCAGCAGCGGGCGGCACAAGGCCGTGGTGACGATGCAGACCAGGGCCGCGTAGGCGTAGGCAGGCAGGTTCTCCTGCCAGGCGCTGCTGCCGCGCGGCAACTCGATCGTTTCGACGCGCGTGGGCTGCGGCTGGCCGACCTCGATCAGGTCCACGTCCGGCGCCAGCATGGACAAGGCGTCGTGCAGGCCGGCCTCGCCCAGCCAGCGCCGCCACAACGGTGCGGCCGGAGCGCGGCCCAGCATCAGCTGCGCCAGGTTGTTCTCGCGTGCATAGGCCACCAGGGCCTTGGCCATCTGGCTCGATTGCAGCACGGCCGTGGTGGCGCCCAGGTCGTGGGCCAGGCGCACGGTGCGCAGGATGGCGTCGCGCTGCGTGTCGGGCAGGCGCTGCAGCTTGGGTGTTTCCACATAAACCGCATGCCAGCTCACGCCGAGCTGCTGGGCCAGCCTCGCGGCGCTGCGCACCACGTGCTCCGAACGCGCCGTCGGGCCGATGGCGCAGAGCAGGGCGCCTTCGGTCTTCCACACGGGGCTCACCCCGCGTTGGCTGCGCCAGGCCTGCACATCGTCTTCCACGCGATCGGCGGTGCGCCTTAGCGCCAGCTCGCGCAGGGCCATCAGGTTGCCCTTGCGGAAGAAGTTGTTGGCGGCGCGCTCGGCCTTCTCGCCGATGTAGACCTTGCCGGCTTTCAGGCGCGAGAGCAGCTCGTCGGCCGGCGTGTCAACCATCACGACCTCGTCGGCCGCGTCGAAGAACGTGTCCGGCAGCGTCTCCTGCACGCGCACGCCGGTGATGCCGCCGATCACATCGTTGAGGCTCTCCAGGTGCTGGACGTTGAGCGTCGTGTAGACGTCGATGCCATTGGCCAGCAGCTCCTCCACGTCCTGCCAGCGCTTGGGGTGGCGCGAGCCGGCCACATTGGAATGGGCCAGCTCGTCCACCAGGATCAGCGGGGGCTTGAGCGCGAGCGCGCCGTCCAGGTCGAACTCGGGCAGGCTGCGGCCGCGGTATTCGAGCTGCTTCGCGGGCAGCAGTGTCAGGCCTTCGGTCAGTGCCGCGGTGTCGCTGCGGCCATGGGTCTCGACCACCCCCACCAGCACCTCGGCGCCCTCGGCCTGCAGCTTGCGGGCCGCCTGCAGCATGGCGTAGGTCTTGCCCACGCCGGCAGAGGAACCGAAGTAGATGCGCAGCCGCCCTCGACTGGCCTTGGCCTCTTCATCGCGCAGTTGTGCGAGCAGGGCGTCGGGGTCGGGGCGGGAGTCTTCCATCAGTGCATCTTAGAAAGTCTTGGAGACACTGAGAACAAGGCCGGCCGTACCTACGCGCTTGGCGTCTTGTCCGGCCGAATTGGCGACTTGATAGAAGCTGTGCTTGGCATCGCTGCCCACCACCGCGGCGCCGACGGTGAAGCCGCTGAACTCCTTGCTCAGGCCGAGCTTGTAGTCGGTGTAGGACAGATCGTTGTAGTGATGCACGGCCATGCGGCCCAGATGCGTGGCCAGGCTCACGCCGTTGCCCAGATCGAAGCTGTAGTTCAGGTCCAGGTAGGCGCTGCCCTTGGAGCTGCCAGCGACCGGCAGGCTGCTGAAATAGGCATAGCCGGCCGTCGTGCTGTTGAGGCCGAAGTAGTCCGTGACGGCGACAGACAGCTTGGCGCTGAAGGCGCCCGCGTTGACAGCGGCGTAGACGTCCACGTTGTTGTACTTCTGGTCGCTCGCCACGCCGGGCGCGCTGTTCAGCCGCGCGCCGGGGTAGACATAGGCCAGCGTGCCGAGGTCGATCTGCACGCTCTCGGTCACGTTGAACTTGTAGCCGCCGTAGAGGTCCCACTCCAGGCCGGCGCCATTGTTGTAGCTGTTGCCCGAGACGTTGGACATCCAGGTGCCCAGATACACGCCGCTCTTGTCGGCAAAGTCGATGCCGCCTTGCACGGCGGGCAGCTTGTAGGTCTGGCTGATGCCACGGAAACGGTAGTCGGAGTTGAGGCTCAGGTTGCCAGTCAGCGTGTGGTCCGGCGCGGGTGCGGGCGGCGCTTCATCGGCATGGGCAACGCCGGCGATGGACAGGACTGCAAGAGCGATAAGGGTCAGACGGTTCATGAGAGTCAGAGGAAATAAACGGTGAGGTGAGGGATTACTTGGCAGTGGCTTCGAGCGCCAGGTTCAGCTGCAGCACGTTGACGCGCGGCTCGCCGATCAGGCCGATGAGGCGGCCCTGGGTGTGGGCATCGATCAGCTGCTGGACTTTTTCAAGCGGCAGCTGGCGCGCCTTGGCGACGCGGCCAGCCTGGTAGCGCGCCGCGGCCACGCTGATCTCGGGGTCCAGGCCGCTGGCCGAAGCGGTGACAAGGTCCACCGGCACGGGGGCCTTGTTGTCCGGGTCGGCCTCGCGCAGCGCAGCCACGCGGGCCTTGACGGCGTCGGCCAGTGCCGGGTTTAGCGGGCCCTGGTTGGAGCCGCCGGAAGAGGTGGCGTTGGTGCCCATCGGCGAGGTGGCCGAGGGGCGACCCCAGAAGTGGCCGGGATCGACGAAGGTCTGGCCGATCAGCGAGGAGCCGACGACCTTGCCCTCGCGCTCGACCAGCGAACCCGCAGCTTGCGCCGGGAAGGCCGCCTTGGCCACGCCGGTGACGAGCAGCGGATAGGCCAGGCCGGTGACGAGGCTCAACAGCACGAAGCTGGACAGAGCGGGGCGGATGAATTGCTTGAGCATGGTGAAAAGTCCTCTCAGACCAGGTGCAGGGCGACCAGGATCATGTCGATCGCCTTGATGCCGATGAAGGGCACGATCAGGCCGCCAACGCCGTAGATCAGCAGGTTGCGGCGCAGCAGCGCGGCGGCGCCGACGGCGCGATACGCCACGCCCTTGAGCGCCAGCGGGATCAGCGCCACGATGATCAGCGCGTTGAAAATCACGGCCGACAGGATGGCCGAGGCGGGGCTGTGCAGCGCCATCACGTTCAGCTGTGCGAGCTGCGGGTACACGCCGATGAACATCGCTGGGATGATGGCGAAGTACTTGGCCACGTCGTTGGCGATGGAGAAGGTCGTCAGCGAGCCGCGCGTCATCAAGAGCTGCTTGCCGGTCTCCACGATCTCCAGCAGCTTGGTGGGGTTGGAGTCCAGGTCCACCATGTTTCCGGCCTCCTTGGCCGCCTGTGTGCCGCTGTTCATGGCCACGGCCACGTCGGCTTGCGCAAGAGCGGGCGCGTCGTTGGTGCCGTCGCCGGTCATGGCGACGAGGCGGCCCTCGCTCTGGTAGTCACGGATCATCTTCAGCTTGGCTTCGGGCGTGGCCTCGGCCAGGTAGTCGTCCACGCCGGCTTCGGCGGCGATGGCGGCGGCCGTGAGCTTGTTGTCGCCGGTGATCATCACGGTCTTGATGCCCATGCGGCGCAGCTCGGCAAAGCGCTCCTTGATGCCACCCTTGACGATGTCCTTGAGCTCGACGGCGCCGAGCACGCGGGAACCATCGCACACGACCAGCGGCGTGCTGCCACGGCGCGCAATGTCGTCCACGGCCTGCACCACCTCGGCCGGCATGCGGCCGCCGAGTTGCTCGACGTGCTGCTTGACGGCACTCGCCGCGCCCTTGCGGATCTGGCGTGCGCCGCCGTTCAGGTCCACGCCGCTCATGCGGGTCTGCGCGGTGAAGGGCACGAAGTGTGCATCCATCGCGCCGAGCTCGCGCTCGCGGATGCCGAACTTCTGCTTGGCCAGCACGACGATGCTGCGGCCTTCAGGCGTCTCATCCGCCAGCGAGGCGAGCTGCGCCACGTCGGCCAGCTCGTGCTCCAGCACATGGGGCGCGGGCACGAAGGCGCTGGCCTGGCGGTTGCCCAGGGTAATGGTGCCGGTCTTGTCGAGCAGCAGCACGTCCACGTCGCCTGCGGCTTCTACCGCGCGTCCGGAGGTGGCGATCACATTGGCCTGCATCATGCGGCTCATGCCGGCCACGCCGATGGCCGAGAGCAGGCCGCCGATGGTGGTCGGGATCAGGCAGACGAGCAGGGCCACCAGCGCGGTGATGGACACCACCGTGCCGGCCCCAGCGGCCTGCACGCTGAACATCGAGAAGGGCAGCAGCGTGGCGGTGACGCCGAGGAAGACCAGCGTCAGCGCGACCAGCAGGATCGTCAGCGCGATCTCGTTGGGCGTCTTCTGGCGCTTGGCGCCTTCGACCATGGCGATCATGCGGTCGAGGAAGGACTCGCCCGGATTGACCTCGATGCGCACGACCAGCCAATCCGACAGCACTTTCGTGCCGCCGGTGACGGCCGAGAAGTCGCCGCCCGATTCGCGGATCACGGGCGCAGATTCGCCGGTGATGGCGCTCTCGTCCACCGAGGCCACCCCGTCGATGACGGTGCCGTCGAGCGGCACCATGTCGCCGGCTTCCACCAGCACGACGTTGCCCTTGCGCAGCTCGTCGGACTGCATCGGATGCCACTTGGCGCCGTGGATTGGCTGTTCCATCTTCTTGGCCCAGGTGCGGGCCTTGAGGCCGCGCAGCGAGGCCGCCTGCGCCTTGGAGCGGCCTTCGGCCAGCGCCTCGGCGAAGTTGGCGAACAGCACGGTGAACCACAGCCACAGCGAGACGCCGAGCACGAAGCCGCGGCTCTCGCCGGCCAGCATGGCGGGATCACGGAAGCTGGCGAACCACAGGCCCGTAGTCAGCAGGCTGCCCACGTAGACGACGAACATCACCGGGTTGCGGACCTGCACGCTCGGGGCGAGCTTGGCGAAGGATTGGGCCAGGGCCGGGCGCAGCAGCACCGGGTCCAGCAGAGGGAGTTGTTTGGTTTGCGTAGTCATGACGTTGCTCCAGATTCAGGGGAGCATCAGTTGCTCGACGACGGGACCGAGCGCCAGCGCCGGCACGTAGTTGAGAAGGCCGACCAGGAGCACCACGCCGATCAGCATGGCGATGAACAGCGGGCCGTGCGTGGGCAGGGTGCCGTTGCCGACGGGGATGCGCTTCTTGGCACCGAGCGAACCGGCCATGGCCAGCACCGGCACGATCACGCCGAAGCGGCCGATCCACATCACGATGCCCAGCAGCACGTTCCAGAAGGGCGTGTTGGCCGAGAGACCCGCGAAGGCCGAGCCGTTGTTGTTGCCGGCCGAGGTCAGCGCGTAGAGGATCTCCGAGAAGCCATGTGCGCCCGGGTTGGCGATGCCCGCCACGCCGTCCGCGCAGAGCACGGCCACGGCCGTGCCGATCAGCACCGCCAGCGGCGTGACCAGGATGGCGACCGAAACCATCTTCATCTCGAAGGGCTCGATCTTCTTGCCCAGGTACTCCGGCGTGCGGCCGATCATCAGGCCGGCGATGAAGACGCCCAGGATGGCGAATACCAGCATGCCGTACAGGCCCGTGCCCACGCCGCCGAACACCACCTCGCCCAGCTGCATCATCACCAGGGGCACCATGCCGCCGATGGGGGTGAGCGAGTCGTGCATGGCGTTCACGGCGCCGCAGGAGGCGGAGGTCGTGATCACGGCGAACAGCGAGCTCGCGTTGATGCCGAAGCGCGTCTCCTTGCCTTCCATATTGCCGCCGGACTGCAGCGGGCTCACCTGCTGGTCGACGCCCTGCGTCGCCAGTAGCGGGTTGCCGACCGTTTCAGCGCGCGTCTCGTAGATGACGCCGGCCACGAAGAGCAGGGTCATGGCTGCGAGAACGGCCACGCCCTGGCGCTTGTCGCCGACCATCTGGCCAAAGGTGAAGCACAGCGCTGCGGGGATCAGGAAGATCGACAGCATTTGCACGAAGTTGGCCAGCGGTGTCGGGTTCTCGTAGGGGTGCGCCGAGTTGGCGTTGAAGAAGCCGCCACCATTGGTGCCCAGCATCTTGATGGCCTCCTGCGAGGCAACCGGGCCCATGGCGAGCTGCTGCGTGGCCGTGGTGGCCGGCTCGGTCACGGGCTGGCCCTTCTCGTCCTTGAGCGGCTGGCCCTGTGCGTCGAGCTTGGGGTTGTCGTAGTGGTTGATCTCCAGTGTCGTCGCGTCCTTGTAGGCGTCGAAGTTCTGGATCACGCCCTGGCCGACCAGGAAGATGGCGAACACGAAGGACAGCGGCAGCAGCAGCCACAACGTGACGCGCGTGAGGTCGGCCCAGAAGTTGCCGATGTCGGTCTTCAGCCGGCCCGCGAAGCCGCGGATCAAGGCGATTACCACGACGATGCCGGTGGCGGCCGAGAAGAAGTTCTGCACCGTCAGCGCCAGCATCTGGGTGAGATAGCTCATCGCGGCCTCGCCGCTGTAGCCCTGCCAGTTGGTGTTGGTGACGAAGCTGATGGCGGTGTTGAAGGCCGAGTCCGGCGTGATGGCCGCCATGCCCTGCGGGTTCAGCGGCAGCACGGCCTGCAGGCGCTGTAGCGCGTAGACCGCGAGCACGCCGAGGAAGTTGAAGAGCAGCAGATAGATGGTGTAGCGCTTCCAGTGCATGCCTTCTTCAGAATGCACGCCCATCAGGCGGAACAGCCCGCGCTCCACGGCGAGCAGCGGGCGGGGCAACTGCCCCTGCACGACGCGGGTGATCCAGCGCGCCAGCGGCCAGGCAGCTGCCAGAAGCACCACGAGATAAAGGGCCAGCTGGGCCCATGCCAAGGTGTCCATGTTCAGAACTCCTCAGCACGCCAGAGCGCTGCCAGCAGATAGACGAAGAGGCCGGCGGTGACCAGGCCGGCAAGCCAGTAGAGGGCAATCATTTCTTGCCCTCCGACTGGGCGATCAGGCGGTCACTGGCCAGCGCCAGCCCGATGATCAAGAGCAGCAGGAAGCTGCCCAGGGCGATGTAGATGAGGTCCATGTGCGTCCTCTTGCGAGGTGGTTTGACATGGACGTCAGCTTAAAAATCGCGGGCTCAAACTGGTGTAGAGCTTGAATGGGGTGGTATCAAGAAAGCGTAAAGATGCGGTTCAGATCAGCTCGTCGCGCACCACATCACGCACCGCCTGCGGCACGGTCGACTCCGGCACCTCCACGCTTTGCGGCCCTTGCGGCGTCAGCCGCGTCAGCCGATAGCGAAAGGCGTCCGGCATCGCCGCCGCGGGCGGCGGCGTGGTGAACAGCGACTCGATTGCGCGGCGATCCGAGTCCGCCAGCTTGGCGGGATACACGCGCCCATGGCTGCGCAGACGCCCGCCCGGCCCCCCGAAACCGGCCAATCCGCCCAGCCGCTCGACATCAACAAAGGGCTCGGCGCTCATGGGCTGCTCCGTCGGGGTGATGAAAGCCAAAAACAGCGTACCAGCGATCAGCGCCAACGCAGCGGTAACACGGCCCTTCGCAGGGCTTCTCACAGGCCAACGGTTTTCCATCCCTTGTCAACGGCCGCCGCCACCTTGGGCTCCTGGGGATAGAGCTGCGTGGCCAGCTGGCGCGTGCGCGCGGCAAATTGCGCCATCGTCATCGAGGGCTTGGGGCCGGTCGTGGAAACCGCCGCGTACCAGACCTGCCCGATGCGCTCCCAGCTCTTGCCGCCCAAGGTCTTGCAGGCGGTGCAGAAGGCCAGGTTGGGCGGGCCGCTGCTGTAATGCGGGTCCATGCCGGGCGTGATCTGGCTGTACTTGGTGGGCTGCGGCGCCAGCGCCTTCTTGTCGCCCGGGTTGGCCATGTTGCGCAGGCAGCTGTAGCCCTGCGCCTTGGCCGTGGGGCCCATGATGTCGGCGCCGATCAGCCAGTCGGCCTTCGTCACGTCCTGCTTGGCCTCCCATTGGCGGAACATGGAGCCGAAGCAGTCCGAGATGCTCTCGTTCAGCCCGCCGGCATCGCCGGTGTAGCCCAGCTGCAGCGTGTACTGCGTGACGCCATGCGTCAGCTCGTGGCCGATCACGTCGTTGCTGCCGGTGAAGTCGGTGAAGAGCTTGGTGTCGCCGTCGCCATAGACCATCTGCGTGCCGTTCCAGAAGGCGTTGTTGTAGGCCTTGCCGTAGTGCACCGAGGACAGCAGCGTCATGCCTGCGTCGTCCACCGAGTTGCGCTTGAACACCTCCTTGTAGAACTTGGCCACGCCCGTCGTCTCGTTGAAGGCGCGCTTGACCGTCTTGTCGCTGGAGTTCTTGGGCGCGGCGATGGGCGTGCCGGGCAGGTTCTGCTTGTGCACGCAATCGTCCACCGTGATCTTGGGCGCCGCGGCGACGGCCTCGACCATGCCAGGCGCGATGGACTGCGCCACCGCGCTGAGCACGCCGGCCTGCACGCGCACCTGGCGCAGCGCATCGCTGATGCGGGCGCTGTCGGCAAGGCCCTTGCGCAGCTCGGCGGGCAGCTTCTTGTTGTTGGCCAGACGGGTCAGGACATCGGCCGGGATGATGAAGCAGGTGCAGCGCATGGGGAGCCTCCTTGTGAACATAGGGGCCACTGTAGGCAGATACGGCGCAAGCGTCGTCCCCTAGCTTACGGAAAGTCGCGGGCATACACTGCGCCAAATATCGCCGTTAGGGAGCGCCGATGCCCAGTCCAGAAGTCCCCGCGATTCTCGACATCGAAGCCTCGGGCTTCGGCCGCGGCAGCTATCCGATCGAGATCGGCTTCATCGAGCCGCAAGGTCGCGGCTTCTGTTGCCTGGTCCACCCGCTGCCCGACTGGAAGCATTGGGACGACGAGGCCGAATCCTTGCACGGCATCACGCGCGACCTGTTGATGCGCCATGGCCGCCCGCCCGAGTGGGTGGCCGCCGAGATGAACGCGCGCCTACGCGGCCTGACCGTCTATTGCGACGGCTGGGGCCATGACTATCCCTGGCTGGCCCGGCTTTTTGAAGTCACCGACCTGCTTCCCACTTTCAAGCTCGAAGACCTGCGTAAGCTGCTCAGCGAACACGAAGCCGCGCGCTGGCACGCGGTGATCGACCAGGTGCGGCAGGAGCAGAACATCTGCCGCCACCGCGCCAGCACGGATGCCAAGGTTCTGCAGTTGGCGTTATTGCGGGTCAAAGAGCAGCCCAACGGCCACTAGACTCTGTTGCCATGAACCTCGCCGATCCGCTCGATGCGCCCCCGACCGCTGCAACCCCCGACCTGCAACGCAAGCGTGCGCCGCTACAGCCGCGCGCCGTCGAGACCTTCGAGCGCATCCTCTCGGCCTGTGCCGAGCTGCTGGGCGAGATCGGCATCGAGAGGCTCTCTACCAACCTCGTCTGCCAGCGCGCCGGGATCTCGCCGCCGGCGCTCTACCAGTACTTCCCCAACAAGTACGCCATCCTGCACGAGCTGAGCCTGCGCCTGATGGCCCAGCAGAACCACCTGCTGCGACCCTTCGCCGTGCCTGAGACCTTCCAGCTTTCCGAGGCCGACTTCGCCGGTTGGGTGGCGCAGTTGCTGACGCAGATGCATGAGCTGACCGAGAAGGCGCCCGCCGGCATCTGGGTCACCCGCGCGCTGCGCGCCGTGCCGGCCTTGCAGCCGGTGCGGCTGCAATCCAACGAAGCCGTGACCGACCTGCTGCTAGGCCCGCTGCTGGCGGCGCATCCCAAGGTTGATTGCGCGCGCGCGCGGCTGAGTCTGCGCCTGATGTTCGACTCGCTCTACGCCGCGCACGAGGTGCTGTTCGACGATCCCAAGCTCGAAGTCGCGGCCGTGGCCGACACCATGGGCGAGATGGTGGCCGGCGAGGTCATGCGGCTGATTGCATCGGCCAAGGCCTGAGCTGATAGCGCAGCACCGAGGACTGCACGCCGAGTGCTGCTGCGTGCTCGGGGCCGATGTCCAGCGCTGCCTCTGCCCATGGGCCCGCCAGGTCTTCCATCGTGGGCGCCAATCTGGCGAAGCCCGTGCCCTGGCCCTTGAGCCTGGCCTCCTTGCGCGTCCACATCGCGAAGAAGGCGGGCCGCCGCGCAGGCAAGGGCAGGGCCATCAGCTGGCCGAGTTCCTGCGCCGAGAACTGCGCGGCGGCAATGGCTTGCCAGGGCGTGCCCGGGTCCATCCATTCGACGTCGATGCCGACTTCGCGGCCGAAGGCGACGGCACACAAGGCGATGCCGCGGCTGTGGCTGACGTTGAAGCGCAGGTCGGCGCAGCCCGCCGCCGGATCGAGGATGGGCTTGCCTCCTTCGCGCTGGGCGAGCGGCACGGCAGACGGCTGCAGGCCGAGATGGCCCGCCAGGATCTGGCGCAGCGCGATGCGCGTCGTGACGAAGGCCTCGCGGCCGGGGCCCTCGCGCAGGCGCGCGGCGCGATCCTGCTCGGCCGGGCTCAGCGTGCGCGCCAGCAGCGCTTCGGGAACGGGCGCGCCCAGGGCAATGACCGACACCTCCACGTCATCCTCCGGCCCGCCGAAAGGGTTCATGCCAGCAGGGCGCGGATGCGCGCGGCCACGGTCTCCACATTGGGCGAGCGCAGCATGGCGCCGGTGTCCTTGCCGGGCACCTGGCTGACCTCGAAGGGCCCGGTGCAGCGGCTGCGCCAATAGCTTGCCGCTGCGGCGGCCTTGTCGGGCGAAAATCGCTCGCCCATCAGCAAGGCGGTGCGTCCGGCGTAGGCATGCGGCACGAAGCTGCCCAGCGCGGCCGATGCGGCCTCGCGCACGCGCGTCACATGCACCTCGGTTCGGGATTCGCGAAGCAGGTCGTGCCGGCTGAAGATCTCGCGCGCCACCGCGATCTTCTGGCGCAAGAACTCGCGCCGCTTGCGCTTGTCCAGCGTCACCAGCAGGCGCAGTGCGAGCCAGATGCGGGCCAGCACGAAGCGCGGGACGGCCAGGCGCCGCCAGAGGCCGAAGGAGCTCAGGCGCCGGGCGCGCGCGGCCCCGCTTGGCGGCGGATCGAGCATCAGCAGATGCTCCACGCGGATGCCGTCGGCCTCCAGCTGGCGCGCCAGCTCGAACACAACGAGCGCGCCGGCGCAGGCGCCGATCAGCACGCAGCTGCGGTCTTTCGCATGAGCCAGGATCTCCGCGCGCAGGCGCTTGGCCACATCGTCCACGCGCGCCTGCGGGGCGCTCTCGCCGGCCAGGCCCGGCATGTCGAGGCTGTAGAAGGGATGCTCGTCGCCGAGCGAGGCGGCCAGCGTCTCCGAGCCCAGGTAGTTGCCGCCGACGCCGAGAAGCGCGTAGATCGGCGCTCCCTTGCCCTGCCGTCGCACCGGCACCAGCAGGCGCGAGGCCGGCCCGGTCTCGTCCTGGTCGATGGCGGCGGCCAGGCGCGCAACCGTGCGCGTCTCGAACAGCAGGGCCAGGGGCAGGCGCTGGCCCAGGCGCGTGCCGAGCTCGGCAAAGATGGCCGCCGCGGCCAGCGAATGGCCGCCGATCTCGAAGAAGTCGTCGTCCACGCTGAGCTCGCTGCGCCCGAGCTGGCGCGCCCAGACTTCGGCAATCGTGATCTCGGTGCGGGTGCTCGGCGCGCGGCCGGGCCGGCCCACCAACTCGTCGGTCATGGGGTGGCGGGCCAGCGCGGCGCGGTCCACCTTGGCCGTCGGCGTCAGCGGCAGCGCATCGAGCGCAATGATGAAGGCCGGCACCATATAGGACGGCAGCCGCTGCGCCAGGTATTGGCGCAGATCGGCCTGAGGCGGTGCGCCGGACTTGCCGACGACGAAGGCCTGCAGCTGCTTGCCGCGGGCCGACTCGCGCAGCACGACCGCGGACTCGCGCACCTCGGGATGCGTGTTGAGCGCGAACTCGATTTCGCCGGGCTCGATCCGGAAACCACGCAGCTTGACCTGCTCGTCGAGGCGGCCGAGAAACTCGATCACACCCTCGGCCCGCCAGCGCACGCGGTCGCCCGTGCGGTACATGCGCTGGCTGTCAACGTCGACGAAGCGTTCGGCCGTCAGCTCGGGCCGGTTCAGGTAGCCACGCGCCAGGCCGTCGCCTGCGATGTAGAGCTCGCCAGGCGCGCCGATAGGCACCGCGAGGCGGCGTGCATCGAGCACCTGGACCTGCGTGTTGGCGATGGGCTTTCCGATCGGCACCGAATGCTCGAAGCGGCTCGCACGCGTCATCGCATGGCAGCAGGTGAAGGTGGTGTTCTCGGTCGGGCCGTAGCCGTTGATGAGCCGATGACCCTCGGGCAGGGCCGCAAGCATGCGCCGCACATGCCCGGCCGACAGCGCCTCGCCGCCGGCCAGGATCTGCCGCACGCCGCAGAGCGCTTCGAGCTCGAAGTCGACCATCTGGTTGAACAGCGCTGCCGTCAGCCACAGCGTGGTGATGCGCTGCTGGCGCAGCGTTTCGCCCAGCTCGGCCAGGGTCGGTGTGCCGGGCTTGCAGAGCACCAGGGTGGCGCCGTTGAGCAGGCTGCCCCAGAGCTCGAAGGTGGAGGCGTCGAAGGAGATCGGCGCCAGCTGCAGCAGGCGCTCGTGGGCATCGAGCTTGGCGCAGTCGGTGTTCATGACCAGCCGCGCCACGCTGCGCTGCTCGATGCAGACGCCCTTGGGCTTGCCGGTTGAGCCCGAGGTGTAGATCACGTAGGCGAGGTCGTGGCCGGTGGCTTCGGGCAGGCCTTCTGCCGTTTCTGCGGTCGCGGCCCGTTCCGTGTCGAGACACAGGACCTGGCCGGCATAGCCCGACAGGCTGCCTCGCTGCGCAGTCGTGGCGACGACCAGCGTGGGCTGGGCGTCTTCGAGCATCATCGCCAGCCGCGCCTGCGGGTACTTGGGATCGAGCGGCAGGTAGGCGCCGCCGGCTTTCAGGATGGCCAAGATGGCGGTGACCATCTCGATGCTGCGCGCCATGCACAGGCCCACCAGCGCGCCGCGCTGCACGCCGGCCCGGCGCAGTTGGTGCGCGACGGCGGTGGCTTCTTCATCGAGCTCGGCATAGCTGCGCGTCTGATCGCCCATCACGAGGGCGATCTTGTCCGGGCTGCGCGCGCGCGCCTGGGCAAACAGCGCGGCGATGCCGAGCTCCTGCGGATAGGGGCGCTGCGTGGCGTTCCACTGCGCGAGCTGGGCGCGGTCGGCCTCGTCGGCGCCCAGCAGGCTGGACAGCGGCTGCGCCGGCGCCTCGATGCCGCTCTCCAGCGCGCGCATGTAGGCGCGCAGCAGGCGCCGTACCGTCGCCAGCTCGAACACGTCGGTATTGCAGTCCCACTTGATCGTGATGCGCTCGTCGCGCTGCGCCACCTCGCTGCCGGCCTGCTGCTCGGCATAGGGGATCACGATCACGTTCATGTCGAACTTGGCTGAGCCGTTGTGCGGGTATTCGATCTCGCCGCTAAGGCCCGGCAGCTCGACCGGCGGCAGCGAGGAATCGTGGAAGCTGAACGCCACCTGGCAGAGCGGGTTGCGCGAACTGTCGGGCGGCAGGCCGAGCGTGCGGACGATGGTCTCAAAGGGAATCTCCTGCAGCGCCATGGCCTCCATCGAAGCCGTGTGTGCACGCTTGAGCAGCACGTCGAAATTCGGGTCGTCGCCAAGGTTCAGGCGCAGCGGCAGCATGTTGACGATCATGCCGATCAGCTCATCGACCTGGGCGTGCTGGCGATTGGCAAAGCCCGAGCCGATAACGAGTTCATCCTGTGCCGCAAAGCGCGCGAGCGTGGCCGCGAAGCCCGCCAGCATCACGCAGAACAGCGAGCTCTGTCGCGAGCGCGCAAAGGCGCGCAGGCGGCGCGCCAGCCCGGCCGGGATGTCGAAGCGGATCTCGTCGCCCTGAAAGCTCTGGGCCGCGGGCCGCGGCTTGTCGCTCGGCAGGTCGAGCACGGTCGGCGCGCCGGCCAGTTGCTTGCGCCAGTAGGTCAGGCCCGCGTCGAAGCGGCCTTGCGCGTGGCGGCGCCGCTGCCAGCGCGCGTAGTCGCCGAACTGGATCGGCAGCTCGGGCAGCGGCGATGCCCGGCCTGCGTGATAGGCGCTGTAGAGCGCTATCAGCTCGCGCACGAACACGCCGAAGGACCAGCCGTCGTGGATCAGGTGGTGTTCCACATGGACCAGCAGATGGTCCTGCGGCCCCATGCGGATCAGGGTCCAGCCGAGCAGGGGCAGCCGCGCCGGGTCGAAGCGGCGCTGGCAGAGTTCGCGCAGGCGGCCGGGCGCATCGTCCACCTGATCGACGACCACCGCCCAGGGCGGATGCACGCGCTGCTTCCAGCCGTCGGCCTCGCGCACGAAGCTCGTGCGCAGGGCCTCGTGGCGGCGCACGATTTCGCTCAGCGCCCGTTCGAGCAGATCCACGCGCAGATCGCCGCGCAGCCGGATCGTGCACTGGTTGTTGTAGGCCAGCGTGTCCGGCACCAGCTCGGCGAAGAAGAGTGCCGGGTCCTGTGCCAGGGCGGTCGGCGCCAGGTTGTCGGCGGGCTCGCGCTGCGGGCCGGGGTCTCGCTCCGCGGGGGGCGAGCGATCCGCGGCGTCGATCCGCGCAGCCAGGGCGGCCACGGTCGGCGCGGCCATCACATCGGCCACCGACAGCGCGACGCCTGACACTTCCTGCAGACTGACACAGGCGCGCGCCACCATCAGCGAATGCGCGCCGAGCTCGAACAGGTTGTCGTGCACGCCGACCTCACCCACGTTGTCGCTCGCCAGCAAGCCGGCCCAGATCGTCGCCACGCGGCGCTCCGTCTCCGTGCGCGCCAGGTCCGCGATGCTGCCGTCCACGCGATCCTCGCGCCGCGGCGCGGGCAGGGCGGCTTTGTCGAGCTTGCCGTTGGTGGTCAGCGGCCACGAGTGCAGGCTGACGAAGGCCGCGGGCAGCATGTAGCCGGGCAGCGTCCGGGCTAGCGCGGCCCGCAGCGCGCCTGGCGACGCCGGGCTCGCGTCTTTCGTCATCAGATAGGCCACCAGCTCCCCGTCGCGCAGCAGCACGGCGGCGCGGCGCACGCTGGTGCAGGCTTCCAGCGCGGCAGCGATCTCGCCCAGCTCGATGCGATAGCCGCGAACCTTGACCTGCTCGTCCGCGCGGCCGCAGAACACGAGCTGGCCGTCTGCGTCCCTTCTGGCCAGGTCGCCTGAGCGGTAGAGCCGGTCCGACATGCCGGGCGAGCCTGACAAGGGGTTTTGCAGGAAGCGCTGCGCCGTGAGTTCGGGCCGGTTCAGATAGCCGCGCGCCACGCCCGGCCCGCCGACGAAGATCTCGCCGATCTCGCCTGCCGCCACCGGCGCGAGCTGCTCGTCCAGCAGGTGGACCTGCAGGTCCGGCAGCGGCACGCCGATGCGGCTCTCGCCGCCCAGCGAGGCGCGCGTGACCGGGAAGTATGTGACATGCACCGTGGTCTCGGTGATGCCGTACATATTGATCAGCCGCGTTCGTTCGCCATGGCGCTCGAACCAGGACGCCAGGCGCGCAAACTCCAGCGCCTCGCCGCCGAAGACGATGTGGCGCAGGGCCGGCAGCGCGGCATCGAGCATCGTCTGCTCCGCGTCGATCAGCGCGTAGAAGGCCGAAGGCGTCTGGCACAGCACCGTGACGCCTTCGTCGCGCAGCAGCGCATGGAACGGGCCCGGCGAGCGGGTCAGCTCCGCAGGCACGATCACCGCCGTGCCGCCGTGGCGCAAGGCGCCCCAGAGCTCCCACACCGAGAAGTCGAAGGCGAAGGAATGGAAGACGGTCCACACATCGCTGTCGTCAAAGTTGAACCAGGGCTGGCTCGTGTGGAAGAGGCGGTCCACGTTGTGGTGCGTGACCAGGGTCCCCTTGGGCTGGCCGGTCGAGCCGGAGGTGTAGATGACGTAGGCAAGGTTGTCCGCCGCAGGCCGCAGCGGCGGCGCCGCGGGCGCGCCGCCTTCGCCGCCATCGGGCTCGTCCAGCCAGATCAGCCGGGCCTCATCGAGGCCGAGGTCCGCGGCGATCTGCTCGCGCAGCGACGAATGCGCGACGACGATGCGCGGGTTCGCGTCGGCAATGATGAAGCTGTTGCGCTGCGGCGGGTTGGCCGGGTCCAGCGGCACATAGGCACCGCCGGACTTGAGGATGCCGACAAGGCCGACGATGGCTTCCAGCGTGCGGTCGATGAAGAGGCCGACTAGCACCTCGGGCCCCACGCCGGCGCGGCGCAGCCGCTGCGCCAAGGCATCGGCGCGCGCGTTCAGCTCGCCGTAGCTGAGGCTGGCAGCGCCGCAACGCGCGGCGATCCGGTGCGGATGGCGGGCCGCATGCATCTCGAACGATGCATGGAGAAGACCGGCCTCCACCGTCCAGCCCACCGCTTGTTCTTGCTCGGGTCTCAACGCTTGCGCGGCAGCACTTGCGTGGTCGGGAAGCCGTCGGACGGCGACTGTCGGGGCAGGATCTGCGTGGCAGCAAAAGCCTCGGGCGCGGGCGGCCGGAGCAGCATGTCCTCGGTCTCCTGGCGCGGCTGCGCCGGCTCGGAGACGCTGACCTCCTGGCGGGGCTTGTGGCGGGCCGCCACCATGCGCAACTCGGCAACCTCTCTTTGCAGCAGCTCGACCTGCTTGCGCACCTGGGCGTTCTGCTGTTCGGCGAATTGGCCCGCATGGTCGAGCTTGCTGATGCGGTCCGCCGACTTCTTGAGCTTGCGGCCCCACCACCAGGCGCTGGCCACCGCGGCCAGCAAGCCGCCGACGAGCACGCCGCCCAGCATCACACCAATCGTTCCGAAATCCATGGGACCCCCCGCTACCGTTTGAATAACGGATTAGTTGCGTGCCTTGGACTCTACGCCTGCGCGGGCGATTGGCGTGTTTTGCCGGCGGTTTGCGGATATCCGGCGTTGGGGCGGCGCCAAAGCGGCCAGGCTGCGAGAAAGGCTGCTGAAAGGCAGCGTGGACGGGGATGCCCCCCCGCCGCGGGGGGTGGGCTTACCCAGAAAACCGGGGTGAACGTGCTGCGCGTCACGGAAAGCCGTGAATAGCATCGCGCCACGCAAGCAGTCGAGATGGTCTCGCTGCAGGATTTCCAAAGGCTTGATCCCATGAAACGCGCCTCACGCATCTTGGCCGGCAGCTTGCTGGCCCTGGCACTTTCGTCGGCTGCGCACGCGCAGTTCTACAACCTGGCCAACACCGACATGCTGGCCGTGACGGGCCTGAGCTATGACGGCTCGCGCGCGGTGGGTGTCAACGGCGACAACACGCCCTTCTACATGTGGACCGCCGCCACTGGCGTGCAGACCGGCGTGGGCGACTTCATTGGCGGCGTGGCCACGATATCGGCCGATGGCAACACCGTCGGCTTCAACGGCATCAACCCTGCGAGCGGCAACCGCGAGCTGGCGCTGTACAACTGGAACAGCGGCGCCACGACCTATCTCGGCAGCCTGGGCCAGACCTCGGACCGCAGCGACGCCTCCTCCATGTGGGCGCTTTCCGGCGACGGCAAGACAGCGGTCGGACTGGCCTGGGTGTCCGGCAGCAACGCGCATGCCATCACTGCGACCACCGCCGGCGTGGTCGACCTGGGCTCCTCGGTGGCGGGCCGCAGCACGCGTGCCAACGCGGTCAGCTACGACGGCAGCGTGGTTGGCGGCTGGCAGGACACCAACGGCCCGTGGCAGGGCGCCATTTGGAAGAACGGCGTGCAGACCCTGCTGACCTCATCGGACGGCACCTTCGTCGGTGCGGTCAACGGGCTCTCTGCCAACGGCACCTGGGCCGTCGGCGGCGCCTACAACGACATGGCCTACCGCTGGAGCGAGGCAACCGGCGTGCAATACATCGGCGCCGGCCTGTACTGGGGTGACTCGGCCGTCGCCACGGCCATCAGCGCCGACGGCCGCGTCATCATCGGCACCTCGCATTCGTGGGACGTGCCGGCGACCTGGGGCTCGGGCTTTGTCTGGACCGAAGACCTCGGCCTCGTCGACCTGACCCAGCTCGCGCTTAGCGAGGGCATCGACCTCGAAGGCGTCACGCTGGCCATCCCCGAGACCATCTCCGGCGACGGCCAGACCATCGCCGGCATGGGCTCCAACGGCCAGGGCTTCATCCTGCACCTGCCCACCAGCCTGGTGCCGGTGCCCGAGCCCGGCACGATGCTGATGATGGCGATGGGCATGGGCGCGCTGCTGGCGCGGCGCGCGAAGCGCAAGGACGCTTGAATGTTCAGTTAGCAGGCACCGGCGGCAGCGCCGGTGCGTGGAGGCCGACAAAGGGATCGGCCCAGGCGGGCAGGGCCATGAGGCGCTGGTTCCATGCTGCCACCGCCGGGTAGTCGCCCAGCGGCAGCCTCGCCACATCGTTGAAAGGCAGGAAGACCGCCATGCGGAAGTCGGCGTAGCTGAGGCCACTGGGCAGCAGCCAATCGCGCTTTTGCAGCTGGCCTTCGAGCACGGCCGCACTGGCGTGGAAGACCGCCATGCCCTCGTTGAGCACCGCTTCGTCGAAGGGGCCCAACTGGTAGCGCGGCTTGGTGCCCCGCTCGAAGTGCACCATGTCACAGCCACGCATGAAGTGGTCGCGCGTCCAGCTGATCCAGCGGATCATGTCGGGCAGATCGACGCCGCTGCGCCAGAAGTCGGAACCCACCATCTGGGAGAGTCGGCAGGCAATCGCGTCGGCTTCCCACAGCGAGCCGCCGTCGGCCTCGGCCAGGATGGGGATGCGCAGGGAGGGGTTCAGGGGCTTGAACTTCTCGGCCTGGCCCGGTGCGAGCGGCGCGGCCCATTCGAGCGTGACCGGGGCGGAGAGATGACGCGCAACCGCCAGCGCGAGACGTGGGTTGGGGTTGCGGGAGTAGTAGAGGATGGAGGCCATGGAACGACGTTAGCACTGGGGGTTCGACGGTGAAAGCCACTGACCTTGGGTCCAACCTACAGGCCCGGCCGCGGCCCTCCAGTCGTCCCGTGACAAGCGCATGGAGACTTGGTCGATGCCTTTGGCAAAACCGTCCGCGATCTGCTGTGCAATCCGGAAGCCATGGTGTGCGAAGAATCCTGCAGTGTGCTGGCTGGTAACGATCATGATCTCGAAAATGTCGGCTTGCGAGAATAGATGGTTCATGCGCCAGGCAAGAAGAGCCTTGCCCGCTGAGCAGCGATGGTGGTGCTGAGAAACCACGCCCCAGCTGAGACGGCCGCTGCCATTGCGGACGTAGCAACCACCGCATGCCATGACGGCACCGCCCGGCTCAGCCACGAAGTTGGTTCCCGGCGCGGCAAGGAAAGCCTCGAACTCCGGCAATTCAGAGGGGGCAAAGTAACGGGGCATGTTGCTGCGAAAGATCGCAATACACGCACCTCGGTCTGCTGCGAGATAGGGACGTATCTGGAGTCTAGGCAATGCGCGACGGGGTATGGCGGCTTCCTATTGCCCAGCGTGCGCCTCTTGCTGCAAGGCCTTCAAGCAAGCCAGGCACAAGCATCCCTCATATTCCTTCGCCAACTTCTCCCGCAGGGCCTCGCTCAAGTTCAGATCAAAGCAATCGCAGCGATCATCCTTGGCGCCGCAGTGGAAGCCACCGCCGCACCGCGGGCAGCGGTCATCGAGCGTGTTCATTTGAACAACCCCGCATGCAGCTCGCGCAGCAGCTTCTTCTGCACCTTGCCCATGGTGTTGCGCGGCAGCTCGGGCTCGATGAAGAGCTTCTTCGGCACCTTGAAGTTGGCGATGCGGCTCTTCAGATCGGCGACGATGGACGCGCTGTCGAGCTTGGCGCCGGGCTTGGGCACGACCACGGCGACGACGGCTTCGCCGAAATCGGGGTGAGGAACGCCGATGACGGCCGATTCGGCAACGCCGGGCATGTCGTTGACGTAACCCTCTATTTCAGCGGGGTAGACGTTGTAGCCGCCGCTGATGATCAGGTCCTTGCTGCGGCCGACGATGGTCACATAGCCCTGCAGGTCGAGCTTGCCCACGTCGCCGGTCTTGAACCAGCCGTCCGACGTGAACTCCTCGGCCGTCTTCTCGGGCATGCGCCAGTAGCCAGCGAACACATTGGGGCCGCGCACCTCGATATTGCCGATCTCGTCCACCGCACAGTCATGGCCGGCGTCGTCCATCACGCGCAGGCCCACGCCGGGCAGAGGCATGCCCACGGTGCCGCCCTTGCGGGCCGATTCGGGCCGGTAGGGGTTGGAGGTCAACATCACGGTCTCGCTCATGCCGTAGCGCTCCAGGATGGTGTGGCCGGTGCGTGATTGCCAGTCGCGGAAGGTCTCCAGCAGCAGGGGCGCGGAGCCGCTGATGAACAGGCGCATGTGCTTGCAGGCGGCGGGTTCCAGCGCGCCTTCGGCGAGCATGCGCACATACAGCGTGGGCACGCCCATGAAGACCGTGGCATCGGGCAGGCGGCGGATGACGGCGCGCGGGTCGAACTTGGCAAACCAGATCATCTTGCTGCCATTGAGCAGCGCACCGTGCGAGGCGACGAAGAGCCCGTGCACGTGGAAGATGGGCAGGGCGTGGATCAGCACATCGTCGGCTTGCCAGGCCCAGGCCTTCTGCAGCGTAACGGCGTTGCTCAGCATATTGCCGTGGCTCAGCATCGCGCCCTTGCTGCGTCCGGTGGTGCCGCTGGTGTAGAGGATGGCGGCGAGGTCCTCGCTCTTGCTGACGGCCACTTCATGCCGCGGGCTCATCTGCGAGGCGCGGTCCAGCAGGGTGCCGGTCCGGTCCTCATTGAGCGTGAACACGTGCCGCGTGCCCATCCGAAAGGCGAGCTTGCTGACCCAGCCGAAACACTTGCCGGCGCACACCACCATGGCCGGCTCGGCGTTGCCGATGAAGTACTCCACCTCCGCTGCCTGGTAGGCCGTGTTGAGTGGCAGGTAGACCAAGCCGGCGCGCAGCACGGCCAGGTACAGCATCAGGGCTTCAACCGATTTTTCGGTCTGCACCGCCACGCGGCTGTCGGCGGGCAGGGCGAGCGAGGCCAGCATGTTGGCCATCATGGCCGTGCCGTGTTCGAGGTCGCGCCAGCTGTACTTGAGCGGCTCGCCGCCGTCTGCGCATTCGATGGCGGTGGTGTCGAGGTCGGCGGGGAAGCCCGCGCGCAGCGCGGCGTACAGATTGGCGTTGTGCATGGCGGAAGGTTCGACAGGCTGAAGGGGGCAACGCTGCATTGTGTGTCACAGCCGCCACTGTGAAAAAACGGCGTTCAGATCAAGAATCGGCCCAGGGCGCATGACGCTCAAGGAGACGGTGATGCAGAACAAGACCTGGACGCTGGCGACGCGTTTGCGCCTCTCGGTGGCGGTGATCCTGCTGGGCTTTGTCCTGTTGATCGCGCTGCTCAGTTCACGCGCCTCGGACAGCCTGATGGCGGTGAAGATGCTCAACACGCTGGATCAGATCAAGGCCGCCGAAGGCGTCGTACGCGGCTACTACGACAAGGCCAAATCCGGCGCCATGAGCGAGGCCGACGCCAAGGCCGCGGCGGCTGCCGAGATCGGCAAGATCCGCTACTCGGGCAACGAGTACATCTGGATCCAGGACATGGCGCCGCGCATGGTCATGCATCCGATCAAGCCCGAGATGATCGGCAAGGACCTCAGCGCCAACAAGGACCCGACGGGCAAGGCGCTGTTCATGGAGATGGTGCAGGTCGTCAAGGCCAGCGGCAGCGGCTTTGTGGACTACCTCTGGCCCAAGCCCGGGGCCAGCGAGCCCGAGCCCAAGCGCTCGTTCGTGCAGGGCTTCGCGCCCTGGGGCTGGATCCTCGGCTCGGGCGTCTACGTGGACGACGTGACGGCCGTGGCACGCAAGGATGCGTCGGTGACGCTGGCGCTCGTGCTGGTTGGCGGCGCGCTGGTGGTGCTGGTGGTGGAGCTGTTCGTGCGCCGCCTGCGCAAGCGGCTCGACGCGATGCGCGAGGTGGTTCATGCGGTGGCCGATGGCGACTTGCGCAGCCACATCGAGGTGGGCGCGCAGGATGAGATCGGCCGCGTACTCAGCGAAGTGGCTGCCATGCAGGCGCGGCTGATGGAGCTGGTGAAGGGCATCCGCGATGCCACCGAATCGATCGGCGTGGCTTCGAGCGAAGTGGCGACGGGAAGCCAGGATCTGTCCGCGCGCACCGAGCAGACGGCGGCCAATCTGCAGCAGACAGCGGCCTCCATGCAGGCGCTGACCGAGCGGGTCCAGCATTCGACTCAGGCGGCCAAGCAGACCCACACGCTGGCCGACACGGCCGCCGGCCAGGCCCGCCAGGGCGCGAGCGTGATGGAGCAGGTGGTCTCCACCATGGACGGCATCTCGGCCGCCAGCCGCAAGATCTCGGACATCATCTCGGTGATCGACGGCGTGGCCTTCCAGACCAACATCCTGGCGCTCAATGCGGCAGTGGAGGCAGCGCGCGCCGGCGAGCAGGGCCGCGGCTTTGCCGTGGTGGCCGGCGAGGTGCGCACGCTGGCGCAGCGCTCGGCCGAGGCGGCCAAGGAGATCAAGTCGCTGATCATGGATTCCGTCACCCGCGTGGACGAAGGCACCGAGCAGGTGGGCCGCGGCGGCAAGTCGATGAGCGACATCCTGGCCGCGGTGCAGCGCGTCTCCACCACCGTAGGCGAGATCAGCGAGGCCAGCGTGGCGCAGTCAGACGGCATCCATCAGGTCAACCAGGCAGTCACGCATCTGGACAACATGACACAGCAGAACGCGGCGTTGGTGGAGCAGACAGCCGCGGCTGCGGCATCGCTGAGGGAGCAGGCCGCCACGCTCAACGAGATGGTGGCCGTTTTCAAGACTTAGCGCGCAAACAGCCGCATTCCCCAGCAGCAGCCGTGGAACAGGCCTTGCCAGGCCACTGGGTGCGCCCGCTTGAGGGAGTGGCGCGAAGCGCCTACGGGGTGGTCAGTTAGACGAAGGCATCTTCAGCCAGCGCCCCAGGCGCTGGCGCAGGGAGACGAAGTCCAGCGGCTTGGTCAGGTGCTCGTCCATGCCGGCGGCGAGGCTTGCGCTGACGTCGCTTTCCAGCGCATGGGCGGTCAGCGCCAAGATGGGAAAGTGCGGCAGCCGCCCGGATTTCTGCATCTCGCGCAGGCGGCGCGAGCATTCCAGCCCGTCCATACCGGGCATCTGGATGTCCATCAGCACGAGGTTGGGCGCTTCCTGCTGGCAGGCGGCCAGCGCTTCCATGCCATCCTTGGCCAGCTGCGTGCGCACGTGCATCAGGGCCAGGAACTCCAGGGCGACGACCTGGTTGATGTGGTTGTCTTCCACCAGTAGCACCAGCGGCTCGGTGCGCGCATGGGCGGCCCGTGAACCGCCTTCGCCGGCCTGGGCAGCCGCATCATCGCTGACAGGCTCCCCGCTGCCCGATGCTCTTCGCGGTGCAGGCGTGGGGCCGGGATCGAAGGTGCTGCTGAGGTTCATCGGTGCTCCCTGCTGTGGCCGGTGATTGTTTGAAATCGGCTCGTGGCAGCATTGTGCCGCTGGGGCTCTCGGGGCACTGTCTAGGGTAAACCATGGCAGGGAAATATGCCCTTTCCCGCCCTGACTGCTGCCAAACAGTGTCATCAGGGCCTCCCTAGAATGTCCGCTCCCTGTTTGCAGCGAGCACCTATGTCCGACGAAGGCCAGATCCGCATCCGAGGTGCGCGCCAGCACAACCTCAAGAACCTCGACCTGGATCTGCGCACAGGGGAACTGACCGTCGTCACCGGCCCCAGCGGCTCGGGCAAGTCCAGCCTGGTGTTCGACACCCTCTATGCCGAGGGACAACGGCGTTATGTCGAGACCTTCTCGGCCTACGCGCGCCAGTTCCTCGACCGCATGGACCGCCCCGCCGTGGACCGCGTGGACGGGGTGCCGCCGGCCATTGCCATCGACCAGACCAACCCGGTGCGCACCAGCCGCTCCACGGTCGGCACGATGACGGAGCTGAACGATCACCTCAAATTGCTGTTCGCCCGTGCGGCGCAGCTGTTCGACAAGCAGACGGCGCTGCCGGTGCGGCATGACACGGCGCAGACCATCCATGACGAGCTGCTGGAGCGCACGCGCGATGGCGATCCACGGCTCGTGCTGACTTTCCCGGTCACCTTGCCGGCCAACACCACGCAAGAGCAGATCGAGCAATGGCTGGCCGCCAGCGGTTTCACCCGCGTGCAGGCCGAGCGTGAGGTGGACGGCGTGAAGGTGCTGGACGTGGTGGCCGACCGTTTCCGCATGCAGGGCGTGGAAAAGCAGCGGGCGATGGAGGCCATCGAGCTGGCCCTCAAGCGCGGCAGCGGGCGGCTCACCGTCTATGCATTGAAAGAAGAGGCTGACGCCGAAGTGTGGCGTTACTCCACCGGCCTGCACTGCCCCGAAAGCGACCTGCGCTACCAGGACCCGCAGCCGCCGCTGTTCAGCTTCAACTCGGCCCTGGGTGCCTGCGAAACCTGCCGCGGCTTCGGCCGCGTGATCGGCGTGGACATGGGCCTGGTGATCCCCGACCCACGCAAGACCCTGCGCAATGGGGCCATCAAGCCGATGCAGACGCCGGCCTGGGAATCGTGCCAGGCCGACCTGATGAAGTACGCCGGCGAGGCCGGCATCCCGCGCGACACGGCGTGGTCGCAATTGACCGAGGCGCAGAAGCACTGGGTGGTGGACGGCTCGCCGCAATGGGCCGGCAACTGGAACCGCCAGTGGTACGGCGTCAAGCGCTTCTTCGAATACCTGGAGAGCAAGGCCTACAAGATGCACATCCGCGTGCTCTTGTCCAAATACCGCTCGTACACGCCGTGCCCGACCTGCCATGGCGCGCGGCTCAAGACCGAGGCGCTGCTGTGGCGCGTCGGCTCGAAAGACTTGGCCGACCTGGCCTTGCCCGCATCGCAGCGCGTGATGCCGCCCGGCGTGCCGTGGACGCGCGCGCAGCTGGAGAGCCTACCCGGCCTCGCCCTGCACGACATGATGCAGTTGCCCCTGCACCGCCTGCGCAGCTTCGTGGACGAGCTGCAGCTGCCCAGTTCGCTGCTCGACGAAGCGCTGAAGCTGCTGCTCGAAGAAATCCGCAACCGCCTCAAGTACCTCTGCGACGTGGGCATTGGCTACCTGACGCTGGACCGGCAGAGCCGCACGCTTTCGGGCGGCGAGGTACAGCGCATCAACCTGACGACGGCGCTGGGCACTTCGTTGGTAAACACGCTGTTCGTGCTGGACGAGCCCAGCATCGGCCTGCACCCGCGCGACATGAACCGCATCGTCGAGGCCATGAAGCGCCTGCGCGATGCGGGCAACACGCTGGTTGTCGTCGAGCATGACCCGGCCGTGATGCTGGCCGCGGACCGCCTGATCGACATGGGCCCCGGTCCGGGCGAGAGGGGCGGCGAGATCGTCTTCGACGGCACGCCCGAGGACATCCGCGGCGCCGACACGCTGACGGGTGCCTACCTCGGCGGCCGCAAGCATGTGGGCATGGGCTTGAAGCGCCTGGTGGAGGCGAGCACACCCAAGCTGATCCTCGAAGGTGCGCGCGAGCACAACCTGCGCAACCTCAGCATCGAGTTCCCGCTGCAGCGCATGGTGGTCGTCACCGGCGTCTCGGGTTCGGGCAAGAGCACGCTGATCCAGGACGTGATTGTTCCGGCGCTGAACCGCCACTTCGGCCGCGCCACGGAGACGGCGGGCGAGCACGACCGCCTGCTCGGCATGGACTACCTGGCCGATGCCGTCTTCGTGGACCAGTCGCCGATCGGCAAGACCGCGCGCTCCAATCCAGCTTCCTACGTCGGCGCCTGGGACGAGATCCGCAAGTTGTTTGCCGATGCGCCGATTGCGCGTGAACGCAGCTACACGGCCGGCATGTTCAGCTTCAATGCCGGCGACGGCCGCTGCCCGACCTGCGGCGGCTCGGGCTTCGAGCATGTGGAGATGCAGTTCCTCAGCGACGTCTACCTGCGCTGCCCAGATTGCGACGGCCGCCGTTTCCGCGCGGAGATGCTGGACGTGAAGCTGCTCAAGCGCGACCGCGAGATCAGTGTGGCCGATACGCTGGAGTTGACGGTTAGCGAAGCCGTGCACCTGTTCGGCGAGAACCGCGAGGTGCTGGCGCGCCTGCAGCCGCTGGTGGAAGTGGGCCTCGAATACCTGCGCCTAGGCCAGCCCGTGCCCACGCTCTCGGGCGGCGAGGCGCAGCGGCTCAAGCTGGCGGGCTTTTTGGCCGAGGCGGCCACTAAGCCGCGCCAGGCCGTAGCCAAGAAGGGCACGCTGTTCCTGTTCGACGAGCCCACCACGGGCCTGCACTTCGACGACATCGCCAAGCTCATGCGCGCGCTGCGCAAGCTGATGTCGGCCGGGCATTCGCTGATCATCATCGAGCACAACCTCGACGTGATCCGCGCTGCCGATTGGCTGATCGACCTTGGCCCCGAAGGCGGCGAGGACGGCGGCGAGCTGGTCTGCCAGGGCACGCCGGAAGAGGTCAAGGAGCATCCGACCTCGCACACGGCGCAAGCGCTGCGTGAATACGCGCTGCACATGGATCGGCCCGCGCTGATGGTGAACGAAGGCCGGCCGCTGCAAACCATCGTGCGTGCACGGCGCAAGGCGCAGGAGGAGTTCATCCGCATCGTCAACGCGCGCGAGCACAACCTCAAGTCGCTGGATGTGTCGATCCCGCGAGGCAAGTTCAACGTCATCACCGGCGTCTCGGGCTCGGGCAAGAGCACGCTGGCGTTTGACATCCTCTTCAACGAGGGCCAGCGCCGCTATCTGGAATCGCTGAATGCCTATGCGCGCTCCATCGTGCAGCCGGCCGGCCGGCCCGAGGTGGACGCGGTGTGGGGCATCCCTCCCACGGTGGCTATTGAACAGCGTCTCTCGCGCGGTGGCCGCAAGAGCACGGTGGCGACGACCACCGAGGTCTGGCACTTCTTGCGCCTGCTCTACGTGAAGCTGGGCGTGCAGCACTGCGTCAATGACGGCACGCCGGTGCGCCCGCAAAGCGTGGAGTCGATTGCCGCGCAGCTGATGCGCGATCACAAGGGCCAGCACGTGGGCCTGCTCGCGCCGCTGGTCGTCAACCGAAAGGGCCTCTACACCGATCTGGCGAAGTGGGCCAAGACGCGCGGCCATTCGCACATCCGCGTGGATGGCGAGTTTTTGCCGACCGACAAATGGCCGCGCCTCGACCGCTTCAAGGAGCACACGCTGGAGCTGCCCGTCGGCGACCTGGTGATCGTGCCGGAGCGCGAGGCCGAGCTGCGCGACCTGCTCGCCAAGGCGCTGGACCTGGGCAAGGGCGTGCTGCATCTGCTGACGCCGCTGAAAGGACTGCACGAGGCGATGGCCGATGGGCAGTCGACGGCGGCCATCGGCACGGTGAAAGTCTTCTCGACCAAGCGCGCCTGCCCCGTCTGCGGAACCAGTTATGGCGAGCTGGACCCGCGCCTGTTCTCCTACAACTCCAAGCACGGCTGGTGCACCTCCTGCGTGGGCACGGGCCTGGCGCTGACGCGCGAGCAGCGCAAGGCGCTGGACGACTCCACCATCGAGCGCGACAACAAGGGCCGCGAGCACAGTTTTCCTTCCGAAGAGGCCGAGGTCGAAGGGCTGGAGAATCAGCCTTGCCCCGATTGCCATGGCTCGCGCCTGAATCCGTCGGCGCGTGCCGTCACGTTTGAAGACGAAGCCATCAGCACGGTGGCCGGCTGGAGCGTGATGCAGGCGCGCGAGTGGGTCGATGGGCTGCAGCTCGTCGGCCGTGATGCCGACATCGCCCGCGACGTGGTCAGCGAGATCCGCGGCCGCCTGACCTTCCTCGAAGAAGTCGGCCTCGGCTACCTGACGCTGGACCGCGCCGCGCCCACGCTCTCGGGCGGCGAGGCGCAGCGCATCCGCTTGGCTGCGCAGCTAGGGTCCAACCTGCAAGGCGTCTGCTACGTGCTGGACGAGCCGACCATCGGCCTGCATCCGCGCGACAACCAGATCCTCTTGAAGGCGCTCGCTACCCTCGGCGACAAGGGCAACACGCTGGTGGTGGTGGAGCATGACGAAGACACCATCCGCCGCGCCGACCACATCATCGACATCGGCCCCGGCGCCGGCAAGCGCGGCGGCAGCGTGGTGGCACAGGGTACGGAGGCCGATCTGGCCCTGGTGGCCGAGTCGGTCACCGGCCGCTTCCTGGCTCACCCGCTGATCCATCCGCTGCAGGAGCGCCGCGAGATGCTGCGCGAGGCGCCGAAGCTGAAGGTGATCGACGCGACGCTGCACAACCTCCAGCACGTCACCGTCGACGTGCCGCTGCATCGTCTTGTCGCGGTGACCGGCGTCTCGGGCTCGGGCAAGAGCACACTGGCCCGCGACGTGCTGCTGGCGAACATGGCGATGGCCGTGCCGCTGCGCAAGGCACCGTCGAGCTGGATCGGCTGCGCCGGCATCGAGGGCCACGAGAAGGTGGACCGGGTGCTCGAAGTGGACCAGACGCCGATCGGCAAGACGCCGCGTTCCTGCCCGGCCACCTACATCGGCTTCTGGGATGCGATCCGCAAGCTGTTCGCCGAGACGCTGGAAAGCAAGGCGCGCGGCTATGCGCCCAATCGCTTCAGTTTCAACACCGGCGAAGGCCGCTGCCCGGGCTGCGAAGGCCAGGGCATGAAGACCGTGGAGATGAGCTTCCTGCCCGACGTGAAGCTGCTCTGCGACCAATGCCACGGCCAGCGCTTCAACCCTGAGACGCTGGGCGTGAGCTGGCGCGGCAAGAGCATTGGCGATGTGCTGGCGATGGAGGTGGACGAGGCCGTCGAGTTTTTCGCCGCGATGCCGAACATTGCGCATCCGCTGCAGCTGCTGAAGGACGTGGGCCTCGGCTATCTGACGCTCGGTCAGCCGAGCCCTACGCTGTCAGGCGGCGAGGCGCAGCGCATCAAGCTCGTCAGCGAACTGGTGAAGGTGCGTGACGACGTGACACGCCGCGGCCAGAAGGCACCGCACACGCTCTACGTGCTGGACGAGCCGACCGTGGGCTTGCACATGGCCGACGTCGAGCGGCTGATCCGCGTGCTGCACCGCCTCGTGGCCGGCGGGCATTCGGTCGTGGTCATCGAGCATGACCTCGACGTGATTGCCGAAGCCGACTGGGTGCTCGATCTCGGCCCCGAAGGCGGGGACGGCGGCGGACGTGTGGTGAAGGCGGGGACGCCGGAGGATGTTGTTGCGTCGGGCAGCCACACGGGGGTGGCGCTGAGGCCGGTGCTGGCGCGCTGAGGTTCAGGAGCCGGAGACCCGTCGCGCTTGCTTGCGGCCAGATGCCACCGCGTCCATCGAAGCAAGCGCCGGGGCCCGCGAAGCGCCTGTGGGCAGAGCGTTTGCCGCAGGCGTCGGCAGCAACTCGTCCGGGTCGCCCGGCTGGCTGCTGCTCAAGGCGACATAGGCGATCAGCGCCAAAGCGACGGTCAGAGCGATGGAAGCGAGAGCTCGTTTCAAGGGTGGCTTGCCGAAAGTGGATGCACGCATTCTTGCGTCGCCAGGCCAGAAACCGAACGGGCATATTCACCTGAAGGTCGGGCGCCGCGCTGTTGGACAGGGGCGATTCCTCATGGCAAGTGCTGATGTGGGCTCGCGGGCGCTCGGGCATGGTGGACGCCTATGCACGAGAAATATCTGCGCCTTCTTGCCGCCCTGATCCTGGCCTGCCTGCTCGCGGCCTGTGACCAGCAGGCCATGATCGACAAGATGACGCCCAAGGAGCAGGCGGCGCAGGCCAGGCAGATCATCGGGCAGCTGGCCCAACGGAACTACGAAGCTGTCGAGAACCAGTTCCTGCCCGAGGTGCGCGCGACCGTCACGCGCGAACAGACGGAGGCCGTGGCACGCCTGGTCCCGACCGAGGCGCCGATTCAGATGAAGACCATCGGCGCATTTTCGAAGTACGGCACCGATGGCACCAGCTACACGCTCACCTTCGAGTACCGGTACCCCGAATCCTGGGTGGTTTACAGCATGGTCCTGGTGGAAAAGGATGGCAAGACCTGGCTCTACAGGATGGACGTGCGGCCGGTGTCCCAATCGATGGAGCAGGGCAACGAGTTCAGCTTTGCGAACAAGAGCCTGCTCCACTATGCCGTCCTCGCGTGGGCCATTGCTAACCCCCTGTTCATGCTGACCACGGCCGTGTTCTGCGCGCGCACGCTGAAGACCCGGCGCAAGTGGCTGGGCGTCCTGTTCATCCTGCTCAGCTTTGGCAGCGTGAGCCTGAACTGGAGCACGGGCGAGTGGGCCTTCAATCCGCTCACCTTCAATCTGCTGGGGGCGGGCTTCTGGAAAGCCGGGCCGGCAGCACCCCTCATCTTCATGGTTGGCTTCCCGCTGGGGGCAATCCTCTTCTGGCTGCACAAGGCCGGCGCTATCACCGATGCCGGGAAGGACGAGGCCGAAGCGGCGCCGTCCTGAGAAGAGCGTTCTTGACGTGGGTTGCAATGAGCGAGGCCTAGCTCGGCGATGATGCGGCGGCTCGCATCAACAAGCCCTGACCGACATGTTCCGTTCCCTGCTGCTCACCACCTGCCTCCTCGCTCCCCTCTTGTCGCACGCCGACGGCCTCGCCGACCTCAAGGCCGCGCTGCCAAGGCTCGCCAGCGCTCAGCCCATCAAGGCCCAGCTGAGCGTCAAGACCCAGTCTCGCGACGGCGACGGCAACGATGCCACGGTCGACCATGGCGCTGCCAGCATCTGGGTGGAGGACGATGCGCAAGGGCTGCGCACCCAGATCGGCGCGGACCTGCTGGCCAAGCTGCGTGCCGAAGACGTGGCCCACGAGCAGGACGCCAACGCGCCCACGCCGACCAGTCTCGCGCTTCAGCAGCTGGACGCGCGCGATGTGCGCTCGCTGACCTCCGCCGCCGATACGCTTGGCCGCATCCTGGCCCGCGCCGGCTTCAAGCAGGAAAGCAGCACCACGCTGAACGGCCAGCCCGCACGCCTGCTGACCTTCGACCTGGGCCCCGGCCCGCTGCGCGAGCGCCAGCAGAAGTACGTCAAGAAGGTGGAAGGGGGCCTGCAGGTCTGGATTGCCGCCGACGGCACGCCGCTGGAGGCGCGCTCGAAGCTCAAGATCTCGGGCCGCGCCTTCGTCTTCATCAGCTTCGAATCCACGCAGACGGACCGCCTCGTCTTCGCCCGCACGGGCGATCGCCTGATCGTCGTCACGCGCGAGCAGGCGCAGAGCAGCTCCGGCGGCGGCGAGAAGGGCGACTCGACGACGAGCTATGTCTTGCAGGTGAAGGGCTGAGCTTCGGCCGGCCTCAAAATCCCACACCCCAACGTTGCACATGCACGGCGCGCACTTCCTCGGCGGGTGAGAAATCAACCAGCACGGCGACGTCGTACTCCGTCCAAAGGAATCGGCCGACGTTTCGCTCCAACGCGTAGTGCTGCATGGGCCCAAGCGGTCCGCTCACGCAGCATTTGAGCGTTGCGCTGCGGGCGGTGAAGAACGCTTCGGCATCGTGCCTGGATGTCCCGATCTTCAAATGAGCGTCGGTTTCGGCCTTCCAGTAGGTGATCCGTTCATCGACGCGGGCGGTTGAGCATCCTGACGCCACGAGGATGACGACGCTCATGGCGACCAGAGCAGCGCTGCGCAGACTCGTGCTGCTGGACCTCATGGGGAGTCTCTTAGCCGACTTGATGAATAGATTCGTTCGCCAGCATCAACGGTGAGGAAGGCGTATTCATCGGGTGCAACGGACTTGGAGGCATAGCCAGCCGTGGTGTGCACAAGGACTGTTGAATCAATGAACTGCAGGTCGAACCCAGGGGCGAAAACGCGGACACCTCGTACGGGCGGCGTTGCCAGGTATTGAGACCAGCCATATTGATTGGCGGCCATCCACGCTTCTAGCTTTGCATGTGCCTCGGACTTGGGCGACAGTTCGCGCTTGCCGGCCGGCGAAGAGACCGTCACCACCGCATCGGGACTGACGGCCATAGGAATCTTCGAAGTGCAAGCCGTGCAAAGCAAGAGAATGATTGCGAAGAGAAGGGACCGCACAAGTACTTGGCTCATTTGCGATTGCTCCATCTTCACTGCTTGTGGGTGTCTGCCGGGCGTCTTGACAAGATGCTGCCGTTGGAACTCTACTTCTTGTCCGCGTGTGCGGCGAAGTACCAGCTCAAGGCGTCGAAGGCCAGTCCGAGGATGAATGATCCGACGCTTGCAGCGGGCGTTCGCCACCAGAGCAGCGCGCAGGCGAGGATCCAGCTCAAAAGGGCGGCGATACGCAGGAACGAACGCATGAGTGTCTGATGCCTCCCCTTCCTTATTGCCCGGCGCATTTGCCTCTTGCCGCCTGCACCGCAATCACCACGACCGACAGGATGTTGCCAGCCGCATTGGGTCCCACGCAATCCATCTTGGCCGAACCGGCCACGCCTTGGGCGAGCTGGTGGTCGAGGGTCCTGGGCCCGTCGCCGGTGTAGGCGCCGCTGGCATCGGCCATCTTGCCGACTTCGCTGCGGGTGGCGGCCAGCATGGCCTTGCTGATGCGCAGGTTGAGCGGAGCAGCGCTGGCGGGGCTGCTGGCCGCGGCGGCGACGGCAAGGGGTTCGGTGGCTGATGCCGGCGATGCGCTGATGGGCGCCGTTAGTAGCGCCACGTCGCTCGGCGCCGTTCTCGGTTTTGCCGTGGCCCGCGGAGCGCTGGGCCGCGCGGGCGCGGCTGCCCGAGGCTGGGCCCGCGCTGACCAGGGTATCAGCCGCATGCTGATCGATGCGGGCCGAAGGCTGTCACGCGCTTGCGGCGCCAGGAACATCAGCCACAGCGGCAGCAAGGCGATCAGCGGGGCCAGCAAGGCCCCCCAGAACCGGGTGGTGGCGGAGGTCGATCGGTACAAGTTCACGATCCGCGGAGGCTAACGTAAGCCGTGCTTACATGCTGTTTCAGCACTTGTTTCGGGGGACGCCAAACTTCGTCCCATCTGACGTGAAGGAGCAGTGCCATGAACGAAACAAGTCGCTATGAGGGCCGTCTGGTCCTGTGGAACCCGGAGCGCGGCTTCGGAGCGATTGCGCCGAACCAGGGCGGGCAGGAACTGTTCGTCCACGTCTCGGCCTTCCCCAAGGACGGCCCGCCGCCCGCCGTGGATGAGCTGGTGAGCTTTGAAATTGTGTCCGATGGTGAGGGACGTAAGCGCGCCGCTCGGGTGCTGCACCGCGAAGCGGGCGGCCGCAAGGATGAAGCGGCCCGCCGTGTGCTGGCGCCGCCTACGGGTGCGTTGGCCCTGCGCCGCCGCCGTGAAGAGCGCCGCCGCCGCATTGGCTATGCCCTGGTCGGCATGACGCTGGCCGTGCTGGTGCTGAGCTGGATGCAGCTTTCGCACTCGAACAGCGCGCAGGTGACGGCGCAGAACAGCAGCGGGCAGGTTCGTCGCTGAGCAGGCTTTGTAAAGCGGCAGAATGGGGCGCTTGAGCTCCCGCGCGGCCGCTCCGGAGGGAGCGCGCACCGCAGTGCGGAGCACGGAGGATTCAAGTGCCCGCCCCATTTCATCTGGTCGTCATCGGTTGTGGCTTCGGCGGCCTGGAGGCGGTGCGCAAGCTGCGCAAGGCCGACATGCGCATCACGCTGGTGGACCGCAGCAACCACCATCTCTTCCAGCCCCTGCTCTACCAGGTGGCCACGGCGGGCCTTTCGGCACCTAGCATCGCTGCGCCCATCCGGCAGATGATGCGCGGCCAGTTCAACGTCACCACGCTGATGGCCGAGGTCGAGCGCATCGACAAGGCCGAGCGGCGTGTGGACCTCGCCGACGGCCAGACCCTGCGCTATGACGCGCTGATCGTCGCGGCCGGCGCCACGCACAGCTATTTCGGCAACGACCACTGGGCCGAGTACGCGCCAGGGCTCAAGACGCTGGAAGACGCCTTCCGCCTTCGTGCCCGCATGCTGATGGCCTTCGAGCGCGCCGAGCTGGCCAGCAGCGAGGCCGAGCGTGCGGGTTGGCTCAGTTTCGTCGTCATCGGCGCCGGCCCGACAGGCGTGGAGATGGCAGGCACCCTGGCCGAGATTGCGCGCCACACGCTGCGGCACGAGTTCCGGCGTATCGATCCTTCGCATGCGCAGGTGCTGCTGGTCGAGGGCTCCGAGCGCGTGCTGCAGGCGCTGCCGCCCAAGCTCTCGGCCCGCGCGGGCGAGCAGTTGCAGCGGCTGGGCGTGCAAGTGCGCCTGAACACGCGCGTCGTGGGCATCGACGGCTTGGGCGTGGACTTCAGCGCTAACGGACAAAGCGAGCGCATGCCAGCCCGGACGGTGATCTGGGCTGCGGGCGTGGCCGCCTCGCCGCTGGGCCGCAGCCTGGACGCACCGCTGGACCGGGCGGGCCGCGTGATCGTGCAGCCCGATCTGTCCATCGCCGGCCACCCGGAGATTTTCGTGGTGGGCGACATGGCTGCTGCGCAAAGCCACGAGCCCGATGGCAGCACCAAGCCCGTGCCCGGCGTGAGCCCGGCCGCCAAGCAGATGGGCCGGCACGCGGCCGACATGATCCTGGCCGGCCGGACCGGCGCCGGGCCGCGCCGCCCCTTCCGCTACCGCGACTACGGCGCGCTGGCCACCATCGGCCGCAAGGCCGCGGTGGCCGATCTGGGCTGGATCCAGTTCAGCGGCCTGCCGGCCTGGCTGTTCTGGCTCTTCATTCACATCTACTTCCTGATCGGCTTCCGCAGCCGCATCGTGGTGCTGATGGACTGGGCCTGGGCTTACTTCTCATTCCAGCGCAGTGCGCGCGTCATCGCCGAACAGGACCATGCTAGTGCGAGTGGCCGGCCCCCGGCTTCCTGACCTGCACTTCGAGCATTGATTTTGTCGGTGCGTCTGGTGCGCTCGGCGCCGTATCGGCCGCCGCCACCTCGCGTGCGATGGTGCCCTTGGGCGCACGCCCGGCCCACCAGCGCGGGTCGCTGTAGTCGCCGGGCCGCTGCTCCTTGCGCACCTTGAGCACGCTGAACATGCCGCCCATCTCCAGGCTGCCATACGGCCCCGCGCCGGCCATCATCGGCGCGGTGTTGGATGGCAAAGCCATCTGCATGTCGCTCATCTCAGCCATGCCGGTTTCGCCCATGGGCATGTAGCCGGGCACGAGGCGGCTGATGCGCCCGGCCAGATCGTCCTGGCGCACGCCGAGCAGGTTGTCCACGCCGTGGCCCATGGCGTTCATCGTGTGATGCGCCTTGTGGCAATGCAGGGACCAGTCGCCCAGCTCGTCGGCGATGAACTCCATCTGCCGCATCTGTCCCACGGCGATGTCGGTCGTCACCTCGGGCCAGCGCGCGGTCTTGGGCACCGGGCCGCCGTCGGTGCCGGTGACCTCGAACTCGTGGCCGTGGATGTGGATCGGGTGGTTGGTCATGCTGAGGTTGCCCACGCGCAGCCGCACGCGGTCGCCCTGGCGCACCGGCAGCGAGTCGATGCCGGGGAAGACGCGGCTGTTCCAGGTCCAGAGGTTGAAGTCTGTCATCGTCGAGGTGCGCGGCATGGCGCTGCCGGGCTCGATGTCGTAGCTGTTGAGCAAAAAGCAGAAGTCGCGCTGCACCTCGGCGATCTGCGGGTGCGCCGTCTTGGGGTGCGTGACCCAGAAGCCCATCATGCCCATGGCCATCTGCAGCATCTCGTCGGCATGCGGGTGGTACATGAAGGTGCCGGGCCGGCGCGCGATGAACTCATAGACGAAGGTCTGGCCGGGCTCGATGGCCGGCTGGGTCAGGCCTGTCACCCCATCCATGCCGTTAGGCAGGCGCTGGCCATGCCAGTGCACGCTGGTGCGCTCGGGCAGCTTGTTGGTGACGAAGATGCGCACGCGGTCGCCTTCCACCACCTCGATGGTCGGGCCCGGCGACTGGCCGTTGTAGCCCCACAGCCGCGCGGTGAAGCCGGGGCACATCTCGCGCACCACCGGCTCGGCCACGAGGTGGAACTCCTTGACGCCCTCGCGCATACGCCAGGGCAGGGTCCAGCCGTTGAGCGTGACGACCGGGTTGTAGGGCCGGCCGGTGGGCGGATGCAGCGGCGGCGCGGTGCGTGCGTCGATGGCCTGGGCGGGCTCGGGGATGGCGGCCAGGGCGACCTTGGAGACGGCGGTGGCTGCGGAAGCCACCGCAGTGCCGACAAAGAAATTGCGACGGCTCACCATGATGATGCGGGACCCAGAAGAGATTGTTGGAAGTCGCTCTCGGCGAGGAAGAAATCGCGCTGCGCGGCGATGGCTGCGTGCACGCTGGCCGCTTGCTCGCGGGCGCCGGCCATCAGCTCGAACACGCCGATCAGCATGCCGTTGTAGCGAAGCAGGTTCTCGTCGGCGATGCGGCGCTGTAGGGGCAGGACCTCGTCGGCATAACGGCGTGCCACAGCGTAGGCGCTGCGATAGCGCTCATCGGCGGAACGCTGCTCGGAAGCAGCACGCCAGGCCGCATCGGCCGCGCGCACCAGCGACTGGCGGTAGACGATCTCGGCGCGGGCGTTGCGGGCCTGGCCCCAGTCGAACAACGGCAGCTCCAGCCGCAGCTCGAAGCCGCGCTGCACGGGCAGGCCGCTGCGGCTGTTGCGCTCGAAGCCGAGTTCGAGCACGTCGATGAAGCCGGTCACCTTCGTCAGGCCCAGAGCCTGTGCGCTGATGGCCACGGCCTGCTGCGCGGCCTGCACGTCCACGCGGGCACGCAGATTGCCGGGTTCGCGCAGGGACGCGGGCAAGGCGGGCAGTTGTTCAGGTAGGGTGAAATCGTCCAGCCCCAGCTCGCGGCGCAGCGCTTCGCGCGCCTGGGCGGCGTGGCTGCGCGCCTGCGCCAGGGCGAGGGCGCTTTCAGCAGCCAGCGCCTGTTCGCGCGCCGCACGCTGGGCGCTGAAGTTGCCGGCTTGCGCGGCGCGTTGGGCCAGTTCGGCGGTGGCCGAGGCGGCGTCTTCGACCTGCTCCGCATGGGCGGCCTGCTCTTGCGCGGCCAGCGCCTGCCAGTACGCGCGGCGGGTACGGGCGGCGGCGTCGAGCACGGCCAGCAGGGTCTCGGTCTGCGCCTGCTGCAGGCGCAGTTCGGCCAGTTGCTTGCCCGGTGCCCAGCCGAGCAGGCGCAGCAGGTCGAGGCCGAAGCTACGGTCGATTTCCAGCTCGTTGCCGGAGCGCAGCCGGGTCAGCGTGAATCCGGGGTTAGGCAGGCGGCTGGCCTGCAGCAGCTCGGCATCGGCAATGCCCAGCTCGTGGAACTGCGCCTGCAGGCCGCGCTGCTTCAGCAGGGCGATCTGCACGGCGCTGTCGGCCGTGAGCGGCGCCCGCGCCAGCTCGGCCGCACGGGTGTCCAGGGCCGGGCTGGCCCATTGCAGGTCTTTGCCGATCAGAGCGCGGGTTTGCGCTTGAATTGGAGCGAGGCGCGAAGGCGCGTCGGGGCTGGCGCACGCAGCCAGCAGGAGTCCGGCCAGGGCCGGCAGAACAAATTTCATGGTGTCCTCGCGAAAGGAAGAAGGGAGCGATTTACGCGAGGGAGAAGGGTTTGGGCGGCGGCTGCGGCGTGGCCAGCACGACGCCGGCCTGGAGGAACTCAGGTGCGACGGGCGGCAGGGGGGGCGCTTCGCCAACGGCCAGGATCAGCGGCGTGCCGGTGATGGCCACGGCCACGCAGGCGGCGCAATGCGCGTGCTGCTGCACTGCCTTCTTGCTGTCATGCTGCGCGCAATGCTCTTGCGCCGCGGTGCTTTCCGGCGGCGCGGCACAAGCAAAAAAGCCTGCTCGCGCCTGGGCCTGCAGGGGCAGGGCCAGGGCTAACAGGCAGCAAATGAACCAGCGAGCGAACATGCCCGCCAGTGTAGGTTCTTAATCTTCGTTCTTGAAGACCAGCTTGATTTCAGCCGACTGCTTTTCGCCGCTGGCTTCATAGCGCCAATCCATCAGCGCATCCTGCACGGCGCGGTCGAAGACGCGCTTGGGGTTAGCTTCGACGATTTCCACGGCACTGACCTTGCCGTCGGCATCGATCATGACCTTGGCGGTCACGGTGCCGGAGCTGATCGACTTGCGGGTGGCTTCGGCCGGGAACTCGGGCGGCACCTTCTTCACGAGCTTGGGCGCGGCGAAGGCGTGGACGCTCATGGAGACGGCGAGCGTGGTCAGGAGGATGGAGAGGGCTTTCTTCATGATGCAAATATCCGTACTGATGATGGATGGGTTAGGCGGCGGCGCGGAAGAAGCCCACCGCGTCCAGCAGGCGCGAGGAGCTCGTCTTGAGCGCGTCAGTCGAGCGGCCGAGTTCGTCGACCAGGGTGGTGTTCTGCTGGGTGGCGTTGTCGAGTTCGGTCATGGCCTTGTTGACCACGCCCACGCCTTCGGCCTGCTCATGGGCCGAGTGCGAGATCTCCTCGATCAGCTTGCCCATGTTGTTCACTTCATCAACGACCGAGCGGATGGTTACGCCGGCGTTGTTGACGAGGGTGGTGCCGTTCTCGACCTTGAGCGTCGATTCCTGGATCAGGGTCTTGATCTCCTTGGCGGCAGCTGCCGAGCGCTGCGCCAGGGCGCGCACTTCGCTGGCCACCACGGCAAAGCCGCGGCCATGCTCGCCGGCACGGGCGGCTTCCACCGCCGCGTTCAGCGCCAGGATGTTGGTCTGGAAGGCGATGCCGTCGATCACGCCGATGATGTCGCCGATCTTCTTGGAGCTGGCACTGATCTCTTCCATGGTGGAGACCACGCGCGAGACCACTTCGCCGCCGGCCGAGGCCGATTGGCGCGCCTTGGTGGCGATGCCGGCAGCCTTCTTGGTCAGGTCGCTGGCGTCGGTCAGGTTGGTGGCGATCTGCTCGACCGAGGCGGCCGTGTTCTGCAGCGAGGCGGCAGAGCGGGCGGTGCGGTCGGACAGGTCGACATTGCTGCTGGCGATGACGTTGGAGTTCTCGGCTACTTCACCGGCGGCAGCGCTGACGCTGGTGACCACGCCCGAGAGTGCGGTCTGCATGTCCTGCATGGCCTTGAGCATCTGCGAGAGCTCGTCATTGCCTTGCACTTCGATGTCCATGGTCAGGTCGCCGGAGCTGATGGCTTCGGCCGCGGCCTGCGCCTTGCGTGCCGGCAGCACGATGGAGCGGGCGATCACGACGCCGCCGCCGACGCCGATCAGCACGGCGGCTGCGACCAGCACGGCGGTCAGGATGACGGAGTTGCGGGCGCTGGCGCCTCCGGTGACGGCGAGGTCATGCGCGGTGCTGAACTGCAGGTCCACCAGGCCCTTGAGCGTTTCCTGGTAGGCTGTTTGCGCGGGGCGCAGGTCGGTGATCAGGCTGGTGCGCGCGTCGTCGGGGCTGCCATCCTTCTGGATCTGCTGGAACTTGGCCAGCGCGGCGAGGAAGGCGGCGTGGCGGTCGCGCACGTCGGAGAACAGGCTCTTTTCCTTGTCGCCGTCGATGGCGGCCTGCAGGCTGCTGATCTGCTTTTCGCTGTCGGCCATGGCGTTCTCGATGGCAGCCTTCTGCTTCTTGATGGCGCCGGCCGTGTCGAGCAGCAGCAGGTCGCGCACGGCACGGGACACGATGGCCACGTTGTCGTCCAGCGCGTTGGCCGCGGCGATCTTCACCAGGCTGGTGTTGGCCGTGCGATCCAGGTCACCGGCCAGGCGATTGGAAATCGAGGCGTTGTAGCTGCCGATCGCGATCAGCAGCAGGATGATGAGGCCGTAGCTCACGGCCAGACGGTGGCTGATGCGCAGCCGGGTCAGAAAGTTCATCGCTGGATGTCCTCGTCATGCATTCAAATTGATGGCCCCGGTGATTTGTAGATCCGGGTGCTCATACGACGGACTGAAGTTTCTCTGCGTTGCAGCAAATCTGCGCACATGTTTGAAGGGGTGCTCGTGAACAAGTGCGCGGGGACCTGCCGCAAATGCAACCAGTCGTTGCGATTGCGTCGAACTGGGACGTTAGGGTTTTTATTGAGGTCGTGCGCTATTGCTCAGCGCGAACCGAAGAGCGCCGTGCCGACGCGCACGAGCGTCGCGCCTTCAGTGATGGCGGCCTCTAGATCGGCGCTCATGCCCATGGACAGGGTGTCCAGGGGCAGGCCTTGTGCCTGGAGCTGCGCAAAAAGCGCGGCCAGCTCGCGGTGCGGCGCGCGTTGCGCCTCAAAGTCGGCCGCCGGTTCGGGCACGGCCATCAGCCCGCGCAGGTGCAGCCGAGGCAGTGCGGCCACGGCGCGGGCCAGCGTGGCCACCTCCGCCGGGGCCACGCCGCTCTTGCTGGCTTCTCCGCTGATGTTGACCTGGATGCATATGTTGAGCGGGCCCAGCGCGGCCGGGCGCTGCTCGGAGAGGCGCTGCGCGATCTTGAGCCGGTCCACGCTATGCACCCAGTCGAAGTTCTCGGCCACCGGGCGGGTCTTGTTGCTTTGAAGCGGGCCGATCAGATGCCATTCCAGCCCTGCACGCAGATCGGCAAGGGCGGCGATCTTGTCCAGCCCTTCCTGCACATAGTTTTCGCCAAAACGGTGCATGCCTGCCGCGTGGGCTTCGCGCACCACTGTGGCGGAAAAGGTCTTCGTGACGGCCAGCAGCGTGACGCTGTCCACAGCCCGGCCAGCCTTGCTGCAGGCAGTTGCAATGCGCTGCGTGGTTTCTTGTAGTTTGTCTTTGATCGTCGCCATAATGGCCCGCGACTATTCCGCTCGTGCCCCAGCACAGAACTGCACTGATGGACATCACCCAACTGCTCGCATTCTCGGTCAAGAACAAGGCCTCCGACCTTCACCTCTCGGCCGGGCTGCCGCCCATGATCCGCGTGCATGGCGACGTGCGGCGCATCAACGTCGAGGCGCTGGATCACCGCGCGGTGCACGACATGGTGTACGACATCATGAACGACTCGCAGCGCAAGATGTACGAGGAGACGCTGGAGTGTGACTTCTCCTTCGAGATCCAGGGCCTGGCGCGTTTTCGCGTCAATGCCTTCAACCAGAATCGCGGCGCGGGTGCCGTGTTCCGGACGATTCCAAGCAAGATCCTCTCACTGGAGCAGCTCGGCGCGCCCAAGGTGTTTGCCGAACTGGCGCTGCGCCCGCGAGGCCTGGTGCTGGTGACAGGGCCCACGGGCTCGGGCAAGTCGACCACGCTGGCCGGTATGGTCAATCACCTGAACGAAAACGAGTACGGCCACATCCTCACCATCGAGGACCCGATCGAGTTCGTGCATGAATCCAAGAAGTGCCTGATCAACCAGCGCGAGGTCGGGCCGCACACCCTGTCCTTCGCCAACGCGCTGCGCTCGGCCCTGCGCGAAGACCCGGACTGCGTGCTGGTGGGCGAAATGCGCGACCTGGAGACCATCCGCCTGGCGCTGTCGGCCGCTGAAACAGGTCACCTGGTCTTCGGCACCCTGCACACCTCGTCGGCGGCCAAGACCGTGGACCGTATCGTGGACGTGTTTCCGGCGGCGGAAAAGGAAATGGTCCGCGCGATGCTGTCGGAATCGCTGGTGGCGGTGATCTCGCAGACGCTGTGCAAGCTCAAGGACGGCTCGGGCCGTGTGGCGGCGCACGAGATCATGCTGGGCACCTCGGCCATCCGCAACCTGATCCGCGAGAACAAGGTGGCGCAGATGTATTCATCCATCCAGACCGGCAACCAGATGGGCATGCAGACGCTGGACCAGAACCTGACCGACCTGGTCCGCCGCAACGTCATCGCGCCGGCCGAGGCGCGGGCGAAGGCGAAGTTCCCGGAAAACTTCCCTGGCTAATGCGCTCAAACAGACAGTTGACCCAACAGACATAGCTTCAGGCCAGAGGGAGAAAACATAACAATGGAACGCGACCAGGCCTCGAAGTTCATCAACGACTTGCTGCGCCTGATGGTGTCGCGCAAGGGCTCGGACCTGTTCCTCACGGCCGAGTTCCCGCCCGCCATCAAGGTGGACGGCAAGGTCACCAAGGTCTCGCCCCAGCCGCTGACCGGCCAGCACACGCTGCAGCTGGCGCGCGCCATCATGAACGACAAGCAGGCGGCGGAGTTCGAGCGCAACAAGGAGTGCAACTTCGCCATCTCGCCGCAGGGCATCGGCCGTTTCCGCGCCAATGCCTTCGTGCAGCAGGGCAATGTCTGCCTGGTGCTGCGCACGATTCCGAACACGCTGCCGACGATCGATTCGCTCGACCTGCCGCCGGTGCTGCGCGAAGTGGTGCTGGCCAAGCGGGGCCTGGTGATCGTGGTGGGCGCTACCGGCTCGGGCAAGAGCACCTCGCTGGCCGCGATGATCGACGAGCGCAACGAGAAGACCTACGGCCACATCATCACGATCGAAGATCCGGTCGAGTTCGTTCACCCGCACAAGAACTGCATCGTCAGCCAGCGCGAGGTGGGCCTGGACACCGACAGCTGGGAAGCCGCGCTGAAGAACTCGCTGCGCCAGGCGCCCGACGTGATCCTGATGGGCGAGCTGCGCGACCGCGAGACCATGGAACACGCCGTGGCCTTTGCCGAAACCGGCCACCTGTGCATGGCCACGCTGCACGCCAACAGCGCCAACCAGGCGCTGGACCGCATCATCAACTTCTTCCCTGAAGAGCGGCGCGGCCAGCTGCTGATGGATCTCTCGCTCAACCTGCGCGCCCTGGTCAGCCAGCGCCTGGTGCCGCGCCGCGAAGGCAAGGGCCGCGTGGCGGCGGTGGAAATCATGCTCAACACGCCGCTGATCTCGGACCTGATCTTCAAGGGCGAGGTTAGCGAGATCAAGGAGCTGATGAAGCGCTCGCGTGAGCAGGGCATGCAGACCTTCGACCAGGCCCTGTTCGACCTCTACGAGAGCGGCAAGATCACCTACGAAGACGCGCTGCGCAACGCCGACTCGCTCAACGACCTGCGCCTGCAGATCAAGCTCAACAGCGAGCGGGCACGCTCGGGCGATGTCGGTGCCGGCACCGAGCATTTGACGATTATTTGAGCCGGCTTCGGCCGCGAGCCTGCCTGTATTCACCAGCGGTGGCCGCGGAGCTGGCTTTGCCAGGCCACTGGGATCGCCCCCGTGAGGGGAGGCGCGCAGCGCATTCGGGGGTGGTCTAAAGTACGGTGCATGAATGCACCTGCTCGCACCTACGACCCTATCCCGTCACGCAGCGTGACCTTTCTCGGCCTTGGTGTCATGGGGCATCCCATGGCCGGGCACCTGGCGCGAGCCGGGCACAAGGTGACGGTCTACAACCGCACGGCGTCCAAGGCTCAAGCCTGGGCGGCCGAGTATGGTGGCCAGCATGCGGCCACGCCAGCCGATGCCGCGCGCGGCGCCGACATCGTCTTTGCCTGCGTGGGCAATGACGACGACCTGCGCTCGGTGGTGCTGGGCGAGCAGGGCGCGTTGGCGGGCATGAAGCCCGGCGCGACCTTTGTGGACCACACCACGGCCTCGGCCTCTGTTGCGCGCGAGCTGTACGCCGCAGCCAAGGAGCTCGGCCTGGGCTTCGTGGACGCGCCGGTCTCGGGCGGCCAAGCCGGTGCCGTGAACGGCGCGCTGACCGTCATGTGCGGCGGAGATGCCGATGCCTTCGAGGCCATCAAGCCCGTGGCCCTGGCGTTCGCCAAGGCAGTGACTTTGGTCGGCGGCCCGGGCGCCGGACAGCAGGCCAAGATGGTCAACCAGATCTGCATTGCCGGCGTGGTGCAGGGCCTGGCCGAGGCCATCGCCTTCGGCCAGCGCGCGGGCCTGGACATGAAGCTGGTGCTCGACGTCATCGGCAAGGGTGCGGCGCAGAGCTGGCAGATGGACAACCGCGGCAAGACCATGGTGGACGACAAGTTCGACTTCGGCTTTGCCGTGGACTGGATGCGCAAGGACCTGGGTCTGGTGCTGGACGAAGCGCGCCGCAACGGCTCGCGCGTGCCGGTGACGGCACTCGTCGATCAGTTCTATGCCGACGTGCAGGCCCAGGGCGGGCAGCGCTGGGATACGTCCAGCTTGATCAAACGGCTGCGCTGATCAGAGCTCGAGCGCCAGGAACATCACACCTGGCAGCCGGTTGTCGTTGTAGGGCTCGATCTCGCGGAAGCCCATGCCTTGGTAGAGCGCCAGCGCGGCTTGCAGGCGCGCCAGCGTGTCCAGGCAGATGCGTTCGTAGCCGGCTTCGCGCGCCGACTGGCAGATCGCCTCGGCGAGTTGCCGGCCGAGGTTCAGGCCGCGCGCCTTGGGCCGCACGTAAAGCCGCTTCATCTCGCAGTCGCGGCCGTCGAGCGGGCGCAGCGCAACGCAACCCATGGCCTCGTCACCCGTTCGCGCCAGCAGAATCTGGCCCGCGGGCTGCGCGTATTTGCCGGGCAGGGTGGCGAGTTCCTGCTCGAAGCCCTGGAAGTCCAGGTTCTCGCCCAGGCCCTCGACGTACTCGCGGAACAGGCTGCGCAAGACCTCCAGATCCTGCGGCAGCCGCGCCGGTGCAATCACCATGGGCGCCAGCCCTTACTTGGCCGTGCGCGGCGCGATCTGGTCGAGTTGCGCTTCGGTCACGATCTCGAAGCAGCGCACCACCTTCTTCACGCCCTCGATGGTGCGGATCAGGTCGCTGGAACGATCGGCCTCGCGCTGGGTGACGCGGCCCATCAGGTAGACGTTGCCGCGTTCCACCACCACTTCAAACGCGCCGGAGACCAGGTCCTTGGCGTCCACCAGGGTGGCCTTGATCTTGGTGGCGATCAGGGTGTCGTTGGCGCGGCTGGAGAGCGTGCTCGCGGGCATCACCTCCACCTCGTTGATCACGTCTTGCACGCTGTCCACGCCCTTGCCGATGGTGGTCAACTGGTCGCGCGCGGCATCGCCGTTGGCTTCGCCGGTCAGCAGAAGCACGCGGTTATAGCTATTGGCGTTGACGTGGACCTTGTCGCCCAGTTCGTTGCGGATGCGCCCGGCTGCCTTGAACTCGATGGTCTGGTCTTCCAGCTGCGTGCCCGAGGTGCGGCGATCCGTGGCCACCAGGGCGCCGCCCACCATGGCGCCGCCGACGATGATCGGGGCGCAGGCGGTGCTGCCAAGCGCGGCAGCCAGGACCAGCGTCAGGGGGGCGAGTTTCTTCAGCATCGAGTTCTCCTCTTTCATTCGTTTGTCCCCAGCAACTGCAGGTCCACCGCATCGCAGAGGCAGTGGATCAGCAGGCGCTGGGCTTCGGCCACGCGGGCGGCGCGGGTGGCCGGCACGCGGATCTGCACGTCGGTGTCGAGCAGCAGGGCGCGCAACTCGTCTTCCATGCCGCCGGTCAGGGCGATCACGTTCATGTCCTGGGCGCGGGCGGCTTCTAGCAGGGGCGTCAGCGTGGCCAGGCCGGCCGCATGCGCATCCAACAACACCAGCAGATCGCCAGGGTGGCCGAGCGTGAGCAACTGGCGCGGCAGATCGGGCAGATCGGGCAGGTCGGTCAGCACGAGGGCGGCCAGGCCGGGCCGGTCCTGCTCGAAGCGGCCCAGCAGCAGGGCGGCCATATAGCGCGCATCCAGATGCGAGAGGCCGAGGCCGCAGCACAGCACGCGGTTGCCGCCGGTGATGCCGTCCACCAGCATCTGCGCGGCGGCGTCCAGCGGACGGGACAGGCTTTCGGCCACCTGGTAGAGCAGGTCGGCGCTCTCGAAGAATTGCTGTTGGATGCGGGGTTCTTGCATGTGGCCGCATCATAAGCGCTGGATGTGCTGCGACCCCGGGTCAACCCTGAATGGCGCGGCGTGATCAGGCTGGCTTAAGCGGAGCGGGGCCATGACGCTGTGGCCGAATGCATGGGCACAATCAAAGGCGCGACTTCGCAATCGATACAGCCAGCTCCGTCTATGCGAAAACTTCTGATTGCCCTTGTTGTCCTTGCCTTGGCCGCTTGCTCACATCCGGATGAAGGACAGGCTACAGACTGGACGACCCTGAGTCTGCAGGGCAAGACTCTGGATCTGGACGATGGCTCAAAGATCGAGACCTATCGCTTCAGCGGTGAAGGCGTAGTCGGCGTCGATCTTGGAACCCAAGGTGGCGCCATAACGGGTCCAGTCTTCTTCTGGCACATCAAAGACGGCTTGCTGGTGATTCCCGAAGAGCCGGATGCGAAAGTGTTCGAAGAACTAAGCAAACCAAGAATCCAAGGGGATCTTTTCTACGCAACGCGCAAGAACGGCGCAACGGCCAAGTACCGCTTGTCGGAGTCTGGCTCATAGGCGCAGCTTTCATTGCGCCTGAGAGCGGCCCGTTTCAAGCCCTCTCGGCCAACGCCTTGAGCCCCTTGAGCCCACTCTCGAAATCCGGCCCCACCATCTTGTCCATGAACAGGCCCATCCAGCGGTTGATGGGGTTCTTGCCCATGTCGCCGTTCATGGTCCAGGTGACGAGGCTGCCGCCGTCCTTGGCTTCGATGATGAATGTGCCGGTGGAGGTGGAGTCGAAGTCGGGGAAGAAGAGCTCGTAGTCGACCTTGCCCGGCGGCGCGACGGCGGTGAAGGTCATGCGGCCGTTGCCCTCGCTCTTGCTCTTCCAGGCCCAGACGGCGCCGGGGCCGATGTCGGGGCCGCTGTAGGTGATCTCCATGGCCGGGTCGCGCTTGTTCCAGGCGCTCCAGTTCTTCCATGCCTTGGGCGCGGCGATCAGTGGGTAGATCTTGTCCGGCGTGGCTGCGATCTGCTGGCTGCGTGCCAGGGCGTACTTGGGCGAGATGAACAGGCCGCCGCCGAACAGCGCGAGGCACAGGATCAGGATGAGGCCGATGAGGAATTTGAGGATCTTCATGCCAGGAACTCCATGGAGCAAGAGCATGAGCTTGCGGGCTCGCGCGTGGGCCGGCAATGCGAAGAAACGCTCAGGGGAAGCTGTCGAAATGGCCGGTTTCGTTCCAGGGCTCGATCCGCAGCTCGCGCGCCTGGGCTTGGTGCCAGTTCATCCGCGCATGCCGCAGCGTGCGTTCTTCGGCTTCTTCCAAATGGACGAGCAGGCCCCAGCCGGTGTCGGGCAGGGCAATGGACTCCGCGAATTCGCCGGACTGGCTGTCAGCGGGGAACGCCGTGGGCTGGAGGGGGAAGACGGGCTTGTTGCGTGGCATGGCGAGTTTGTACCCCGCGCTGCTCAGCCGCCGTTTCCCGCGAGCGCAGGGGCGCGACGCGAGGATTCCACGTTACCTGCGCTTACGCCTGTAACGGCCATGTCCTACTGACACGGGAAATCCCGGTGGCATCCTCAAAGCAGATCAACTTTGAGGCCTCACCACCATGAACAACAAGCACAACATCAAGCGCCTGGGCATCGCCGCCGGTTTCGGCCTGCTGATGACGATGGGCGCTGCACACGCCGCGCCGACGATCAACCCGGACAAGGCCCAGCTCGGCCGGCTGTGCGGCAACTGCGGCTTCGTCAGCGAAGTACATGCCGAAACGCGCGAGGGCAAGGCTAGCGGCGTGGGTGCTGTGGGTGGCGCCGTGGTGGGCGGCTTGCTGGGCAACCGCCTGGGTGGCGGCACCGGCCGGGCGCTGATGACCGTGGGCGGCGCGGCGGCCGGCGGCGTGGCCGGCAACGCGATCGAGAAGAACGCCAACAAGCACACCGTCTGGGTGGTGCATCTGGTCTACAAGGATGGCGCCCGCCACACGCGCGAACTGGGCTCGGACCCGCAGCTGCGCGCGGGCGACGTGGTGCGGATGCAGGACGGGCGCCTGACGCGCACCTGATCGATCAGGACTTGGCGCCGAGCACCTTCGAGCGTTCGCTGAACTCGCGGCGCAGCTGCTTGCGCACCTCGGCCGCCGCGTGGCGGCGCACCTCCGCCGGCGTGCCCGGCACCAGCGGTGGCACGGCTACCGGCTTGCGCTCGTCGTCCACCGCCACCATGGTGAAGAAGCAGCTGTTGGCGTGGCGCGTGTCCTGGGTGCGGATGTTCTCGGCCATCACCTTGATGCCCACCTCCATCGATGAGGTGCCGGTGTGGTTGATGGCGGCCAGGAAGTGCACCAGCTCGCCCACGTGGATGGGCTCGCGGAACATCACCTGGTCAACCGACAGCGTCACCACATAGCGGCCGGCATAACGGCTCGCGCAAGCGTAGGCCACCTGGTCCAGGAACTTGAGGATGGTGCCGCCATGCACATTGCCCGCGAAATTGGCCATGTCCGGCGTCATCAGCACGGTCATGGACAGTTGGTGGGCGGGCATCGGCATGGCGCGTTCTCTCAGCTCTTCTTCAGCTCGAAGCGACGGATTTCGCCGACGACGAAGAGGTAGCAGCATACCGTCACGACCGCGTTCGCCGCCACAAAAACCAGCGCTGCGTTGAACGATCCCGTGCCCTTGACCAGATACCCGATCACGATGGGCGTGGTGATGGCCGCGATGTTGCCGAAGCTGTTGAACAGCGCGCCGCTCAGGCCCGAGATCTCCTTGGGCGAGGTGTCCGACACCACCGCCCAGCCCAGCGCGCCCAGGCCCTTGCCGAAGAAGGCCAGCGCCATGATGGCGACCACCACGGCTGAGCTGTCCACGTAGTTGCAGGCAATCATGCAGGTGGACAGCAGCATGCCGATCACGATAGGCACCTTGCGTGCCGCCGTGAGCGAGTGGCCGCGGCGCAGCAGCCCGTCCGAGATCAGGCCGCCCAGCACGCCGCCGGCAAAGCCGCAGATGGCGGGCAGCGCGGCCACGAAGCCGGCGTTGAGGATGGACATCCCGCGCTCCTTCACCAAGTAGACCGGGAACCAGGTGAGGAAGAAATAGGTCAGCGTGTTGATGCAGTACTGGCCGATGTAGACGCCCATCATCATGCGGTTGCCGAGCAGCTGGCGGATGTAGTCCCACTTGGGGCCTTCGGCCTTCGCAGCGCCGCGGCTGCCCTGGTCCATGTGCACCAGCGCGCCGCCCTGGGCGATGTAGTCCAACTCCGCGCGGTTGGCCGACGGGTGGGCCCTGGGGCTGAACACCAGCTTGAGCCAGAAGAACGCGGCGATGACGCCGATCACGCCCATCACATGGAAGACCGTGGGCCAGCCGTAGGCATGCGTGATCCAGCCCATCAGCGGCGCGAATAGCACGGTGGCGAAGTACTGCGCGGCGTTGAAGATGGCCGAAGCCGTGCCGCGCTCGTTGGCCGGGAACCAGGCCGCCACGATGCGGCCGTTGGCCGGAAAGGACGGCGCCTCCGCCGCGCCTACCAGCAGGCGCAAGCTGAACAGCACCACCATCGCCGAGCCCGTCACGGAGGCGATGAAGCCGATGCTCCCCTGCAGCATGGTGAACAGCGACCACAGCAGGATGCTCCAGGCGTAGACGGTCTTGGAGCCGAAGCGGTCCAGCAGCCAGCCGCCGGGCAGCTGCGCTACCACGTAGGACCAGCCGAAGGCCTAGAACACATAGCCCATGGTCACCGCGTCGAGGCCCATCTCCTTCGACAGGGCCGGCCCGGCAATGGACAGCGTGGCGCGGTCCGCGTAGTTGATGGTGGTGACGAGGAAGAGCATCGCCAGCACGATGTAGCGCTTGCGCGTGCGGCCAACGCTCATTTCAGATGCAGCGGCTCCTGCCCCCTGCTCTGCGAGCGGGGTGCCTGTGGTCGTGGTCATGCTTGTCTCCAGCGGTGAGCGCGGGGCTCAATGAAGAAGCGCCAGCCGTCTTCTGGTCGCGGCTTGGGCGCCTGGTGTTCAGGCCTGTGTGTAGGCCGTCTTCACGGTCGTGTAGAACTCGGCCGCGTAGCGTCCCTGTTCGCGCGGGCCGTAGCTCGATCCCTTGCGGCCGCCAAAGGGCACGTGATAGTCCACGCCCGCCGTCGGCAGGTTGACCATCACCATGCCCGCTTGCGCGTGGCGCTTGAAGTGCGTGGCGTGCTTGAGGCTGGTGGTGGCGATGCCCGAGGCCAGGCCGAAGGGCGTGTCATTCGCCAGCGCCAGCGCCTCTTCGTAGTTCCTGGCGCGCAGCACGCTGACCACGGGGCCGAACACCTCTTCGCGGTTGATGCGCATGGCGGCCGTGGTCTCGGTGATCAGGGCCGGCGTCATGTAGAAGCCGGGCTGGCCTTCGCTGCCGGTGGCCTGGGCCACGCCGCCGTGAGCCAGGTGAGCGCCCTCGGCCTGCGCGATGCTGACGTACTCCAGGTCCTGCCCCAGCTGGCTCTGGTCCACCACGGGGCCGATGTCGGTGCCGGCCTTGCGCGCGTCGTCGATCTTGAGCGTCTTCATGCGCTCCACCATCGCCGCCACGAAGCGGTCATGGATGCCCTCGGTCACAATCAGGCGCGAGGAGGCCGTGCAGCGCTGGCCGGTCGAGAAGAAGCCGCTCTGGATCGCGCAGTTGACGGCCACGCCGAGGTCGGCATCGTCCAGCACGATCATCGGGTTCTTGCCGCCCATCTCGAGCTGGAACTTGGCCATGCGCGCCACACAGGCCGCGGCAACCTTCTGGCCCGTGGGCACCGAGCCGGTGAAGCTCACGCCGGCAATGCGCGGGTCTTCCAGCAGCGTGGCGCCCACGGTCGATCCGCGGCCCATCACGAGGTTGAACACGCCCGCGGGCAGCCCGCTGCGCGAGAGGATGTCGGCCAGCGCCCAGGCCGATCCCGGCACCAGTTCCGCGGGCTTGAAGACCACGCAGCAGCCATAGGCCAGGGCCGGCGCGATCTTCCATGCGGGGATGGCGATGGGGAAGTTCCAGGGTGTGATCAGGCCGATCACGCCGAGCGGCTCGCGGGTGATTTCAACGCCGACGCCGGGCCGCACGGAGGGCATCACTTCGCCACCGGGGCGCAGCGCCTCGCCGGCGAAGAACTTGAAGATATAGCCGGCCCGGCCCACTTCGCCGATGGCCTCGGGCAGGGTCTTGCCTTCCTCGCGTGCCAGCAGTTCGCCCAGCTCGTTCTTGCGGGCCAGGATCTCGCTGCCCGCGGCGTCGAGGATGTCGAAGCGCTGCTGCGGCGTGGAGAGGCTCCAGCTGGCGAAGGCCGCATGGGCCGCGGAGATCGCTTGCCTTGTCTGCGCCGCGTCGGCCTGCGCGTATTCGCCCAGCACGTCGCGGGTGTCCGAAGGGTTGATGTTGCGCGTGACGGTCGGGCCTTCCAGCCATTCGCCGCCGATGAAGTTTTTGAACATGGAGTAGTGGTCCTTCTTAACGATCAAGGGCGGGGCGCTTCGGGTCGAAGCGCCAGCCGGGAATCAGGTATTGCATGGCCACGGCATCGTCGCGTGAGCCGAGCCCATGCTGCTTGTAGAGCTGGTGCGCCTGCTCGACCTTGGCCATGTCCAGCTCCACGCCGAGGCCGGGCTTCTTCGGCACCTGCACATGGCCGCCGATGATCTGCAGCGGCTCTTTCGTCAGTCCCTGGCCGTCCTGCCAGATCCAGTGCGTGTCCATGGCCGTCACGCGACCCGGCGCCGCCGCGCCAACATGCGTGAACATGGCCAGCGAGACATCGAAATGGTTGTTCGAATGCGAGCCCCAGGTCAGGCCCCAATCACGGCAGGTCTGGGCCACGCGGACCGACCCGGCCATGGTCCAGAAATGTGGATCGGCCAGCGGGATGTCCACGCTCTGCAGCGAGAGCGCATGGGTCAGCTGCCGCCAGTCGGTGGCGACCATGTTGGTGGCCGTGGGCAGGCCGGTGGCGCGGCGGAATTCGGCCATCACCTCGCGGCCGGAGAAGCCATCTTCTGCGCCGCAGGGATCCTCGGCATAGGTGATCACGCCGCGCATATCGCGCATCAGGCGGATCGCATCTTTCAGCAGCCAGCCCCCGTTGGGATCGAGCGTCACGCGGGCCTCGGGGAAGCGCTCGTGCAGGGCGACCAGCGCCTGCACTTCCTCGTCGCCGCGCAGCACGCCGCCCTTGAGCTTGAAGTCGTTAAAGCCGTAGCGCTCGTGCGCAGCTTCGGCCAGGCGGACGATGGCCTCGGGCGTCAGTGCCACCTCGTGGCGCAGACGGCTCCAGGCGTTGTCGGCATCGGGCTCGCTGGCGTAAGGCAGATCGGTCTTGCCCTTGTCGCCGATGTAGAAAAGATAACCGAGCATCTCGACGGCATCGCGCTGCTGGCCTTCACCGAGCAGCGCGGCCACGGGCACTTCCAGATGCTGGCCCAGCAGATCGAGCAAGGCCGATTCGATGGCGGTCACCGCGTGGATGGTGGTGCGCAGATCGAAAGTCTGCAAGCCGCGGCCGCCGGCATCGCGATCCGCGAATTGGCGCTGCACGCGTTGCAGCAGTCCCGCGTGCGCGCCAATGAGTTGGCCCACGACCAGCTCGCGCGCATCCTCCAGCGTCCGCCGGATTTTCTCGCCGCCCGGCACCTCGCCCACGCCGATGTGGCCGGCGCTGTCGGTGAGGATCAGCAGGTTGCGCGTGAAGAAGGGGCCGTGCGCGCCGCTGAGGTTGAGCAGCATGCTGTCGCGTCCCGCGACCGGGATCACGCGCAGCTCGGTGATGATGGGCGTCGATGCCATGGGGTCAATCTGCGGTGATGTGGCCGACTTCAATGACGTGCTTCCAGCGCGCGGATTCGGCAGCCTGGAAAACGGTGAACTGCGCCGGTGTGTTGGCCACGATCTCGAAGCCCTGCTCCAGCAATTTGGGTTTCACGTCCGGTGCATTCAGCGCAGCCGCGATGGCAGCGTACAGCTTAGCCTTGATGTCGGCGGGCAGGCCCTTGGGCGCTGCCACGGCTTGCCAGGAATAGACGACGAGGTTCTTCACGCCGGCCTCGTCCATCGTCGGCACATCGGGCAGCACGGGCGAACGCTTGGTGCTGGTGACGCTCAGCGCGCGCAGCTTGCCGGCCTTGATCTGCGGCAGCGCGGTGTTGATGTTGATGAAGCTCGCATCCACCTGGCCGGCGATCAGGTCGTTCATTGCCGGGGCGCCGCCCTTGTAGGGAATGTGCAGGCCTTGCGTGCCGGTCTGCTGCCAGAAGAGGGCCGCGGTGATGTGGTCGCTGGAGCCGTTGCCTGACGATGCGTACGTCATCGCGCCAGGCTTGGCCTTCAAGCTGGAGATCACGTCCGCCACGCTCTTGTAGGGCGAAGTGGCCGGCACCACGAGCACATTGGGCGCCTGCACGGCTACGGTGATGTAGTCGAGATCCTTGGCCGGGTCGTAGGCCACGTTCTTCATCAGATGCGGGCCGATCACCAAGGGGCCGAGCGAGGTGACGAGGAGGGTGTAGCCGTCAGGTGCGGCGCGCTTGACTAGGGCCGTGCCGATGGTGCCACCGGCGCCGGCGCGGTTGTCCACCACGAAGTTGCCGCTGAGGCTTTCCGTTAGCTTCACACCGAGGATGCGCGCGATCACGTCGCTCGAACCGCCGGGCGGGAAGGGCACGAGCAGGCTCACCGGCTTGGAGGGCCAGGTGTCGGCCAGTGCCGCGTGCGCCATCGTGAAGCCCAGCACCAAAATCGTCAGCAGTCGTTTCATCGCGTGTCTCCTCGGTTGTTTTGGCTGAAAGAGATGGCTTATTGCGCTCCCAGCTTGCTGATTAGCGCAGACAACTGGTCCACCTCGGCCGGATGCAGCTCCGACAGCGGTGGCCGCACCGGGCCCGCGCCATGGCCCACCAGCGTGGCGCCGGCCTTGACGATGGAGACGGCATAGCCCTCGCCCTTGTTGCGCAGGGCCACATAGGGCAGGAAGAAGTCGCGGATCAGGCGGTCGCAGGTGGCGGTGTCGCCGGCCGCGTGGGCGTTGTAGAACTCCATCGCCGTCTTCGGGATGAAGTTGAACACGGCCGACGAATAGACCGGGCAGCCCATCGCCTTGTAGGCGCCGGCAAACAGCTCGGCCGTGGGCAGGCCGCCCAGGTAGGCAAAACGCTCGCCCAGGGTCTGGCGGATGGCGACGAACTTCTCGATGTCACCCACGCCGTCCTTGAAGCCGATCAGGTTGGGGCAGGTGTCGGCCAGCACCTGCAGGCTGGCCGGTGTGAGCTTGCAGTTGGCACGGTTGTAGACCGTGACGCCGAACGTTACGCTCTTGCACACTGCCTGCACATGCGCGATCAGGCCCTCCTGGCTGCATTCGGTCAGGTAGGGCGGCAGCAAGAGGATGCCTTGCGCGCCGAGGCGTTCTGCCTCCTGCGCGTACTGGATGGCCTGCAGCGTGCCACCGCCCGCGCCGGCAATGATGGGCGTGCGGCCGCGGCAGGTGTCCAGCGCCACCTTGATCACCGCGCTGTACTCGCCCGGCTCCAGCGAGAAGAACTCGCCCGTGCCGCCGGCCGCAAACAGGGCCGACGCGCCGTAGGGTTGCAGCCATTCCAAACGCTCGGCGTAGGGCTTGGGCGCGAAGCGCAGCTCGCTGTCGAAATCGGTCAGCGGGAAGGACAGCAGGCCGGCTTGCAGGACCAGTTTGAGCTCTTGGGGTGACATGGCGGGGTCTCCAGCGAGGTGGTGTTGGTGTTGTATGTCATCGTACAACTAACTTCAGAAGGCAACAAGATGAGGATCACTACTTAGACGGCCTGGGCCCGACGGCGGCGCTCCCGGCTGTTGCTCAGGTGGGTCCGCATGGCGGCCCGGGCGGCATCGGGGTCTTGCCCGGCGATGGCATCGAAGATGCTTTCATGCTCGCTGTTGACGCGGCGCAGATAGGCCAGGCGCTCGCCCTGCGGCGGGGCGGCGGGCTCCAACCGGGCACGCGGGATGATCTGGGCGCCCAGGGTGGCCATCAGCTCGGCGAAGTGCTCGTTCTGCGTGGCGCGGGCGATTTCCTGGTGGAACTGGAAATCGGCCGGCACCGAATCCGCGCCGGTCTCGATGGCCTGTGAAAAGGTATTGAGCGCCGCGCGCATCACAGCTAGATTGGCCTCGCTGCGGCGCTGGGCGGCCAGGGCCGCGGCCTCGGTTTCCAGGCCAATGCGCAACTCCAGCACGGCGATCACGTCCTGCAGGGTACTGAACTGCTCGGGTGTGATCTTAAAGACCGGCCCGTCGCCGAGGCCCAGCACAAAGGTGCCGATGCCATGGCGCGTCTCCACCAGGCCCGCGGCCTGCAGCTTGGAGATGGCCTCGCGCACCACCGTGCGGCTGACCTGGAATTCGGCCATGATGGCGGCCTCGGTCGGCAGCTTGTCGCCCGCATTGAGGACACCGGCCCGGATGCGGTCGCCCAGGCCTTCCACCAGTTCCAGGGCGAGGGTCCGCGGGCGGCGGCGGGGTGCGGCGCTTGCGGCAGCTTGCATGGCTTGTCTTTGGCGTTTAGAGTCTTGTTGTACGACAACATGATGACGTACAGCAACTTTAGCAAGAAGCGGCACCGCGATGAACCAGCATCTACCCTCGAAGACCGGCCCCCTGACGATCCGGATGTACGCAGAGGACAACGTCGCCATCGTCGCCAATGACGGGGGCCTGCCCGAGGGCACGCTGCTGCCCGAAGGCGTGCCCGGCGCCGGCCTGGTGCTTCGCGACAAGGTGCCGCAAGGCCACAAGGTGGCGCTGGTGGATATCGCCGAGGGCCAGGCCGTGCTGCGCTACCGCGTGCCCATCGGCTATGCGCTCAAGCCCATTCCCGCTGGCAGCTGGGTGCACGAGCGTCTGCTGCAGATGCCCTCGGCCCGCGCGCTGGAAGGCTTGCCGATGGCCACCGTCAAGCCGCCGGTGCAGGAGCCGCTTGAGGGCTACACCTTCGAGGGCTATCGCAATGCCGACGGCTCGGTCGGCACGCGCAACATCCTCGCCATCACCACCACCGTGCAATGCGTGGCCGGCGTGGTAGCCCAGGCTGTGGCGCGCATCAAGGCCGAGCTGCTGCCGCAGTACCCGAACGTGGACGACGTGATCGGGCTCGAACACACGTATGGCTGCGGCGTTGCCATCGACGCGCCCGACGCCATCATCCCCATCCGCACACTGCGCAATATCTCGCTCAACCCCAACTTCGGCGGCGAGGTGATGGTGGTGAGCCTGGGCTGCGAGAAGCTGCAGCCCTCGCGTCTGCTCCCGCCGGGTTCCTTTGCCATCGTCGATGAACGCGGCGCTGATGCTGGACCAGAGACCGTCTGCCTCCAGGACGACGCGCACGTGGGCTTCATGTCCATGCTCGACGACATCCTGAACAGCGCCCGCCCGCATCTGGATCGGCTCAACGCGCGCCGCCGCGAGACCGTGCCCGCCAGCGAACTTGTGGTCGGCGTGCAATGCGGCGGCAGCGATGCCTTCTCAGGCGTGACGGCCAACCCGGCCGTTGGCTTTTGCGCCGACCTGCTGGTGCGGGCCGGTGCCACCGTGATGTTCAGCGAGAACACCGAGGTGCGCGACGCCGTGGACCAGCTCACCAGCCGCGCCGCCTCCAACGAGGTGGCCGAAGCCATCGTGCGCGAGCTCGGCTGGTACGACCGCTACCTGGACCGCGGCCGCGTGGACCGCTCAGCCAACACCACGCCCGGCAACAAGGCCGGCGGCCTCTCCAACATCGCGGAGAAGGCCATGGGCTCCATCATCAAGAGCGGCAGCGCACCGATCTCGCATGTGCTCGCACCGGGCGAGAAGCTGGGGCGCGATCAACGCGGCCTCGTCTACGCCGCCACGCCCGCCAGCGACTTCATCTGCGGCACGCTGCAGCTCGCCGCCGGCATGAACCTGCACATCTTCACCACCGGCCGCGGCACGCCCTACGGCCTGGCTGAATGCCCGGTGGTGAAGGTGGCCACGCGCAGCGATCTGGCGCGGCGCTGGCATGACCTGATGGACCTCAACGCCGGCCGCATCGCCGATGGCGAGGCCAGCATCGAGGCGCTGGGCTGGGAGATGTTCCGCCTGTTGCTTGACGTGGCCAGCGGCCGCAGGAAGACCTGGGCCGAGCACTGGAAGCTGCACAACGCGCTGGTGCTGTTCAACCCGGCGCCGGTGACATGAGGGGCTTGTTCAGGGCCCGCTGAGCATCGCCGCCAGCTTGCCCGTGTCCAGCGGGCAGCCTAGGGCCGCGAAGCGCGCCTTTTCGTGCATGTTGATCACGTGGGGCAGATAGTCGCCCAAGGCATCGGCTTCGCCATGCGCCGTCTTCACGTCGAACCAGCTTTGCTGGAACTTCGGGTTCACCGGCGTGCGGCGGTTGATGACCACGCCGTCGTCAGCCGAACCACCCGGGATGCCGTCGCCATTGCCGTGCTCCATCCAGACCGCGCCGCAAGCCTCCTTGGCATTGGCCGGCCGGCCCGGCGCGCGCGAGACGACCACGTTGTAGTTGCCGCCGGCGTCGCTGACAGGCCGCACGTTTTCGTCGGATACGCAATCCACGGTGTTGTCCGTGGCCGGCGCGGTCGTCGTGCAAAGCGATCAGTAGCGCATGTCCGCCTTCTGGTCGACCGGCGCCGGGCCGCCCGCCCAGGTGCTCGGCGTGCTGGGCATCCTGCCGCGCACGACGTAGACCTTGCCGTAGGCCTGACTCAGGTAGGTGTAGCCATAGCGCGTGGCCGGGTTGCTCCAGAAGCCGCCCTTTTCTACCGCCTTCCCGTCGCTGGGCAGGGCGGGAAGAAGGTCTGCATGATGAGGTGCTCGCGGCTGTAGAACTTACGCATTGCCTTCGCCTCAAAGTTATGGCCAGCGTGCGGTCCGCCGGCCGCCAGGGCAGGCTGTTCAAGGCCATCCGGAGCTTCTTGGGCACCGTGAGCGGCACCTGCTTGCCGCGCAGCGGCGCCTCGGTCGCTGCGCAGGCCTCGGCCTCGCCCAGCACGCGGCCATCGGCCAGCTGGACTTCGATCTGCGGCACGCCTGCGCCGCCGGTCAAGTCGAGACCGCGGTCCGGCACGTAGTTGCGCATGTGCATGCCGATGGCCACGCCCGGCTCTGCCAGGGCGTAGACCGTGTTGCGCGGGCGCGGGTCGGGGGCATGCCGTTGACGATGGCGAAGGTGTAGCGGCGCGAGGAGACGTCGCGCTGCACGCCTTCGCGGAAGGAGCTGGCCGAACCGGCATCGGGATCGATGTCGTTGATGCCGTCGCGGGGTTCGCCCTTCTCGGTGTAGGTAACGAAGCTCCAATGCCGCATGTGCGGATAGCTGCCACGCACGATGATCCTGGCGCCCGCCGGAATCCTGAACCACGCCGTGCTGAAGGTGTTGCCGGTATCGGGCAGGTGGTTCTCGACGCCATAGCCGTCGGGGTCGGTGGTGTAGAAGCCGGGGGGCAGCTTGGGGCCGGGCCAGAAGCAGCTCTTGATGGCGCTGAACTGTTGCGCGTTGTCGGCGCGCACGATGTCGGTCTCGCGGACTGGCGGCATCGGCGGCAGGATGAAGTCGTTGCCCAGACTGCCCATGACGTAGCCATCGGCGCGCGGCACCGGCCTCGGCCTCGGCATCGGCTTGGGCCAGGTGTAGGCGCCGTAGCTGGCGCGCGGCGCCGCCGTCGTCCTTGGCCAGGGTCTGGGCCCAGATCACCAGTGCGATCACCAACGCCAGCAGCAGCGCGACGAGCACGCCGATGATCGTCCGCAGTCCTTTCAGGATCACAGCGATGTCCCCAACTTGTTCGTTCTTCGAAGTGGGGGAGTGTTCGGGCTGAAACCAGGGAAATCTGTCAGAGAGACGACAATGAATCTTTTCGGGTGACAGCGGGAGCTGATGGAGCTCAACCCGGCGGCATTGGCGATGGCCTGGCGCTGTGCTTTTCAGCAGCCTTCGATGTGATGGTTGCGTACACGCTGCGTCTTCTCATCGATCACATAGCTGACCGTGCACGAGAACCCGGGGCGCCCGGTGCCGGGATTGGCCGCCGTGGCCTTGGTGAAGCTGTAGACCGGGCTGCCATCGGCCTGGCGCGTGATCTTGCTGGGCTTGCCGAGCTTGGTCAGCACCTCGGCCAGCGTGGCGCCGTGCCATTTGTCGAGCGACATGTCGAACTCGCTGCGGCGTTGCGCGTCGACCTGTGCGGGTGGCGGAGGCGGCGCGGACGGCTTGCTTGCGCAGCCCGCAAGCAGCAGCATGAGGGTGGCCAGAACGGCGGATGAGCAGCGGGGGATCATGTCCATGATCCTGCCAGCCTACGGCAAGGCGATCGGGGCTGGGGTTGCGAGATGTAAGCGCGGGGCCGGCACTGCCCTTGCGGCTGCTCGAAAGTTTAGGCCCGCCACCGCAACGCTGCCATTCAACCCCGCGCTCAAGCACGGCATGCGGGCCGTAGGGCCTCGGTTCTCCCGGATGAGAGATGGCCCGTCGAGTCGCAGAAACATCTACGACGCCGGGCTGGAAATCCGGATCTCTTCGCCTTCGACTTGAACTTCCAGCCCGAAACCCGCGTGCAGCAGGCGTGCGAATGCTTCGACGTTGCTGGGGTCGAAGACACCACCGATGCCGATGCGAGCGGCGGCTTCGTCCTTGATTACCAGTTGCTTCCTGCCATAGCGGTTGAACTGGCGCGCGGCTTCGGCCAGACTGACGTCGTCGAATACCAGCCGGCCCTGCAGCCAGCCGAGGCTGGCGTTCAGTTGCTGGGGCGTCTGCGTCGTGACCAGCACATTGACCGTGTCGGCGACGGCGGCGTGATCGCGCGTCAGCACCGTCGGCCGAACCTGCTCGTCGCCCTGCACCTGGACACGGCCCTCCTGCACGGCCACGCGCAGCTTGTCGCCATCGCGGTACAAGGAGAACTTGGTGCCCAGGACCGTCACTGTCTGCTTGCCGGCATGGATCACGAAGGGGCGTGCCGGATCGTGCGCAATGTCGAAGAAGGCCTCGCCGCGGTCCAGCCAGACCTGGCGCGACCGTGCCGTCACAGCGGTCCGCAGCTGGGTGGCCGTGTTCAGCGTCAGGCGCGAACCGTCGGCCAGCGTGACGGACTCGCGCTGGCCCAACTGCGTGGCATAGCTCAGCGTGCCCTGGCTCGGCATGAGCTTGATGCCCACCGCCAGCGCCAGGACGGCGAGGCTCAGGCCGGCGGCAGCATTGCGTACCGCCGGACGGACCAGGCCCGCCCAGGCCCAGGTTCCTGCATGCTGGCGCGGCGCCGGAGCGGGCGCGAAGGCCGATGGGGCGCCCCTCAGCGCGTGCAGACGGTCGGCCCTTTGCCACGCGTGTTCTAGCCGCAGGAAGGCCACGCGGTGCAGCGTCGATTCACCCAGCCAGTGTTCCAGCGCGTCTAGGCGCTCTGCGGGCAGGCGCCCTTCGTTGCGATCGCGTTCAGCAATCCAGTCGGCCGCGCGGGCGTCAATCTCTTCCAGATCTTTGCTCTTCATTGTGTTGTCCGTCCCTTCCGCAGCGGTACGGCGGGGCCGGCCCCAGGGCCAAGCCCGGCGCTGGCGCTGGTGCCGCCGCTGCCCAGTCCCGTGGCCTGCAAGGCCAGGGCCAGGGCGCGCACGCCCTTGGAAACCTGGCGTTCCACGGTGTCTTCGGTAATTCCCATCCTTGAGGCAACCTCGCGCTGCGAGAGCCCTTCGATCTTGCGCAGCTCCACCACCTCGCGGCAGCGCGCCGGCAGTAGGTTCAGCGCGATCTGCAGCAACTTGAGCTCGCTGCGCGCAGCCAGGTGCCGTTCGGGGCTCAGTTCGTCCAGCGTCGGCACCAGCGCGTCCATGTCGGCATAGGTCTCGAACGAGACGATCTGCGCGCGCCGTGCGCGGTCGATCAGCAGGTTGCGCGCGGTCGTGAGCACAAAGGCCTGGGCCGACTCGGGCCGCGTGTTGGCGCAGCTGTCGAACACGCGGGCGTAGACCTCCTGACGCAGGTCGGCAATCTCGTCCACATCACGCCAGTTGCGCCGCAGGAAGCGCTCCAACACACCTTCCAGCGGCAGCACTTCAGCGACGAACCAGGCGCTCAACTCATCAGTGTTCAACACGGCTCCTCAAGCAGGCGGAGCTTGCCACGATCCGCGCACGGTGTCCGCCTGCTTCCATTGACGAACGGCCCACGGAAATCCGGTATGCGATGAAAAAAATTTTTCAAAATGTCGCCCGGCTTGGTGATTACCCAGGGTTTTCGCGGATATCGACGGGTACTTCGTCTTGACTCTGGACAGCACTTTCCAGGACGGAACCCGATGACGCCCAGCCAGCAAGCCGCCCTCGACGCGCTTTTCCGTGATTTCGCTCGCGGGGATGCGCCGGGCCTCGTCGTCGGCGTCGCGCAGCACGGCCGCACGCTGTACCGCCGCGGCCTGGGCCTGGCCAGCATCGAACATGGCGTGGCCAACACGCCAGCCACGCGCATGCGCATCGGCTCGACCAGCAAGCAGTTCACCTGCCTGGCCGTGCTGCTGCTGGCCGAAGACGGCCTGCTGGATATCGACGCCCCCGCGCGCCGCTACCTGCCCGAGTTGCCCGATCTGACGGCCATCGGCGAGGCGGAGCCGACGCTGCACCAGCTGATGACGCACACCAGCGGCCTGCGCTGCTATCTCGACCTCGGTTTCATCAGCGACGGCGCAAGCATCAAGCCGCCCGGCTTCGCCCGGTCCACGCAGCTGCGCCAGCGCGAGTCGAACTTCGCTCCGGGCACGAACATGGTCTATTGCAACAGCGGCTACCAGCTGCTGTCGTGGGTGATCGAGCAGGCGGCCGGCATACCTTTTGAGGACTTCCTAGAACAGCGCATCTTCACGCCGCTTGGCATGGCGGACACGCGCTCGGTGCCCAGCGATTTCGAGCTGCATCCGGGCGTCGCGACCCTGCATGTGCCGACGACGCGGGGCTGGCGGCGCGGCATCTTCCCGTCGGAGGAGCTGCGCGGCGAGGGCGCGATGGTCTCGACCATCGACGACATGCTGCGCTGGCTCACCCACGTGCGCCAGCCGACGCTCGGCAGCGCGGCCACCTGGCGGCAGATGCTCGCGCCCACCGCGCTGGCCAGCGGCCTGGTGAATCCCTACGCGCTGGGCCTGATGCGCCACCGCTACCGCGGCGTCGAGGTGATCCACCACCCGGGCGGCGTGACTGGCGGCGCCAGCCAGATGCTGACCGTGCCCGCTGAGGCGCTGGACATCATCGTCATCAGCAATGGCGCGAAGGGCGCCAGCCCACGCGAGCTCGCGAACCGGATCGTCGACATCATGCTGGGAGAGGACAAGCTCGCCGCACCGGAGTGGCAGGCCGACGGCGCGCGCTTCGCGCCGATGCTGGGCCGGCGCTATCGGGGGCGTGACTCGGGCCTGGTGTTCAGCTTCGCGCAGGCGCCGGGAAGCAAGCTCGGGCTGCGCCTGATAAACGGGCCGCCGGTGGCGCTTCGCGACGACGGTGCGCAACTGTCTCTGCCCTTCGAGGCGATGGCGATCGGGCCTTTCGTGCTGGAGACCGCGCAGCTGGCGAGGGCCGGCGCCGCCCCCGCGCGGCTCGAACTCTGCGAAGCCGGCGGGCGCGAATCGTTCGACCTGTTGCCCGAGCCGCCGCCCACCTTGGCCGAAGCCGGCGCGGCGCTGGCGGGCCGTTTCTGGTCGCCCGACCTGGCGGCCGAGGCCACGATCCGCTGGCAGGACGATCAACTGCTGCTGCAAATCCACGGAAGCTACGGCGGCAACCTCATCGCCTTGCAGCCCTTCTCGTCCGAAGTCTTCGGCTGCGAGGAGATTGACCCGAACTCCCTGCAGCCGCGCAGCGCCGTGCTGCGCGTCGAGAAGCGCGACGGCCGCATCACCGGCTTTCGCATCGACACGCCGCGCACGCGCCATCTGTGGTTCGAACGCCTGACCGTCAACACCGTCATCAACAACCCTCTCGAGGAGTCTTCCCATGTCGCTTGAATGCAAGCTCAGCCTTGAAAGCTGGGATCTGCTGGAACCTTTCGAAATCTCGCGCGGCGTCATCACCGCGCTTGACGTGTTGGTCGTGCAACTCCGCGATGCGCAGGGCCATGTCGGCCGAGGCGAGGCGAAGGGCGTGCCCTATCGCGGCGAGACGCAGCAGTCGATGGCAGCGCAGATCGCTCAGGTCAGCGCGAGCCTGCGTGCCGACCTGTCCGGCGATGAGCTGATGCAGCTGCTGCCGCCCGGCGGCGCCCGCAATGCGCTCGATTGCGCGCTGTGGGACCTGCGCGCCAAGCAGAGCGGCCGGCGCGCCGCGCAGCTCGCGGGCCAGCCCGAGCCCGGGCCGGTTTTGACGGCCTACACGATCGGCCTGGGCAGCGAAGCGGACGTGCGCCGCAAGGTCCGCGCAGCCCGCCACCTGCCGCTGCTCAAGCTGAAGGCCGACGCGCAGCGGCACGTCGAGATGGCGCGTTATGCCCGCCACGAGCATCCCGATGCGCGTCTGCTGATCGACGCCAACCAGGCCTGGAACCGAGAGCTGATCGAGCGCATCCTGCCCGAGCTGCAGGCACTGGGCGTCGAGCTGATCGAACAGCCGGTAATGCACGGCAGCGATGCGCAGCTGGACGGACTCCAGTCCCCGATCCCGCTGGCCGCAGACGAGTCCTGCATCGACCGCTCATCGCTGCCCGAGTTGCGAGGCCGCTACCAGTTCATCAACATCAAGCTCGACAAGACCGGCGGCCTGACCGAGGCGCTGGCGCTGGCCCGCAGCGCCAAGGCGCTGGGCTTCGGCCTGATGGTCGGGAACATGGGCGGCACCTCGCTGGCGATGGCGCCGGCGCACCTGATCGCGCAGCAGTGCAGCTATGTGGACCTGGATGCGCCAATGCTGATGAAGGCGGACCGGACCGACGCGATGCGCTATGACGGCGCACGGCTCGGGCCGGCCACACCGGCGCTCTGGGGCTAGGCAGTCAGGGCGAGTCTCAGCCGCCGCGGCGACAGGTCCGCGGCGCTGAGGCCGAAGTCGGCGATGCGGGCCGGCAGCGGCAGGCCGCGCGCCAGCGCTGCGCAAGCTTCTCCCATCGCGGCGCAGGTCTGGATGCCATAGCCACCTTGCGCGGCGAGCCAGAAGAAGCCGGGCGCTGCGTCGCCGTCGAAGCCACCGACCAGGCCGCCGTCGGCGACGAAGGAGCGCAGGCCGGCCCAGCAGTGGCTCGGCCGCCGGATCGTCAGGCTCGTCGCTTCCTCGATGCGGTGGATGGCCAGCGCCACGTCCAGCTCCTCGGCCTGCACATCGTGCGGCAGCACCGGGTCGGCATTGGCCGGCGAGCCCAGAAGCAGGCCGGCATCAGGCTTGATGTACCAGTCCTCGTCGGCGCCCATCACCAGCGGCCAGGCATGGATGTCCAGCCCGGCCGGCGGCGCGAACGTGAAGGCGGACCGGCGGCGCGGCTCCAGGCCGATCGGCTGCACGCCAGCCAACTGGGCGACCGCATCGGCCCAGGCGCCGGCGGCATTGATCACGACCGGCGCCTGGTAGCAGGCATCGCCGGCTTGGACGTACCAATCCGCGCCGCTGCGCTCGATCGCCTGCACCTCGGCATTACAGACGAGCAGCCCGCCGACACGCCGCATCTCACGCAGGAAACCCTGGTGGATCGCATGCACGTCCATGTCCATCGCCTCTGGCTCGTCGATCGCGCCGAGCAGCAGCTCACGCCGCAGGACCGGCACCCGCGCGCATGCTTTAGCGGCGCTGAGGCGATGGGTGTTCGAGGTGATCGAGCGCATCACCTCCCAGTGCCGCTCGTACTGCTCGCGCTGCGCCTCGGTGGCGACGAACAGCGCGCCGCGCGGCGTCAGCAGCGGGTGCTCCGAAAAGCCCGCCGGCGGCTGCTCGAAGAAGCTGCGGCTCGCGCGCGTCAGCGCACGGACCTGGGCGTTGCCATAGCTCTCCATGAACAGAGCGGCCGAGCGGCCGGTCGAGTGATAGCCGGGCTGGCTTTCGCGCTCCAGCACGATCGTGCGTGCATGCGGCGCGAGCCAGCGCGCGACCGAGGCGCCGGCGATGCCGCCGCCGATCACGATGCAATCCGCAGCGATATTCATGACGCCTCCGCGATGCCGCCGAAATCATGCGGGTCCGCCAGCCGCGGCCAGTAGTCGAGGTCGCGCACCGCGTAAGGCAGCGCCGCGAAATCCATGCTGATCGCGCCGGGCGTCGTCACGTAGAGGATCTTCTTGGCCAGCGGCGCGAACTGTGCGTGGAAATGCTGGGTGGACTTGACGACGATCGCCCGCTTGCCTTCAAGCGCGATGCCGAGCCCGGTGAAGACGCTCGGCGAGAAGACCTGGCTGCGCACGCTGACGAGCACGATGTCGAGATCGTTCGCCGCCTGCAGCCACACGCTGGCGCCCAGCGGCGCGCGCTCGTCGTTCGAGTTCAGGCCGAGCTGGAAGTGATCGTCCAGCACGGCTTTGACGACGACCTCCAGGTCCACCGGATCACCCGATGCAGGCCCGCACTTGCCGCCGAGGCGCAGCGTTATGCGCGCGCCGACACCGGCATCGCGGCAGATCTGGATCGCACCAAGATCCCAGAAGGCGCCGATGGCCGCGTCCCGCGTCCCGCGCGCCAGCAGCGCTCGCAGGATGAAGGTCGAATCGCTCATCGCGCCGCCGCCGGCGTTGTCGGCGATGTCGGCGATCACCACCGGGCCGCCCTCGATGTCCGCCGCCTGGTCCAGCGCCGCGGCCATCGTCAGCATTGGCGTCTGCGTCTGCTCGCGCAGCGCCCAGAACTCGCGGCCGAGTTGCTCGGCAAGCCGGGCCGCGAGCGCGGCATCGTTGTCCGTGACGACCCAGATCCGCGCGCCCGACTCGGCCACGTCGCCCCAGGGAAAGCCGTGACCCAGCGAGACCGAAAGCACACCGGGCTGCTGCTCGATTTCCTGCATCCGGCGCACGAAGCCGGCCATCGGCTCGCGTGTCGTGTGCCAGAGGCCGACCATCTTGCAATCGAACATCGCGGCAGTCGGCCGGACCTTGCCGGCCGCTGTGTCGAGCACGATGCGCAGCAGCTCCTGCAGGCGCGGTGTGGCGTCGATGTGTGGATATTCCTTGTACGCAATGATCGCGTCGGCCGAGGCCTGCATCAGCTCGGTGTAGTGGCAATGCAGGTCGAGCTCGACGCCGATCGGCACGCCCGGCCCGACGATCGCTCGCGCGGCGGCGATCAGGTCGCCTTCGCAGTCGTCGTAGCCGTCGGCCACCATCGCGCCGTGCAGGACGAGCACCACGCCGTCGACCGGCAGCGCCGCTCGCAGGTCCGCCAGGATGTCGCTGCGCAGGCTTTCGTAGACGGCCCGCACCGTGCGGCCGAGCGGCTGCGCGAAGGCGCTGATGCTCTCGACCAGCTCGTGCTTCTCTGCGGCCAGCATGCGACGCAGGTCAGCCATCGGGCCGCCGATGCCTTGCGGGTCGCGCGTGCTCGCGTCGCCGCGGAAGATGCCGTACTCGCGGAAGCTGCCCCAGCCGGTCGGCGCGGCGGCGTAGGTGTTGGTCTCGGTGGCGAGAAAGGCCCCGAAGATATTCTTCATGCGGCATCCTTCTCGCGGGTGATGCGCAGCTGCCGCAGTCGCGTCGTGTCCAGGCGCAGGCCGATGACGGAGCCGGCCTCGCGGTCCACATTGACGATGCCGCTGCCGCCGATGGCCCCCAGCATCGGATCCATCGCCTCGGCGAGCATGACCTGCGCCGAGAGCGGCTTCAACCGATAGGCGTTGCGGCCCTGCCGGCCCTGCAGCTGCAGCACGATCAAGTCACCGAGCAGTTCGATATGCGCATCGGCTTCCAGGTCGGGCGCGCGATAGCGGCCGGCCAGCTGCTGGCCAAGCTCGCCGGCATCGACATCCGGCGTGTCGGGCAATCGCTCGCAGCGCAGCAAGTGGCCGCCATCGCTGATCGTCAGAACGGCTGGCGCAGCCTCACCAATCCTCAACTGATCAAGCGCGATCAGGACCGGGTTCAGCGCCGAGTCCTCGCTGGCCAGCACCGCGTCGCCGCCTTCTCGCCGCAGCGGCGCAGGCCGGCCGCCGAACCACGACAGCGCCAGCTTGCCCGCCACCGCGTCGAAGCCGATCAGCGCGCCGGTCGCCGCTGCGTGATAGCGCTTGCCGATCAGCGCGTCATGGCCGGCCGAAGGCAGGTGCTCGACCGGCGCGCCCAGCTGCGCGTCGCCCAGCAGCGCGTCAATGATCTGGAAGCCCAGCGCCACCGTCGATACCGGCGCGCCATTGGCCATGATCATGATGTCCAGCGCGTGGCTCGGCACGGTGATCATCTGCGAGGTGGCGCCCAGCACCGCGCCGGCATGGTGGATCACCTCGACGCCGCGATACGGGTGGCGGAACAGGCCGAGCGCATATGGCATCGCCATGCCGGTGGAAAGCGCCGGCAGCGTCAGCATCTGCGCCCAGCTCGCCGCGCTGCCGACCGTCTTCACCGGGCTGCGCAGATGCGCCAGCCAGCGCAGCATGTCGTCGATCGTCGAGACCAGCGAGCCGCTGCCGCGCAGCTCGCCCGGGTACATGCCGCGGCGCTGGCTGCCGTCGGGTTGCATCTGGTACTGCAGGGCCATGCCCGGGCGGATCTCGAAGTCGCTGGTGACCGACTCGGTGTCGTGCAGGTCCAGCGGCGCGAAGATGCGCGCCTTCAGGAAATCGCCGAAGGCCTGGCCGCTGATCCTCTCGATGACGCGCGCGAGCAGCTGGTAGCCGGCGTTCGAATAGACCATGCGGCTGCCCGGCTCGAAGTTCAGCGCGGTATGCGGCGTGCGCAGTGGCTGGCTCCAGTCGGCCGTCGGCTCCAGCGCAAGGCCGTTGACGACGGCGGCGAGATCGGTGCGCCATCCTCCCGTGTGCTGCATCAGCTGGCGCAGGGTCGGGCCCGCGGGATGCAGTCTCGGCAGCTCGGGCAGGTGCTGGTAGATCAGGTCGTCGATGTCGAGCTTGCCTTCCTCTGCCAGCAGCAGGATGGCCACCGAGGTGAAGTGCTTGCTGGTCGACGCGATGCGCACCCGCGTGCGCGGCGACATCGCCACGCCCTGCTCGATGCAGGCCAGGCCCACGCCGCGACGATAGATCGCGCGGCCCTCGTGCGCGATGCCCACAATGAGGCCCGGAGAATCCGCGCGATTGAAGGGCTGCAGCAGCGCGTCGACCGCGGCAAGGCCGGCTTGAACGGAATGAGGAGTGGGAGTCATGGAGGGGCGATCGGAAGTGGAGTCGTATGGCAGGAGTGGCTTCCTTGGTCAGACGAACGACACTGCGCTTTCCGGCACTTCCCACCTTCGCACTCAGGGTTTACGGCCGATTCAACAAATATTCATGAAAGGGCTACCGGAATCTGCAGCGGCACTCGTCTCAGTGGATAGCAGTTCATCGTTCCCAACCAAGGACTCTCCATGAAGAAGATTGAGCACGGCCGGACTCTGAGACGTATCGCCCTCGCTTGCACGCTGGCCATCGCAGCCTCGGCCCATGCCCAGGTCCGGGATTTCAACGTCGCGCCAGGCGACCTGAAGACGGCACTCGATGCGTATATTGCTCAGGCCGGTGTCCAGCTGCTCTACAAGGTGGACGACATCAAGGGTCTGTCGACCAAGGGCCTGAAGGGCAACCTGTCGCCGGAAGACGCGCTGGCGCGCCTGCTCGAAGGCACCCGCCTGAAGATCCGCCGTGATGCGAGCAACGCGATCGTCATCTACGTCACACCGCCGGACGAGCCCAAGCCGCGCGCCGACGTGTCCAAGCTGGATGCGGTTTTCGTGACTGCCGCGCGGCGCCGCGAGCCGGTGCGCGAAATCCCCTTGAAAGTCGATGTGCTGCAGACCGACACGCTGGAGCGCAAGGGCGCCCGCGAGCTGGCCGACTACGTGGCCGACCTGCCCGGCGTAAGCCTGACGCACGGGGGCGCCTTTTCTGGCGCCTTGAGCATCCGCGGCCTGGCGACGGCCTCCGTGGGCGCGGCCTCGGTCGGCGTCTATGTGGACGACGTTGCCACCGGCTCCAGCGCGCCCTATGGCCTGGGCTCCACGACGCCGCTGGACATGGGCTTGCTGGACCTGAATCACATCGAGGTCCTGCGCGGCCCGCAGGGCACGCTCTACGGTGCCGGCGCGATGGGCGGCGTGATCAAGTACGTGACCAACGAGCCCGATACCGGCGAGTTCTCCGGCAGCGTGCGGCTCGGCGTGTCGTCCACCGAGTACGGCGGCATCGGCAACACGGCCAGCGGCGTGGTCAACGTGCCGATCAAGGCCGACATGGCGGCCGTGCGCGTCGCGGCCTACAGCAGCCATTTCGGTGGCTACGACGATGCCGTCGGCTTGGCCGCCAGCAAGAACGTCAACCGCGGCACCACTACGGGCGCGCGCGTCTCGGGCCTATTGACACCGACCTCGAACCTGGCCGTGCGCCTGACGGCCACCACGCAGGAATCTCGGCGCAGCGGCTATGACTACGAGGACCTGAACCCGGTCACCGGGCAGTTCAGCTCGGGCGAACGCACGCGCAAGATCGGTGCTCCCGAGCCTTACAGCGTGCGCACGAACCTGCTTGGACTGGACATCGAATACAACATGGGCTGGGCCCGCCTGAATGCCATCACCTCGCTGCAGGACGTGGACCTGCACGGCCTTGCCGACGTCAGCTCCCAGCTGGTGCCGCTGCTGAACAGCTACGGCCAGCCGGCCACTTCGGGGTGGGTTGACAGCATGGGCACGCAGCACCGGGTCAGCCAGGAATTCCGGCTGACCTCGCGCGCCTCGCGCGAGCTCGAATGGCTGGCCGGCCTCTACATCAATCACGAACGCTCCAGCCAGGCCGGCGGCTATCGCTACGACACCCCCAGCGGCCCCGGCACGCTCAATCTCTACGAGACAGTCAAGCCCGCCACGTATCGCGATGTTGCCGCCTATGGCGACGTGACCTGGCATGCCACGCCCGCGCTGGCATTGACCGGCGGCCTGCGCGTCGGCCGCATGGCGCAGACCTTCACCAACAACTCGTCGGGCCTGCTCGCTGGGGGCAGTTCGTCCAACGGCGGCAGTTCGGAAGAGACGGCCAAGACCTGGCTGGCCACGGCCGGCTACGCGCTCGACCGCGAGAACCAGGTCTATGTCCGCGTTGCCAGCGGCTACCGGCCCGGTGGCCCGAACGGCTTGCTGCCCATCACCTCGGCGACCGTCCCGTCGATGTTCAAGTCAGACTCGCTGTGGAGCTACGAAACCGGCTACAAGGCCACGCTGCTGAACCGCACCCTGTCGGTGGAGGCTGCCCTCTACGACATCGAATGGCGGGACATCTTGCAGCCCATCACGGACCACGGCTTTAGCTTCTTCATCAATGCCGGCAAGGCACGCATCAGTGGCGGTGAATTGAGCCTGACCTGGCTGCCGAGCGCCAATTGGCGCGCCGACGGCTCGCTCTCGCTGATCGATGCGCGGCTGCTCACCGATGCCCCCGGCTTCGGCGCCCATGCCGGCGACGCCATTCCCAACACGCCCCGCACATCCGCCACCTTGGCCGTCTCGCGGACCTTCGCGCTGGGTGATCGTCCGGCCTATCTGGGCGTGAACGCGCGCTACATCAGTGACCGCCACGCCGGCTTCCCCGGCAGCGGCAGCCTGCCCGACTACACGACGCCGGCCTACACCGTTCTCGGCCTGCAGGCAGGTGTCGATTTCGAGCGCTTCAAGCTCTCGGCCTACGTGCGCAATCTGGCGAACACGCGGGGGATCGCGGCGGTTTCCTTTACGACGCTGACCGCGGCGAAGGCCGTCGTGATCGAGCCGCGCACCATCGGCCTGGCCGTCAGCGCCTCGTTCTGATCATGGCCGCCACCTCTCCGCTCGCCGCCACGGCGGCGGCGACATCGGCCCTACCCGGCGCCGCGCCTGCGGCGCAGGAACGCGCCGGCGCCGCCGCCTGGTACGCCCTGGGCGTGCTGCTGGTTGCCACGATCCTCGGGTCGGTGGACACCATGCTCGTGACCCTGCTGACCGAGCCGATGCGCCACAGCCTGTCGCTGTCCGACACCCAGATCGGCATGCTGAAGGGCGCGGGCCTGGTGCTGTTCACTGGCCTGGCCACCTTCCCGCTGGGCTGGCTCGGCGATCGCTTCGACCGCCGCTTCGTGCTGGCCGCCTGCGTGCTGGTGTGGAGCGCGGCGACCGGGCTGCGCGGCACGGCGATGGACTACGGCATGCTGTTCATCGCCTCCATCGGCCTGGGCGTCGGCGAAGCTGGGCTCGGGCCGATCACCAACAGCCTGATGCCCGATCTGTTCCCGCGCCGGCAACGGGTGCTGGCCAACGCGATCTTCGCGATCTCGTCGGTCTTCGGCGGTGCGCTCGCCGCGGTGCTCGGCGGCAGCATCGTGACGGCGGTCGAGAAGTCGCGGCATTCGCTGCCGATCGCGATGCAGGCGATGGAGACCTGGCGCCTGGCCTTCTTCGCGATGGCGCTGTTCGGCCTGCCAGTGATCCTGCTGGTGCTGACGATCCGCAGCAAGCGGATGCAGCCGCCCGCTCGTCTTCTTGCTGACGCCGACGCCGCTCCAGTTGCCGCCGCTGCCGGCTGCTTGAGCTTCGGCGACTACATGCGCCAGCACTGGCGCACCTTGCTCTTGCTGGTGTCCGGCTCCGGCCTGGCGACGGTGGGCCTCAGCTCGGTCGGCAGCTGGATCCCGATCGTCGCGGCACGCGAGTTCGGCGTGCAGCCGGCGCAGCTCGGCCAGGGCATCGGCATCGCCGTGATGGCGGGCACCGTGGTTGGCGGCGTGCTCGGCGTCAACGCGATGCGGGTGGTGCGCCGCCGGGTCGGCCTGGCCGCGCCGGTGCGGGTGCTGATGCTGGGCTACGCGGCGGCGGCGCTGATCTCGATCGGCCTTCTCTTCGTGCGCTCGGCCACCGATGTGTTCGTGCTGCTGGCCGCATTGCTGGTGCCGCTGATCTGCGGCCACGTCGTGCTGCCGAACGTGCTGCAGGAAGTCGCGCCGCCGCACCTGCGTGCCCGCGTCATCGGCCTGCTGGCGATGGGCAGCCTGCCCTTCGCGGTGCTGGGTCCGCTGACCATCGGGGTGATCTCGGATGCCGTCAAGGCTATCCCAAATGGCCTGGCCATCGCGATCGTCTGCGCCACGATGAGCGGCTGCCTGGCCGGCGCCGTCCTGCTGCGCGTGGCCGAGCCGGCCTTCGTGCGGCTGCTGAAGAAGGTCAATCCGGCGGATTGATCGTTCCCACTTCTCACCTGACGACCATGCCTGAACCGACCTCCACTTCCACCGATCCGGTCCGCGCGATTGGCGCCCTGCTCGAACCGTACAACCGCAGCGACGCCCCGGGCCTCGTCGTCGGCATCCGGCAGCACGACCGCTGGCTCTGTCGCCGCGGCCTCGGCCTGGCGAGCATCGAGCTCGGCATCGCGAACACGCCGCGCACGCGCATGCGCATCGCTTCGACCAGCAAGCAGTTCACAGCGCTGGCGGTGCTGCTGCTGGCCGAGGATGGCAAGCTCTCACTCGACGACGCCGTACAGCGCCACCTGCCCGAGTTGCCGCAACTGAGTGCTAACGGCCCGACGCTACGGCATCTGCTGAGCCACACCGGCGGCTGGCGCGGGCATGACGAGCTGTGGGCGCTGGCGCAGGGCTTCGCGCTGGCGCCGCCAGGCGTTGGCCTGGCGACGATGGCGCGGCAGGGCGAACTCAGTTCCGAACCCGGCACGCGGATGCTCTACAGCAATGGCGGCTACCGCATGCTGGCGCTGATCGTCGAGCGGCTCAGCGGTTTGAGCTTCGGCGAATTCCTGCGCACGCGCGTGTTTGCGCCGCTTGGCATGGTCGATACCGAATCGGTGACTAGCGATCTCGACGTGCGGCCCGGCATGGCCACGCTCTACCTGCCCGAGCTCACGTCGGCGGGCGCGACAGGCCGCTGGCGCCGCGGCGTCTACCCTTGCGAGTTCGAGGGCGGCGGCTCGCTGGTCTCGACGCTGGACGACATGCTGGCCTGGCTTGCGCACCTGCGCAGCGTGGCGAAGACGGTCGGCAGCGAGAGCAGCTGGGCGCAGATGCTGGCGCCGACGACGCTGCTGTCGGGTGAGCAACTGCCCTATGGCTTCGGCCTGGTGCGGCACGAGTACTGCGGCGTCGAGGTGATCCACCACAACGGCGCCGTGCTCGGCGGCGCCTCTCAGATGATCACCGTGCCGGCGCACGAGCTGGACATCATGATCATGGCCAACGGCGCCCCCGTCGCGCCGGCCCAGCTGGCGTTCAAGTTCATCGACCTGCTGCTCGGCGATGCGCTGGCCGAAACACCGCCGCCGCGCGCCGCCGCCGCCGACTACGCGGGCCTCGTCGGCGCGCGCTATCACGCGCCAGTCAGCGGCAACCTGGTCGGTTTCGACAAGGTCGGAGACCGGTTGGGCCTGTCGTGGCTGGGTTCCAGCGCGATTCCCTTGCGCGAACGCGAGGGCGGCCTGTGGCTCGATTTCCTCGACCTGGCTTCGAACCGGATCGACATCGACCTCGAAGGCGTGGACACCTCCACCACCGCACCGCAAGACCTGAGCCTGCACGAAGGCGGCCTATCGCAGCGCCTGCACAAGCTGCCCGATACGCCGCCCGATCCTGCGGCGCTGGCGCCGCAGCTATGCGGCCGCTACCGCAGCCCCGACCTCGACGCGAGCGCGCAGATCGAGCTGAGCGCCGCGGGCCTGCTGCTGATGACGATCCACGGTCGCCATGGCCAGATGCAGGGCCGGCTCAAGCCGTTGTCGGACGCCGTGATGATCATCACCCCCACCGACCCGCTGCTGGCCGCGATGAGCCCCGGCAGCCTCGTCAACATCGAACGGCGGGCCGACGGCCAGGCCGTAGGCCTGCGCTACGACAGCGCGCGCACGCGCCACCTGCGCTTCCAGCACGAAGAGTCCGAATCATGAAAATATTCACTGCCTTCCTGGCCACCGAAACCAACACCTTCGCGGCAGCGCCCACCGGCTGGGGCAGCTTCGAGGAATACGGCATCTTCCACGGCGACGCGAGCACGCGCGACACGCAGGGCTATGGCCAATACCCGCGGACTCTGCGCCGCTGGCTGGCCGAGGTCGGCCACGAGCTGGTGGAGAGCGTCACCGCCTTCGCGATGCCCGGCGGCGTGACTGTGCGCGAGGTGTTCGAGCAGCTGCGCGACGAGATCCTGGCCGACCTGAAGGCCGCCATGCCGGTCGACGGCGTGCTGCTGATCCTGCATGGCGCGATGGTTGCCGACGGCTACCCCGACTGCGAGGGCGACCTGCTCGCCCGCGTGCGCGACGTCGTCGGCTCAGCCGTGCCGATCGGTGTCGAGCTGGACCTGCATTGCCATTTCACCGAACTGATGCGCGCTTCAGCGGACGCCATCGTCGCCTACAAGGAATATCCGCACACCGACGCCGTGCCGCGCATGCGCGAGTTGCTGGACATCGTGCTCGCCACGGCGCAGGGCCGGGCCCGGCCGACGACCGCCGTCTTCGACTGCAGACAAGTCGGCCTCTGGCACACGACGCGCGAGCCGATGGCCGGCTTCGTGCGCCGCATGCAGCAGGCTGAACGGCAGCCGGGCGTGCTGTCGGTATCGCTGGGCCACGGCTTTCCCTGGGCCGACGTGCCCGAGGCCGGCGCCAAGCTCTGGGTCATTACCGACAACGATCCGGCGCTCGCCGCGCGGCTGGCCGAGCAGCTCGGGCGCGAGTTCTGGGCGCTGCGCGAAGAGACCCGCACGCCGGGCCTTGGCATCGAGGAAGCACTCACGCAGGCGCTCGCCGTGGACGGCGGGCCGGTAGTGCTGGCCGATGTCGGCGACAACGCCGGCGGCGGTGCGATGGGCGACAGCACCTTCATGTTGCGCGCGCTGATCGAACGCGGCATCTGCGACGTGGCCATCGGCGCCTTCTGGGACCTCGGCGCGCTGCAGATCTGCCGCGATGCCGGCGCCGGCGCGCGCATGACGCTCAGGCTCGGCGGCAAGTGCGGGCCGGCCTCGGGTGTTCCGCTTGATTTGAACGTTATCGTCAAGGCGGTCGACGAGGACTTCTGGCAGCCCGGGCTCGGCGGCGAAGGGCAGCGCACGCAGCTCGGCCCCAGTGTCTGGCTCCGCCTCGACGACGGCCGCCACCCTAACGCCGATATGGTGCTGACCAGCCGCCGCAGCCAGGTGCTGTCTCCGCAGCTGTTTACCGGCCTTGGCATCGCGCTGGCCGACAAGAAGCTCATCGTCGTCAAGTCCGCCCAGCACTTCCACGCGCAGTTCGCGCCGCTGGCCAAGGCCATCGTCTACGTGGCCTCGCCGGGCACACTGGACACCGATTTCGCCCGCCTGCCGTATCGCATCCGCAGCCTCGACTACTGGCCGCGCGTGGCCAACCCGCACCGACTCGGGCCGACGATGCCGGCGCCCGGCGAGCTGCACCGGATCGATGGCCTGCAGCTGCACCTGCGGCGCAGCGGGCCGCCGCCCGATGCGGCGCATCCGGTGACGATCGTGATCGAGTCCGGCGCGGGCGCCGTCTCGCCCGTCTACGCGCGGCTGCAGAAGGCGCTGGCGCAGAAGTACCCGGTCTGCAGCTACGACCGCCCCGGCCTCGGCTGGAGCGAGCCAGACACCGAGCCGCTCGACGGCGAACGCAATGCGCGCCGGCTCCATGCGCTGCTGGCCGCGGCCGGCATCACCGGCCCGCTGCTGCTGATCGGGCATTCGCTGGGCGGGCTGCTGAACCGCATCTACGCGGGGCTCTATCCCGAGCAGGTCGCCGGACTGATGATGCTGGATGCCAGCCATCCGGAGCAGTTCAAGCTCATCGGCGACTCGATGGACGCGCAGCTGGCCGCGGCGATCGAGACCGAGCGGGCCAAGCGACTGGAGTACCGCCGCAACGGCACGCGGCAGCCGGAGTTCGCGGTGGTCGAGGCGCTGTTCGCCGACATGCCCGAGGTCATCGCCCAGATGGCCGCAACCTACACGCCGGACGCTGTGGACACGACCTTGCTGGAGAGCCGGGGCATGGCCCACGTGGCCGAACAGGCCGACGCGGTGGCCAGCCTGGGCGCGCGCCCGCTGGCCGTGCTGTGGGCGCCGCCAGGCAAGCCGACCGGCAACGCCGGCATCGACGCGGTGCAGAAGCTGTGGCCGCAATACCAGCGCTCGCATGCGGCCTTGTCGAGCCGCGGCCACGAGCGGGAGATCGCCGGCTCCGAGCACATGAGCCTGCCGGTGCTACCGCCCTTCGTCGCGCTGATCGCCGAGGAGGTCGATGCCCTGATGGCGCAAATACTGGCCGACCATGAAGCTGGCTGAACTGCCGACGCCCTCTCTGCTGCTCGACATGGATCGCGTGGAGCGCAACTGCGCCGCGATGAAACGCCGCGCGCAGGCGCTTGGCGTGGCCTTGCGCCCGCACCTGAAGACGGCCAAGTCGGCCGACGTGGCGCGCCTGGCCACGCAGGGCGGCATCACCGTCTCGACGCTGGCCGAGATCGACTACTTCGGCCGGCACGGCTTTCTCGACATCACGTATGCCGTCGGAATCGCTGCACACAAGCTCGACGCGCTGGCGGCGCTGCAGGAGAAGCATGGCCTGAGCCTCACTCTGCTGGCCGATCACCGGGCCATGGTGGCCGAGGTCGCGCAGCGCGTCGCGCTGCTCGATGCGCACTTCGCCCTGATGATCGAGATCGACTGCGGCGGCGGGCGCGGCGGGCTCGCGCCGGACGGCGACGAGCTGCTGGCGCTGGCGCAGCTGATCCGGGCCAGCTCCCATCTGCGCCTGCAAGGCGTGCTGACCCATGCCGGCCAGAGCTACGCAACGCCGGGCCGCGAGGCCATCGCCGCGGTCGCCGAGGCCGAGCGCGCGGCGGCGGTGCTGGCGGCCACGCGGCTGCGCGCGGCTGGCTTCGAAGTGCCCGTCGTCAGCGTCGGCTCGACGCCAACCGCGATGTTTGCGCGGAACCTCAGCGGCGTCACCGAGATGCGCCCTGGCGTCTACACCTTGTTCGACCTGGACCAGGCCGCGCTCGGCGTCTGCGGCATCGACGACATCGCCGCCTCGGTGCTCGCCAGCGTGATCGGCCACAACCCGCGTTCGCAGCGCGTGCTGATCGATGCGGGCGGCCTGGCGCTGTCGAAGGACCTCAGCGCGAACGGCTTCGGCAGCGGCTTTCCCGACGTCGGCTACGGCCTCATCTGCGCGCTCGACGGCGGGCTACCGCTGGCCGGCCTACGCGTGGCCGAGGTGCACCAGGAGCACGGCTTCATCGCGAGCGCGGGGACTGCCGACGCGCTGTTCCGGCAGCTGCCGATCGGCTCGCGCGTGCGCATCCTGCCCAACCACGTCTGCATGACGGCCGCGGCCTACGACCACTTCGAAGTGCTGCGCGCAGGCAGCCCGGAAGTGCTGACGCGCTGGTCCAAGGCCGGCGGCTGGAACCCTTGACCGAATCCCGACGGAGACCCCATCGATGGCTCAACTGCACGACCTGACGGCCGAGGCGCAATGCGCGGCCCTGCGCAAGCGCGAGATTTCCTCCAGCGAGCTCGTCGCTCACTACCTGGCCCGAATCGAGAAGCAGGGCGCAGCGCTCGGCGCCTTCGTCAATGTCTTCGCCGAGCAGGCGATGGATGCCGCACGCCAGGCCGATGCGCAAGCGCCGCGAGGCCTGCTGCACGGCCTGCCGATGCCGCTGAAGGACCTGCACGCCACGGCCGGCCTGCCGACCTCGCTGGGCAGCGCAGCCATCGCCGGCTGGCTGCCGGAGCAAGACGGCCCCGTCGTCGCGCGGCTGCGCCAGGCCGGCATCATCGTCATCGGCAAGACCCACGCGCCCGAGTTCGGCCCGTGCTGCTACACCGAATCCCGGCTGGCCTCGCCGGCGCTGACGCCCTATGGCGAAGGGCTTTCCGCCAGCGGCTCCAGCGGCGGATCGGCGGCCGCGGTGGCCGCCGGTCTCGCACCCATGGCGCATGCCAGCGACGGCCTGGGCTCCACGCGCACGCCGGCCTCGAATTGCGGCCTCGTCGGCATCAAGACCAGCCGCGGGCGCATCCCTTCGGTGCTGCCCGCCTGGTACCAGCTCGGCAGCGAGGGGCCGGTGGCCCGCACGGTCGGCGACGTGGCCCTGTTCCTCGATGCTGTCGGCCCGAGCGGCCCCGGCGAGATCTGGCGCCATGCGCCGTGGGCCGCGGACGCCCATCGCGCCGCCACCCGCGTACCGCCGGCCCGCCTGCGCATCGGCATGCTGACCGACCCCGGCACCGACGAGGCCGACGTGCATCCTGATTGCCGGCAGGCCTGCGTCGATGCCGCCAAGGCGCTGGAGACGCTCGGCCACGAGATCGTGCCGCTGGCGCTGCCCGCTCAGCTGCGCATCTTCTCGCTGCTGGAACCGCTCTGCGACGTGCTCGGCGTCGGCCTCACGATCAACGCGCAGGCGACGGTGCCCGAGGCCCGCCGCGGCGAGCTTATGCCTTACACGCGCTGGTATCTCGAACGCGCCGCATCGACGACCGGCCTGCAATATGCGCAGGCGATGGCCAAGCTCGCAGCGGCTGCCTCAGGCTGGCTGAAATGGCAGTCGGGCGTTGACGTGCTGCTGACACCGACCAGCAGCGCACCGGCACTGCCGGCCGGCGCGCTGCGCCTGGACGACGGCTGGGAATCCGGTTGCGCGATGCTGCGCTGGAGCGCGTTCACGCCCTGGGCCAATTTCTGCGGCACGCCGGCCATCAGCCTGCCGGTTCACCAGACCGCAGCAGGCATTCCTGTCGGCGTCCAGCTGATGGCCATGCCCGGCCAGGATGAGCGCCTGCTCGGCCTCGCGGGCGCGCTGGAGCAGATCTTTGCTTGGCAGCTTCGCCATCCGGCTTGCTGGTAGTGCAACGCACCGGAGAGTGCCGGGCCTGCGATCACATCTTCTTCAGCAGCTTCTCCACCTCGTCCCAGGTGCCCATCGCGTCCTTGCACTGGTTGGCCACCATCAGCAGCCCGCCGTAGACGTTGTTCACGGCCGTCCACTTCTTGATCAGCGAATCGAGATCCGCGCGCAGCTTGGGGTTCATCTCGTCGGTCTTTTCCTTTTTCATCTGCGCAATGATGTGATCGGCATGCTTGATCACGTCGGCGTTGATGGGCTTGAAGTTCTTCCAGGTCTTTTCAAGCTTCTGAGGAATCGTCTCCTCGATGATGCCGTCCAGCGCGTTGCTCATGTCAAGCAAGGCTGAGGCCATTTTTTCGAGCTTCTTGTCAAGATCCGCCATGAGAATCTCCTGGGGTGAACGAGCCGGAAGGATCGAATCATCCTACCCGCCCGCTAACGCCAAGATCAAGCGGACAAGCGTATCTCTGCCGGCTCCCCGGGATGCAGCAGATGCTGCAGGATGCGCGCCTCGATCTCTGCCACGCGCGCATCGCCACGCCGGCGCGGGTGCGGCAGAGGCACGGCCTCGTCGAGCGCGATGCGGCCGTCCTCGATCAGCAGCACGCGGTCGGCCAGGGCCACGGCTTCGGCCACGTCGTGCGTGACGAGCAGGGCGGTAAATCCCTGGCGGCGCCACAGCGATTCGATCAGCGCGTGCATCTCCAGGCGAGTGAGTGCGTCGAGCGCGCCCAGCGGCTCGTCCAGCAGCAGCAGGCGCGGCGCATGCACCAGGGCGCGGGCCAGGGCCACGCGCTGGCGCTGGCCGCCCGAGAGCACGGCGGGCCAGTCGTGCGCGCGGTCGGCCAGGCCCACCTGGGCCAGTGCGTCGCGGGCGCGCTCGCGCGCATCGGCGCTGGTGAGGCCCAGGGCCACGTTGTCGAGCACGCGTTTCCAGGGCAGCAGGCGCGCCTCCTGGTACATGATGCGGACCTCTTCGCGATGCACGGCCAGGCGCTGGCCGCCCGCGCGCAGGCTGCCGCTGCTGGCCTGGTCCAGCCCGGCCAGAAGGCGCAGCAGCGTGCTCTTGCCGCAGCCGCTACGGCCCACCACGGCGACGAACTCGCCGGGGCGGATGCGCAGCTCGATGTCGCGCAGCACCTCGCGAGTGCCGAAGGATTTGCCGAGGCCTTCGATGCTCAGGTCCAGGCCGGCAAGCGGCGCGAGCTTGCTGAGGCGCGAGCCGGGGCCTTCATCGACCTGCGTGGTCTCTCTGAAGTAGCTGTGGGCCACGGCGTCGATGTCAGTGAACATCAGCATGTTGAAGCTCTCCTTGTTCAGGCCGCAGACTCGGCGCGATAGCCCGGATGCCATTGCAGAAGCCCGCGTTCAAGCCCGCGCGCCACCACGTCGGCCAGCTTGCCCAGCAGCGCATAGAGCAGGATACCGACCAGCACCACGTCGGTCTGCAGGAACTCGCGTGCGTTCATCGTCAGGTAGCCGATGCCGGACTGCGCCGAAATGGTTTCGGCCACGATCAGCAGCACCCACATCAGCCCGAGCGCAAAGCGCAGGCCCACGAGGATGGAGGGCAGGGCGCCGGGCAGGATCACCTGCCGGTACAGCTGCCAGCCGCCGAGCCCATAGCTGCGCGCCATCTCGATCAGCCCCGCGTCCACCGAGCGGATGCCGTGGAAGGTGTTGAGGTAGATCGGAAAGAACACGCCCACGGCGACGAGAAAAAGCTTGGCGCCTTCGTCGATGCCGAACCAGAGGATGACCAGCGGGATCAGCGCTAGAGCGGGGATGTTGCGCAGCATTTGCAGGCTGGTGTCGAGCAAGGTCTCGGCGCTGCGCAGGCTGCCGGTCAGCAGGCCCAGCACGAGGCCGAGGCCGCCGCCGATCGCCAGCCCGGCCAGCGCGCGGCCGCTGCTGACGGCCACATGCTGCGCCAGCTCGCCCGAGCGCAAGAGCTTCCAAAACGCCTGCACCACGGCCAGCGGCTCGGGCAGCACGCGGGTGGAGAGCCAGCCGTTGACCGAGGCCAGCTCCCAGCCGATCAGCACGGCGACGGGCAGCAACCAGGACAGCAGATGACGCTGAATTGAAGCGTTATGAGCGCGGGACATGGTCAGCTGGCCGCGGCGCGGGGGATGTAGGTGTTGGCCACGACCTCGCCAAACGGGCCCGTCAGTTGCCGGCCCGGCAGCTTCTTCTGCAATTCCAGCGGCAGCAGCGGGAAGACCAGCTCGGCAAAGCGGTGCGCCTCTTCCAGATGCGGGTAGCCCGAGAGCACGAAGTATTCGAGGCCCAGCGCCGCGTATTCCTTGATGCGGTCCGCCACCTGCTGCGGATTGCCCACCAGGGCCGTGCCCGCGCCGCCGCGCACCAGGCCCACGCCGGCCCAGAGGTTGGGCGCGATCTCCAGGCCTTCGCGCACATTGGCTTTGTTGAACTTGCCCTTGTGCAGCTCGGCCATGCGGCGCTGGCCGGCCGAATCCATGTTGGCGAACTTGCGCTGCGCGGCTTCCACCGTCGCTTCGTCCAGCTCCGACACCAGCTCGGCCGCGGCGCGCCAGGCCTCGTCCTCGGTCTCGCGCACGATCACGTGCAGGCGGATGCCGAAGCTCAGGGTGCGGCCGTTCTTGGCGGCGCGGGTGCGGATGTCGGTCACCTTCTCGGCCACGGCGGCGGGCGGCTCGCCCCAGGTCAGATAGGTGTCCACCTGCTCGGCCGCCAGCTCGTGCGCGGGCCCGGAAGAGCCGCCGAAGAAGACCTGCGGATAGGGCCGGCTGACGGGCGGATAGAGCAGCTTCGCGCCCTTGACCTGCAGGTGGTCGCCGTCGAAATCGAAGCCCTCGTTCTCATGCGAACGCGCGATCACCTCGCGCCAGATGCGGATGAACTCGGCGCTCTGCGCGTAGCGCTCGGTGTGCGGCAGGAACTGCCCGTCACCAGCCAACTCCTCGGCATCGCCGCCGGTGACGAGGTTGACCAGCAAGCGCCCGCCCGAGAGCCGGTCTAGCGTGGCCGCCATGCGCGCCGATTGCGAAGGCTGCACCAGGCCCGGCCGCAGCGCAACGAGGAACTTGAGCTGGCGCGTCGCGTCGATCAGGCTGGCGGCGACGATCCACGAGTCCTCGCAGGAGCGGCCGGTGGGCAGCAGCACACCTTCGTAGCCGAGGCTGTCGGCCGCGATGGCGACCTGCTTGAAGTAGTCGAAGTTGGCGGCGCGCGCGCCCTTGGTGGTGCCTAGGTAGCGCGAGTCGCCGTGGGTGGGGATGAACCAGAGGATCTTCATGGGGGCGTCTCCGAATAACGGGTTACTTCAGCGCAACGACGGCTTGCCGGGGGCGCCAGACGATTTCAGCCACGTGCAGCGGCTTGGGGACCAGGCCCAGCTGCGTGAAGGCATCGGCCACCTGCTGCTGGTCCTGAATGAGCGCCGGCGTGAGCGGGCCGACGGGCGAGGGCGGCCGGCGGTCCAGCACGCGATACACGGTGGCCAGGGCCAGGCCCGAGAACTGCGCAAAGCGCTCGGCCGCCTCCTTGCGGTGCGACTGCACGTAGGCATCGGCCTCACTCAGCGCGGCGAAGATCGCGCGCAGCGCCGCTTCGTTGCCTGAGAGGCCGCGCGAGGCGAGGTAGAAGCTGTTGTTGCTCGTCAGGCCACGGCTGGTGGCCAGCACGCGCACCTGGCCGTCGATCTCGGCGGCAGCGTAGTAGGGGTCCCAGATGGCCCAGGCGTCGACGGAGCCGCGCTCGAACGCCGCGCGCGCATCGGCCGGCGCCAGATAGACAGGCTGGATGTCACTCCACTGCAGGCCGCCCTTCTTCACGGCCTGCACGAGAAGGAAGTGCGCGCTCGAACCCTTTTGCAGCGCGACGCGCCGGCCCTTCAGGTCGGCGAGGCTCTTGAGCGCGGAGTCGGACCTGACCAGCAGGGCCGAGGCGTCGGGCTTGGGCGGTTCGGCGCCGACGTAGAACAGGTCCTTGCCGGCGGCCTGCGCGAAGACCGGCGGCGAATCGCCGGTGGCGCCCAGGTCCACGCTGCCCACGGCCAGCGCTTCCAGCAGCTGCGGCCCGGCCGGGAACTCGATCCAGCTGACCCTGGTGTCAGGAAAGCGCTTCTCCAGCAGGCCCAGGCTCTTGGCCAGCACCAGGCTGATCGAGCCCTTCTGGAAGCCGATGCGGAGCTGGGTGAGGCCGGATGCCGGCTGCGCGCGGCTGCTGCCCCACCAGCTCGCGGCGGTCAGCGCCAGCACCTGCAAGGCGGCGCGCCGGTCGGCGGAATGCGGGAAGCGGACGATCTTTTTGCTGCGACTCATGCTGCGCCCCTTCTCACTGCACCGGCAGCGCGTCGGCGATGCGGATGGGCTTGGGGATCAGGCTCAGGCCGAGGAATGTGTCGGCGATCTTCTGCTGGTCGCCGGCCACGGCCACGGTCAGCGGCTTGACGCCGAACTGGTAGCGCTGCAGCGCGCGCTCCACCACCTCGGTGTCCAGCCCTTGCAGCGGAGCGATCACGGCCGCGGCCTGCGGCACATGGCTCTTGAGCCACTGCGCCTGCGCCAGCGTGTCCTCGAACAGCGCATGGATCACCTGCGGGTTCCTGGCCGCATAGCCGCGCTCGGCCAGGTAGTAGCTGTAGTTGTTGACCAGCTCGCGGCCGTCGGCCAGCTGGCGCGCGTGGCTCTGCTTTTCAACCGCGGCGAGGAAGGGGTCCCAGATCGCCCAGGCATCGACCGCGCCACGCTCGAAGGCCGCGCGCGCGTCGGCCGGCGGCAAGAAGACAGGCTGGATGTCGCTGTACTTGAGGCCCGCGCGCTCCAGTGCTTTGACGAGCAGGAAGTGCACATTGCTGCCCTTGTTGAGCGCGACCTTCTTGCCCTTGAGATCGGCCACCGACTTGATGGTGGAATCCTGCGGCACGACGATGGCCTCGGCCTCCGGCGCGGCCGGGTCGTTGCCGATGTAGACGAACTTGGCGCCCGCGGCCTGGGCGAAGATGGGCGGCGCCTCGCCGACATAGCCCACATCCACCGCACCGACGTTGAGCCCTTCCAGCAACTGCGGGCCGGCAGGGAATTCAACCCACTTCACCGTGAAGCCCAGCGGTGCCAGGCGCTTCTCCAGCGTGCCTTGCGACTTCTGCAGCGTCAGCAGGCTGGCGGATTTCTGGAAGCCGATGCGCAGCTGCTTGCTGTCGTCGGCGTGGACGGGCGAAAGCGTGGCGCTGAGCAGCAGGGCCATGGCGGCGATGAAAGTACGTTTGTTGATCATGTGCAGTCTCTCTTGCTGAAATCGCAGAAAAAGAGTCCCCGGCGACTCCAATGCGGAGCCGCCCTGCAGTCGCCGGGGACAAATCACCCCTAGGAAAGGTGAGGAGACAAAAGGGTTGCTAACGCGAGGACTCAGCGCATCAAGGCAGCGCTGGCCAGCGTGGGCCGACATCGCGGCGCAGGCGCTTCGTCCAGGCCTTGCAAGGCGCGATCGAGCCGCTGCAAGAGCGCCGGATCGGGCACGAAGCCACCGGTCTCATGCGGCTGCAACTGCGCGTCGGTGGCGAACACGCCGTCGAGGATGTGACGCGCGCCGAGGGCCATCAGCACGGGCTTGACCGTGTAGTCCAGCGCCAGCAGATGGGCGGAGCTGCCGCCCGTGGCCAGCGGCAGCACGGTCTTGCCGCGCAGCGCGTCCTGCGGCAGCAGGTCGAGAAACGTCTTGAGCAGGCCGCTGTAGGCCGCCTTGTAGATCGGCGTCGCGACGATCACGAGATCGGCTGCTTCGACCGCTGCGATGGCCGCGCGGATCTGCGGCTCCTGCGTGTTGGCGGCCAGCAGCGCCGCAGGGGGCAGCTCACGCGCATGCAGCGTCTGCTGCGTGGCCTCGGCCGACTCCAGCTGCATCAAGGCCAGCTGCAAGAGCGCGGTGGAACGCGAGCGCGCAGAAGGGCTGCCGGAGATGGCTAGGATGTGGGTGCTTGGCGTTGGCATGGCTGGCACGATAGCCAGCCCTCGCTCAGAGACCAAGGAAGAAAAACGTGCATCCTTATGCAGCGCTGTTCGCCTTCTCAAACCGGAGACTCGTCCTGATGAAGCACATCCTCTCTTTGCTCGCTCTGGCCGCCTTTGGCGCCCTGACCCTGGGCACGGCCCATGCCCAGCTGACCGACACCGAGCAGCGCATCGTCGCCGCCGTGAAGCAGCGCAGCCCGCAGGCGCTGGAGCTGCTGGAGAAGTCGGTACGCATCAACAGCGGCACCTTGAACACCGAGGGCGTGCGCAGCGTGGGCGAGATCTTCCGAACGGAGCTGGAAGGTCTGGGCTTCAAGACGCATTGGGCCGAGATGCCGGCCGACATGCAGCGCGCCGGCCATCTGGTGGCCACGCGCGCGGGCAGCCAGGGCAAGCGCGTGCTGCTGCTCGGGCATCTGGACACCGTGTTCGAGAAGAGCAGCGCCGTGACCCTGTGGGAGCGCCGCGGTGATCGCGTGCGCGGCCAGGGCGTGAGCGACATGAAGGGCGGCGACGTCATCATGATCGAGGCCTTGCGTGCGCTGCAAAGCGTGGGCGCGCTGGACGGGGCGCGTATCGATATCGTCTTCACCGGCGACGAGGAGCGTGCCGGCGTTCCGCTGAGCCTGGCCCGCGCGCCCATGGTGGAGCTGGCCAAGCAGGCCGACGTGGCGCTGTCGTTCGAAGGCAGCGTGCGGCACCAGGGCCTGGACACGGTCAGCATCGCGCGCCGTTCGTCCACCGGCTGGGCCCTGCAGGTGCAGGGCAAGGCCGGGCATTCGGCCGGCGTGTTCGGGGCCACCTCGGGCTTTGGCGCGATCTATGAAGGGGCGCGCATCCTCAACGCCTTCCGCGAGCAGTTGATGGAGCCCAACCTGACCTTCAATGTGGGTGCAGTCGTGGGCGGCACCGACATCAGCTTCTCCGACGCAACCGCTACCGGTACGGCCTTCGGCAAGACCAATGTGATTGCACGAGCCTTCCAGGCCAAGGGCGACCTGCGCTTCCTCAGCCCCGAGCAGGGCGAGCGCGTGCGCCAGCGCATGCGCGAGATCGTGGCCGCCAGCCTGCCAGGCACAAAGGCGACGATCAGCTTCAGCGACGGCTACCCGCCGATGCCCGCCACGCCGGCCGGCGAGCGTCTGGTCGAGCTGTATTCCAAGGCCAGCCAGGATGCGGGGCTGGGCGCGATCACCATGCTCGACCCGGCCATGCGCGGCGCGGGTGATGTGCAGTTCGTGGCGCCGTACACGGTGGGCATGGATGGCCTGGGCGCGGCGGGAACGGGCGCGCACACGGATGATGAGGATCTGGAGGTGGCATCCATTGAGCGCAGCGCGGTTCGGGCTGCGTTGATGATTTATCGGCTGACGCGGCCATGACAGGCAGCCATAACGTTCAATTCACGTGTATTCGCTACTGGCGCAGGGGTGATGCGCTAGGCTTTGCGCGTCTTCAAAGGAAGCCTGCATGTCTGCTTCATACGAACTCGCCCAACTGAACATCGGCATTGTCAAAGGCCCCATGGATTCGCCGGTCATGGCGGATTTCGTGGCGAACCTGGACCGGATCAACGCGCTGGCCGAGGGCTCGCCTGGTTTTGTGTGGCGCCTGAAGACCGACGATGGCGACGCGACGGCGATCCGGCCGTTCGAGGACGAGAACATGCTGGTCAACATGTCGGTGTGGCGCGATGTGGAGTCGCTGAACCAGTACGTCTACAAGTCTGCGCACGTGGAGATCATGCGCAAGCGCAAGCAGTGGTTCGAGCGCATGAGCGAGGCGTACATGGTGCTGTGGTGGGTGCCGAAAGGTCAGCGCCCCAGCGTTGCGGAAGCCATTGCGAGGCTCGAAATCTTGCGCGCGAACGGCCCGGGTCCGCAGGCCTTCACGTTCCGCCAGGCGTTTGCGCCGCCCGACGTGGCACAGCGGGTGGAACCGGCGGCGAACTTCGACAGCGAATGCCCGGCCACCTAGCCTGACAGCCCGGGCGCAGGCCTTCAGGCTTGCGCGTCCAGCAAGGTGCCGAGCCCGTCGAAACGCAGGGCCGGCTTGGGCGGGGAGGGCTGGGCTTCGGCCTTGCTGTCCTCAGCCTTTTTGATCTGAGCCTTGGCCGTGTCGATCTTGTCGGTGATCTCGGCGATCTTCTCTTTGCCGGCTTCGGTCTTGCTTGACGGGCAATGCACCCAATCCGAGAGCTGGCTTTCGAGCTTGGCGAGCTCGCCGCTGCTGACGGCAGACGACGCCACCACGCCGCCCGCCGGGACGGGGACTGTGCCGTTGAGGCTGTCGACGGTGGACATGGCGCTGGATGAAGGCGGTGGGCTTGCAGGTGCCGGACCTGTTGTTATCGGCAGCTGTTGCACCGCGGTTGAGCGGCAATCGCCCTATTTCTTCTGTTTCACCGGCCGCACCCACCCATTGATCGCCACCTGCTTGCCGCGCGCCACGGCGAGCGAGCCTGCTTCGACCGGCTTGGTGATGGTGGAGCCGCCGCCAATCGTGGCGCCCGCGCCGATCTCGACCGGGGCGATGAGCACGCAGTTGCTGCCCACGTGCACGTCGGCGCCGATCACGGTGCGGTGCTTGTTGGCGCCGTCGTAGTTGGCCGTTATCGAGCCGGCGCCGTAGTTGACGCGCTCGCCCACGGTGGCATCGCCCAGATAGGCCAGGTGGTTGGCCTTGGCGCCCTTGGCGAGCGTGGAATTCTTGACCTCGACGAAGTTGCCGATGTGCACTTCCGCGCCCAGCTGCGCGCCGGGGCGCAGGCGTGCGAAGGGGCCGATCAGGGCGCCTTCGCCGACGGTCGCACCTTGCGCCTCGCCATCGATGTGTGTGAATTCATGGATGCGCGCGCCAGACTTGATCTCGACGTTGCGGATCACGCAGTTCGCGCCGACGCGAACGCCGTCACCGAGCGTGACCTGGCCCTCGAACATGCAGTTGACGTCGATCTCCACGTCGCTGCCGCAGACGAGCGTGCCGCGCAGGTCGAAGCGCGACGGGTCGGCCATGCGCACGCCGCTCGTCTCCATCAGCGCCTCGGCCTGCTGGCGCTGGAAGCGGCGCTCCAGATCGGCCAGCTGCAGGGGGCTGTTGACGCCGAGCACCTCGGTCTCGTTCGTCGTCTTGACGCCGACCACGGGCAGGCCTTCGGCCACGGCCATGGCGACGATGTCGGTCAGGTAGAACTCGCCCTGCGCGTTCTGGTTGTTCAGCGCCATGACCCAGCGCTTCAGCGCTTGCGTAGGCGCGGCCATGATGCCGGTGTAGCACTCACGGATCTGGCGTTGCTCAGGGCTGGCGTCCTTGTGTTCGACGATGGCTTTCACGGCGTCGCCCGCGCGCACCACGCGCCCGTAGCCGGTCGGGTCGCTGTAGTCGATGGTCAGCAGCACGAGCTTCTCGTTCGCCGAGGCCTCGACCAGCGCGCGCGTCGTGGCTTCGGTGATCAGCGGCGTGTCGCCGGAGAGGATCAGCGTGGTGCCCGTCTCGTCGCCGAGCACGGGCACGGTCTGCTGGATGGCGTGGCCGGTGCCGAGCTGCGGCATCTGGCGCGCGAACTGGGCCTGGCCCTGGAGCGCGGCCTCCACGGCTTCGGCGCCATGGCCGGTGATGACGATGCGGCGATCGGCGTGCAGCGCGGCCGTGTTGTCCAGCACATGCTGGACCATCGCGCGGCCGGCAATCCTTTGCAGGACCTTGGGCAGGGCCGACTTCATGCGGGTGCCCTTGCCCGCAGCCATGATGACAATGTTCAGCGCCATGTACAAAAAACCCGGCTGGGCCGGGTTGTTGATATCGATGATGGCGCGATTATCGTCCCGTCATTTGGCGGCCGGCGCGGGCGCCGCGCCCGGCATCATCACGCTCACCCGATGCGGCTTGCCCTCGGTCTTGGGGAACTCGGCCATGGCGGCGAGGAAGAGCGCCTTGGGCAGCTCGTCGTCGCCCAGGGTCATGCCATCGTTGCAGGCGTGCGCTTCGTAGAGCGGCTTGCCGCTCTTGTTGTCGCGCAGCAGCACGGCGGCTTCGCGGTAGTAGCGCACGTCGCGCATGCCCCAGGGATACGGCCCCGGGCCACCCCACCAGACGCCGCCGCGGCGCCAGTAGCCGAAGCCGCCGCCACGCCAGCGCCACCACAGCGGGTCGTCCCAGACGGCGGGGTCAGCAATGCTGTAGCGCATGCCGATGGAAACCATCACGTCGGGCTCGATGCCTTCGGCCGCAAGCCGCAGGCCGGCGCGCTGCAGCGCTTCGTGGGCTGCCTCTTCCAGTGCGGCCTGGCCCTTGCCTTCCTTCTGCGAGGGCAGGCGCTCGAAGCCGTAGGTGCCTCCGCTGCGCTCAGCGGGCCATTCGCCAAAGCTCGACACCTCGGCATACACGTTGTAAGGGCCGGTGCAAGCGCCCAAACCCAGCAGGGGCAGGGCGCCCAGACCCAGAATCAGTTGACGTCGTTCCATGACGGCCTCCTCGATGGCTTGTGCCGTCATTGTGGCCCGAGCTTGTTGCGCCGGTGCAAAGTGATTTTGCTTATTCGTCGCGCTGCAGTTTGATGACCGCCTGCGCAGGCGTGGCGCAAGATTCGTCGTCGTCGAAGGCGATGTCGCCGCCTTGCACCGGTGCGCCCGTGGCCTTGATGCTGGTGAAGGGGAAGAGATTGCGGTCCATCATGTGCGAGGTGACGATATTGCCCATGGCGGTGAACATGTTCTCGATGCGGCCGGGGAAGCGCTTGTCCCAGTCGTTGAGCATGGCCTTGACCTGCACGCGCTGCAGGTTCTCCTGGCTGCCGCAGAGGTTGCACGGGATGATGGGGAACTCGCGATGCTCGGCCCAGCGCACGAGATCGGGCTCGCGCACATAGGCCAGCGGGCGGATCACCACGTTCTTGCCGTCGTCGCTCACCAGCTTGGGCGGCATGCCCTTCATGCGGCTGCCGAAGAACATGTTCAGCATCAGCGTGGTGACGATGTCGTCGCGGTGGTGGCCCAGCGCGATCTTGGTGGCACCCAGGTCTTGCGCCACGCGGTAGAGGATGCCGCGGCGCAGGCGCGAGCACAGGCTGCAGGTGGTCTTGCCCTCGGGGATCAGGCGCTTGACGATGCTGTAGGTGTCCTGGTTTTCGATGTGGAAGTCCACGTCGCGGCTCTTCAGGTAGGCGGGCAGCACCTCCTCGGGGAAGCCCGGCTGCTTCTGGTCGAGGTTGACGGCCACGATGCTGAACTTGATCGGCGCGCGCTGCTGCAGGTTGATCAGGATGTCGAGCAGCGAGTAGCTGTCCTTGCCGCCTGAGAGGCACACCATGACCTTGTCGCCGTCTTCGATCATGTTGAAGTCGGTAATGGCCTGGCCCACCTGGCGATGCAGGCGCTTGCTGAGCTTGTTGATCTCGTGCTCAGCCTTTTTCTCGGCGGCCTTGGCTTCGTCGATTTCGGGGGGTAGGGTGGCGATGTTCATGAGGTTCACCATGCGCCCAGTTCGGCGCTGATTGCGACTTGGCAGTCGGGAAAGATTTCGAGCTTGTTCACCTTGACGCGTACGCCCACCACGCCGGGCAGCTTCATCAGCCGTGTGCAGAGCTTGGCGACGAGCGCCTCAAGGATGTCGGTGTGCTCGGCCGTGCATTCGTCGATGATGATCTGGCGGATGCGGCGGTAATCCAGCACGTGGCCGATGTCCGCATCGCTGGAGACCAGCGCCTGCGGGCCGAGGTTGATCTCGGCGTCCACCTGGATGGGCTGCGGGCCCGTGCGCTCGAAATCGAGGATGCCGAGGTTGGCGCCAAAGCGCAGGCCGCTGATGTGGATGACCTGGCGCTCGTTGCGCATCTGCGCCTTAGGCTCGGCGCCGCTGCGCAGGAAGCTCTCGATGCGCTTTGCGGCAGTAACGCCATCTCCCAGCGCAGTCTGCACGCAAGGATGGTGCCGCTGGCTCGCGTCGCCGGCCAGGAAGAGGCCGTGCTGCGGGTCTTCGACAAAGCGCTGGGTGTTGATGCCGGCGTGCTGCAGCGCATCGGCCGCCAACTGCCAGGCCGAGGGCTCGGGCTCGTAGCCGAGCAGCACGGCCACATGGTCGAACTGCTCGTGGCCGAAGGCTCCCGATTCCACGCTCACGCCTTCAGCCGAAGCCTGCACGGTGCGTGGCAGCGGCGTGGCCGGGCGTTGCGTGATGCCGGTGCTTTGCTTCAAGGCCTCGGCGAAATGAATCTGCGCGCGCCAGTCTGAGCGCGACCAGATAGTCACCTGATGGCCCAGGCGGCTCAGATGCAGCGCGTTCTCCACAGCGTTGTCGCCACCACCCAGCAGCAGGATGCGGCCCTGGCGCAGTTGCTCGCGCCTTGCCGTGAGCGAGAGTGCGTCCAGCACGCGGCCGAAATGTTCAGTCGGGAAAAGCATCGCAGGACGGCGCGGGCGCAGGCCGGTAGCGATCAAGAGACTGCGCGACCGGATCTGCTCAGACCCCAGTTGCAGATGCCAGAACCCGTCCTGCCAGTCGATGGCCGACGCGGTAGCGCCAACGCAAATGCGGACCGATTCCTGCTGTGACACATGCTGGGCATAACGTCGTCCCAGCGCTGACAAGGATTGTCCCGGCTCACCGAGCAGCCATCCCTGGGCAAAATCCAGCGCCTGGAGGCTGGCGCAGAGCTCGCCCGCCTTCTCGATCAGCACGACCGACTGGCCCAGCTGCGCCAGCCAGCTCGCCGCCGAGCAGCCCGCGGGGCCGCCGCCGAGTATGGCGGTGTCGAAGCGGGTGGAGGGGCTGGCGGGCATGGCAGGGGGTTTTCGGGTTAACCCCTGATTATCCCTTGCCCAGCCGATTTGCCACGCGCCAGCCCAGCAGCAGCGCGATCACGGCGCCGTAGATGGCGGGTTCCGTGAAGTTGTTCTTGCCCGCGCGCATCCAGATGAAATGCATGAGCCCGACGATGATGATCGCGTAGACGAGCTTGTGCAGGGTCTGCCAGCGCTTGGCGCCAAACGCACGAATCGCTCGGTTGAAGCTGGTGGCGGCCAGCGGCGCCATCAGCAGCCAGGCGGTGAAACCCATCAGGATGAAAGGCCGCTTGGCGATGTCGTGCGTGATCTCGGCAAAGTCCAGGCCTTTGTCGAACAGCGCGTAGGCCAGCAGATGCAGGCTCGCGTAGACAAAGCTGAACACGCCGAGCATGCGCCGGAAACGCGCCAGCGCGGGCTGCTTGAAGATCGTGCGCAGCGGTGTGATGGCCAGCGTCAGGCATAGGCCGCGCAGCGTCCAGTCGCCTAAGCTGCGGATCAGGTGCTCGGCCGGGTTGGCGCCCAGGCTGTCGGTGAACACGCCCCACACCAGGTAGGCGAGCGGCGCGCAGCACAGCAGGAACAGGAGCGGCTTGGCGCTCCAGTGCAGAAACGGCGAGCGCATCTTTTTAGAAGTTCTTCTTCAGGTCCATGCCGGCGTAGAGCTGGCCGACCTGGGCTTCATACCCGTTGAACATCAGCGTCTGGCGACGCTTGGCGAGCAGCCCGGCAAAGCCGCTGCTGGCTTCGCCGATGCGGCGCTCGGTGGCCTGGCTCCAGCGCGGGTGGTCCACGTTCGGATTGACGTTGGAATAAAAACCATATTCCTGCTGCGCGGCCTTGGTCCAGCTGCTCGTCGGCTGCTTCTCCACGAAGCGGATCTTGACGATGGACTTGGCCGACTTGAAGCCGTACTTCCAGGGCACGGTGATGCGCACGGGCGCGCCGTTCTGGTTGGGCAGCACTTCGCCGTAGAGGCCAAACGTGAGCAGGGTCAGCGGGTGCATGGCTTCGTCCATGCGCAGGCCCTCCACATAGGGCCAGTCGAGCACGCCGGAGCGCACGCCAGGCATCTGGCGCGGGTCGGCCAGGCTGGAGAACTCCACGTACTTGGCGCGCGAGTTGGGCTCTGCGCGCTTGATCAGCTCGGCCAGCGAATAGCCGACCCAGGGGACGACCATGGACCAGCCTTCCACGCAGCGCAGGCGGTAGACGCGGTCTTCCATGGGCGCGAGCTTGAGCAGGGCGTCGATGTCCATCACGCCGGGCTTGGCGCATTCACCTTCGATGGAGACGGTCCAGGGCCGCGTCTTCAGCGTGTGCGCGTTCTGCGCGGGGTCGGCCTTGTCGGTGCCGAACTCGTAGAAGTTGTTGTACGTGGTGGCGTCGGAATAGCTGGTCAGCTTTTCCATGCTGACGGCGCCGGCCACCGCGCTCTTGGCCCCGGGCAGCTTGGCCAACTTGCCGCTCTGGGCAAAGGCCGTGGGCATAAGGGCCAGGGCCGCGGCGCCGGTCAGCAGGCGGCGGCGCGATTCATAGACCTCGCGCGGGGTGATGGCGCTGGCAGCTTCGTCGGGGCGTTGGATCAGGTGCATGGTGAATGGATCTCCGTGATGGCCTGTTGTCGTGCCACCGCCCCGCAACCTTACAGCTTGCCGTAGGAGTGCAAGCCCGAAAGGAACATGTTTACACCCAGAAACGCGAAGGTCGTGACCACCAGGCCGCCCAGCGCCCACCATGAGGCCACCATGCCGCGCAGGCCCTTCATGAGGCGCATGTGCAGCCAGGCCGCGTAGTTGAGCCAGACGATCAGCGCCCAGGTCTCCTTCGGGTCCCAGCTCCAGTAGCCGCCCCAGGCATCGGCCGCCCACAAGGCGCCGAGGATGGTGGCGATGGTGAAGAAGGCAAAGCCCATGGCGATGGACTTGTACATCAGGTCGTCGAGCAGTTCGAGCGAGGGCAGGCGTGCGGTGACGCGCAGGCGCAGGGCCACGCACAGCGCGAAGAAGACCGTCAGGCCGGCCAGCTTGCCGGCCCAGGCGTCGAGGCCCTGCACGGTCTCCGGCGTGAGACCGGCAAAGAAGCGCGCAGCCATGATGGCGACCACCACGGCGGCCGGCACGGCGATCACGCCGATGACGAGCGCGCGCTGCGGCGCGGCCTTGAGCAGGTAGGCCAACGCCACCATCGCCGAGAGCGCAAAGCTGCCATAGCCGACGAAGTTGGCCGGCACATGGATCTTCATCCACCAGCTCTGCAAGGCCGGCAGCAGCGGCTGGATCTCCTGCGCTTCACGCACCAACGCGTACCAGAGCAGGAAGCTCACTGCGCTTGATACGACCAGCAGCACAAAGGCGCCGAGCGCGCGGGTCTTGAAGCGATCCTCGAAGTACAGGTAGAGCAGGGTGGTCAGCCACGAGAACAGCACGAAGACTTCGTAGAGATTGCTGACCGGGATGTGGCCGATGTCGGGGCCGATCTGGTGGCTTTCGAACCAGCGCACCAGGGTGCCGGTCAGCGCCATGAAGACGGCGCCCCAGGCGAGCTTGGAGCCGATGGCCTCGGCTGCGCTGGTCTGGCCTTGGCGCGTGAACATGCCGCCCCAGTAGAACAGCGTGCTCATGTAGAACAGCAGCGCCATCCACAGGATCGCGCTCTGGCTGGAGAACATGTACTTGAGCCAGAAGACCTTGTCCGCTGCGCCCAGATCCGCGCCATAGGCCCCGGGGTGCTGGTTGTAGAGGGAGATCGCGAACAGCGCTGCGCCGGCGCTGCAGGCGGCCAGCAGACGAATCGGGCGCCAGGTCCAGCCCAGCGCGATCAGGGCCACCGCGGCAAAGCCGAGGATGCCCTTCTCATAACTGTTCATCGCAGCGGCATATTGCTTGAAGGCGAACATCGCGCCCACGACGGTGGCGACGGCGAACAGCCAGTCGGCGAGGCTGCGGCCCTGCCAGGGCTGGCGGCGGCCGACGACGAGGGTGGCGGTGTTCATCAGATTTGTTCCTTCAGCAGGGCCGCGCGCAGTTGTTCAAACTCGGCCACGGTATCAGGTGATTCTCGCGTGCTGGACAAAGCCATGCGCACGCGGGTGGCATCGCTGTGCCCAGGCGCCGGTTCCAGCCAGATCCAGACGCGGCGTTCCTTCACGAAGAGCATCGCGAACACGCCGATGATCAGGAAGGCCGCGCCCAGGTACACGAGCTTCTGGCCGGGCGCGCGCGCCACCTGGAAGACGCTGGCCTGCACCTGGTTGAAGTCGTTCATGCGCAGCAGCACCGGGGCCGGGTAGTACATGCTGTCCGACAGCGCCAGCACGGCCTGGATCATGAACTTCTGCGTGGCTTCGTCGGGCGGCGCGGGGTCCAGGCCGGCTTCGGCGCGGCTGATTTGCAGCAGCTCGAACAGGCTGCCGTTGAGGATGCGCAGCAGCACTTCGGAGACGCGCTGGCGCTCCTTTTCGGGCACTTCCTGCTCGACGAATTGCGACAGCGCGGGCAGGCCGCCCCAGGCGCCGGGCGTGATCTGGTCGGCCTTCTTGACCGGCTCGATGCCGGCGAACAGGCCCAGCGTGCGCCGCGTGGTGGCCGTCATGTCGGGCAGCATGCCGGGCTTGTCGGCGGGCGTGGCGGCCTGCGCGTAGCGGCGCGCGGCGCGGTCGCGCAGGGCCGGGTCCATCAGCGCGCGGCGCAGGCGCAGCCAGGCGTCCATGCTGAGCTTGGCATCGGCCGGGATGCGCAGATAGCGGAAGGCCTCGGCCGGGTTGTCGCGCACGCCGGCTAGGAAGACGGTCTGGCCATCGAGCTCCACCGGCGCCACGTAGTTGTTGTACTCGCGCGCCTGGCCCGCCTCGTCGCGCAGCTTGTAGCTGAAGGACGGGCCGATATTGCGCAGCTCCTTGGCCGCGCCGGCCGGCTTGGCGCCGCTGCCCAGGTGCTTGCTCAGCGAGCCGACGATGTCGACCTTGCGCACGTCGGTGCTGACGGCACTCCCCTCATCGCCCTTGCCGAGGTTCTCGACGTTCATCACGCGCAGGTCGGTGAACTCCAGCGTGAGCGCCCGCTCGGCGCTGGTGAGCCGCGTGTTGCCGCCGACGCGGCCTTCGATGTTGAAGGCCTGGCCGGCCGCGCTCATCGGCTCTGCCGTCAGCTTGAGCAGCGAACCGCCGTCGCTGAAACTGCTCTGGTAGATGGCGACGCCATCGTGGATGAAGGGCTCGTTGACCTTGACCGTGGCCTCGGTCAGTGCGCCGCCCTCGCGCTCGCGCAGCACGATCTGGCTGGCAAAGAGCTTGGGCATGCCGGTGTTGTAGAAGTCCACGGTGAACTTCTTCAGCTGGATGTCGAAGGGCAACTGCTGCAGCACCACGCCCTCGGCCAGGCTCAGCTGAGCCACGTCGTTATGCCCGCCTTCGGCCACCTCGATCGTGCCGCGGAAACCCGGGTTGCCCGGCGGCAGCACGTTCTTCTCCAGCACCGGGCCGGAGCCTGAATAGACCGTCTTGCCCTGTGCCCACATCAGGGCGCGCAGGATCAGGTCGCCGTCCGAGACGCCGCCCAGCAGGATCAGCACGATGGCGCTGTGGGCGCTGATGTAGCCGAGCTTGTTGGCCGCGCCGCGGCGCCCGGCGATCATGATGCCGTTCGTGCGCACCTGCGCGCGGGCCTTCCAGCCGAACTGGTCGAGCACGGCGGAGACCTGCGCCATCGCCGCCATCGGCGCCGCCGGGATCATTCCCAGGGCCTTGTGGTGGTGGGCCTGCAGCGACTGCTCGCGCACCTGCTCCTTGTAGCTGCGCAGGTCGCGCACGATCTTGGGCGCGTTGCGGATCACGCAGAGGCTGACTGAGGTGACCAGGAAGGCCAGGATCAGCACGAACCACCAGGTGCCATAGACCGCGAACAGGCCGATCTTGCCGAACAGCGCGGCCCAGAAGGGGCCGAACTGGTCCACGTAGTTGCCCATGGGCTGGCGCTGCTCGACCACCGTGCCGATCACCGAGGCGATGCAGATCACCGTCAGCAGCGCGATGGCAAAGCGCATCGACGCGAGCAGGTCCAGCAGATCCTTGAAGACGGGGCGAACGGAGCGGGCGGAGGAGGAAGACATCGAAGGCGCAAATGAGAAGGCCGGTGCAGTCACCGGCCTTTCATTGTGTCAGGGCTGCGTGAAGCTTCAATGCAAGCCGGCCACGTAGTCGGCAACAGCCTGGATTTCCTTGTCGGTCATGTGCTCGGTGATGGCCGTCATGACGGGATTGTTGGCGCGCATGCCGCTGCGGAACGCGTTGAGCTGGGCGAGCAGGTATTCGCCCTGCTGGCTGCCGATGCGCGGGTACTGGGCCGGGATGCCGGCGCCCGTCGGGCTGTGGCAGCCGGCGCAGGCGGCGATGTGCCGGTCGGCAATGCCGCCGCGGTAGATTTTTTCGCCGAGCGTGGCCAGGTCCTTGTTCTTGGCGAAGCCGGGCTTGGCGCTCTTTGACGCATAAAAGGCGGTCACGTTGACGATGTCTTCATCGCTCAGCGGGGCGGCCATGCCCTGCATGACGGCGTTCTTGCGCTTGCCTGCCTTGAAGTCGTGCAGCTGCTTGGCCAGATAGTCGGCGTGCTGGCCTTGCAGGATCGGGTTGGTGGCAGCGCCGCGCGAGCCGTCCGAGGTGTGGCAGGCCGCGCAAGTCTGCGCGGAGATGGCTGCGCCCTTGGCCAGGTCGGGCTTGGCCGGAGCCGCAGGCTCTGCAGCGAAGGTGGCCGAAGCGAGAACAAAACCCGAGATCAGAAAGGCGGCAGTCTTCATGGAGTTTGTGATTTCTTGAGGCGCAACCCGGCGATCTTACAATGGCGGATTCACCAAAATGGGTCGGCAAATGCCCCAAGAGCCCCACGATTCCCCTGATACGGCGCCCTCCGACAAGGAGGTATTGGGATGGACCCACACCGCACGCTTCCTCACAACGGCGAGCCAGCTGATCCATCTGCCGCCCAGCGAGCTGCCGGAGATTGCCTTCGTCGGTCGCTCCAACGCGGGCAAATCGACGGCCATCAACACGCTGGCGCAGCAGAAGCGCCTGGCCTTTGCGTCCAAGACGCCGGGCCGCACGCAGCACATCAACCTGTTTGCACTCGGCCCCAAGGACGAGCCTGACGCGCTCTTCGCCGACCTGCCCGGCTACGGCTATGCCGCGGTCAACAAGAGTGCCAAGCAGCGCTGGCAGAAAGTGATGGCCGACTACCTCGAAGTGCGCCGCAGCCTCTCGGGCGTGGTGCTGATGGTGGACTCGCGTCTGGGCCTCACCGATCTGGACCAGCAGTTGCTGGAGTTCGTCGCCGCGCGCGTGGGCACGGGCGAGATCAAGCTGCTGGTGATCCTGACCAAGTCCGACAAGCTCAACCGCAAGGAAGCGACCGCGGCCTTGGCGGCCTGCCAGGAGGTCCTCGGCGGTCTGGCCACGGAGTCTTCCGACGTTTCGGTCACGCTGTTCTCGGCGCTCAAGAAGCAGGGCGTGGCCGACGTGGCGCAGATCCTGCGCGAGTGGGTGCTGTCGGCGCCCAAGATCGCGCCGATGGAGATGCCGGCAGTTGCGGACCCGGCTGCTTAAGTATTCCCAAGCGGTAGCCGTGGAGCTGGCTTTGCCAGGCCACTGGGTGCGCCCCCTTGAGGGGGAGCGCCGAAGGCGCCACGGGGGGCGGGCGGTCAGGGACGACCAATAAAAAGATACACCGCGTTGCCGCCCTGCGGCGCATGGCCCACGGCCAGATACAGCGGGCCTAGGCCCGTGTCGGTGCCCACGAAGAGGCTGGATGCGAAGCGCAGATCGCCGAGGTTCATCTCGTGCGCGTGCTGCCAGGCATTGCCTGCTTCCAGCGAGCCGCCGACAAAGACGCCGCGCGAGAGGATGGGTGCCTGCGTCAGCCGCAGGTAGTAGCTGGCGCGGCCGAAGAGCAGGGCCTGGCCGGTCAGCTGGCCCGGCTTGTAGCCCGAGAGCTGCTGGAAGCCGCCGAGCGAATACGGCCCTTGCGTGGAGTCTTCGGGCTGCTGCGCCACCAGGCCGCGGCCATGCAGGTTGAGCGTGTGTGGGCCCCAGCTCGTCGCGTAGGTGATCTGCCCTTCCGCGCGCTTGAAGCTGGCGCCATGATCGACCGGGCCGCCTGAGAGCTGGCCGGTGGTGAACTCCGCCGTGATCCGATAGCCGCGCTGCGGGAAGTTCGCATAGTCGAGCTGGTCGACCACGGCGCGCAGGCGCAGGCCGGTCTCGTTCCAGACCTGGCCCAGCCGGCCGTCGGCCACCTCCACATTGCCAGCCACCAGGATCGGCTTGATGCGCCAGCTCTCATGCACCAGCCCCAGGCGGATCTCGCCCAGGTGGCTCCAGGGCTGGCCCAGGTCGAGGCCCACAGTGCCCGCCTGTCGGCTCAGGGACGCGAGCTGCTCGCCGGTGTCGGGCAGATAGATGTTCAGGTTGCGCCGCTCGATCTCGCCCCAGGCCGAGACGAACCAATCGCTGGAGCCGCCCGCCGTGATCTTGAGCGGCTGGTACAGCTCGCTGTACAGCCGCGGGTTCTGGCCGATCGAAACCTGGTTGCGCCACTCGGTGCCGCTGTCGGTTAGCCAATGGCGGTTGTGGCTGATGCGCAGGTTGAAGGCGCTGTTGCCGGAGAAATCGGTGGAGAGGTCGATGCCGACGCGGAAGTAGTTCGGTCCCCAGGGCTTGTCCTCCAGCGCGAAGACCAGGTCCTCGCCGTCGGCCTGGCGCTCGACGTGGTAGTCCACGCGCTCGTAGTCGCCCGAGGAGGCGAGCAGCCGCGCGTCGCGCTCGGCGCGCTTTTCGTCGAAGGGCTGGCCCGGCCTGGATTCGAGCTGGTTCTGCAACTGCTCGGGGTGGGTCAGCTCGCTGCCTTCGAACTTGACCGCCGCCAGCGTGGGTGCCGGGGCGCTGTGCTGCTGCCGCGCTTCGCGCCACGCCGCATAGGTCGCGGGGCTCACGGCCAGGCGGCGCAGCTCGGGCAGCAGCGCCTCGGCGGCCTTTTCGCCGCTGGCAATCAGCTCCTTGGTCCGCGCAAAATCTGCCGAGCTGAGTGCGTCGAGATTGGGTGTTATCAGCAGATCGTCCGGGTGCAGCGAGGCGAGGCTGCGGCGCACGTTCTGCTCGGTCAGGATGGTGATCATCTGCGCCGTCACGCCTACCAGCGAGGACAGCGCCGCTCGGGCTTGCAGCGGCGTGCCCACGTTGACGGCGATCACGCGCGTGGCACCCATGCTGCGCGCCACGTCCACCGGCAGGTTGTTGACCAGGCCACCGTCGCCGAGGACGTGGTCATCGACCTCGGTCGGCGCGAAGACGCCGGGCACGCTCATGCTGGATCGCATCGCCAGGGCCAGGCTGCCCTCGCTCAGCACCCGCTCGGCGCCGCTTTCCATGTCGGTGGCCACGGCGCGGTAGGGCGTGGGCAGCTTGTCGAAACTCTGGATGCCGCTGGCCGGCAGGCTCAGCCGCCGCAGCAGGATCTCCAGCCCGCGGCTGGAGAGCGTGCCTTGCGGCGCGCGTAGCTCGCCATCGCGCATGCCGAATTCGATGGCGGCGGAGAAGTCGAAATCCTCCTCCTTGCGCCGCTGCGAAAGCTCCTGCCTGTCCACGCGACTCGCGAAGATCACGCCCCAGTTGATGCGCAGCAGCTCGCGCTCCAGGTCTTCGGCGCTCATGCCGCTGGCATAGAGGCCACCGATGATGGCGCCCATCGAGGTGCCGGCGATCAGGTCGACCGGGATGTGCTCGCGCTCCAGCACCTTGAGCACGCCCACATGGGCCAGGCCGCGCGCGCCTCCGCCCGAGAGCACGAGGCCGAGCCTGGGAGGAGGTGGTGCATCAGCAGCCCGCGCAGAAGTGGCAAGGCTGATGGCGATGGAACAGATCGTGAGGGCTCGTCGGCTAGCTCTTCGCATCGCCGAGATTCTGCATCAGCGAATCCACGGCGCGTTGCACGACGCTGTCCTCGCCCAGATCGGTGATCAGGCCGTTGGGCAGCAGCCGCTCCAGCGCGCCGCGCGTGAGCGAATGTCGCTCCTCGGACTCCTGGCCGACGAAGAGGAAATACTGGCGGCTTTCGCCGATCCAGGCGAGCTGCGCCGTCAGCCAGTTGCCCTGCACAAAGAGGTGGTACCAGGTGCCCACGGTCTGGCCGTTGATCCAGGCGCTGACGGCGGCCTTGGCCTCCGGCGATTCACCCGGGCCGTAGAGCTGCGTGGGCACGGTGGGCAGCTCGCCGCGGTCCACTTCGGCATTGGCCCAGCGCGAGGGCATCTGCGAGGGGCGCTCGTCCATCAGGCGGCGCAGGCGTTCGTCGGCCGCGGTCTCGGGCCCGCCGTCGCCCAGGCCCGCCGCCTGCGTGCCGGGCGCCTCGCGCTCCAGAACCAAGGGCTGGCCGCGCAACAGGCGGCCGTGCAGATCCATCAGCTCCTGCAGCAGAAGGTCGAGCTTGTCGGCCGGCGTGGCGATGAGGGCCGCACCGTGGCGCAGGCCTTCCACCAGCTTGGGCAAGGCCTGGCGCAGCGCCAGGCGTTCGGCGTCGTCCTGGATCGGTTGCAGGCTGTCTGTCAGCAGGTCCACCCACTCGATGGCGGCCAGGGCCTCGGGGGCATTGCGGCCATGCAGGACCATGGCCTGCACGATGGCTTCGGGCCAGCGCTTGCGCATGAAGTCCCGCAGGCGCGGGCCGAGCGGCGCGCGGCTGATTTGCTCGGTGATCTGCTCGGTGATCACCTCCAGCCATTCGTTGCGATGCTCCTCGCGCTCCAGGGCTTCCAGCGCGGCGGCGCTGCGCTGGCTGCGCTGCTGGGCCGCGCGGCTGATATAGGCCTCCAGCCGCGCCAGCGTCTGGGCGAACAGGCCCTTGGTGGGCAGGGGCAGCTCGACCAGGCCGTCCACCTCGGCCGTCATGAAGGCAAGAAACTGCTGCAGGCGCGGGTCGTCGGCGCGCTCATAGGCCATGCCTTGCGCGGCCGTGCGGTTGAGCATCTGCCACGCAGGGTGATCCTGGTTGCGCAGCAGGGTGGGGTCGGTCTTGGCCAGGCGCACCACGGCGATCTGGGCGCGGTTGAGTAGGGCCTTGACGGGCGGCAGCAGGCGCGGATCGGCCAGGATCTGCTTGTAAAGGCGCGAGAGCAAGTCGGGCGCGGGCTGGCCGCTGCCGTCGCGGCTCAGGCCGTCGAAGGAGTTGGGCCGCGAGAGCACGAACTGCGCGCGCGCCAGACGCTGCTGGTCGGCGCCGGTGTCGCCGCGCACAGGCGTGGCGTGGCGGCTGATGAGCTCGGACAGCTCGGCGTCCTGCAGTTGCTGGCACAGCACGGCGTAGAGCTGGGCCAGGCCCTTGGCCATGGGCTGGGCGGCCGCTTGCATCAGCACATAACGGCCTTGTGCATCGGTGATCGCACGGTCGAAAGTCTCTTGCAGGGCCTGCACGAAAACGGCCGGCCGCAGCGGGTTGCTGTTGGCCGTGGGCCGCAGCGTGCCCTGCAGCGCGGCGAAGCAGGCGGTGAGCTGCAGCAGCTCCTGGCGGTTGGCGTCCTCGGCTGCACCCACCACGTGGGCGATGCCCACGTCGCGCAGGGCTTGCTGCTCGTCCACCAGGCTCAGGCTGTCGAGCGAGGCGAAGGTCTTGGGTTTGAGCGGGTCGCGGCCTTCGCGCGCGTCGCGCAGGCGGGGCAGCATCGCGGCCTTGAAGTCCTCCACGAAGCGGCCACGCAAGAGCCGCCACGTGCCTTGGAGCGCGAAGTACTGGGGGCGATCCTGCAACTCGTCGTGGATCGATTCGAGCAGGAAGCGGGCCAGAGCGGGGACCTGTCCCATGGCGTCATCGACCAGGGAGTGGAGCGTGGGCACCGCGAGGCGATGGGGGGGTGTGGACATGAGGACTGCGGCACGGCTGAACTACAGGTGCATCATTATCGGCATGCGCTGCCCAAGAAAAAGGGGCCGCTGTTGCGGCCCCTCCAGGGATTGAGCAGATTTGCCCACTTGAATCGGGGCTAACCCCCGAAACCAATGGACACTGTTCTTACATGCCCATGTCGCCCATGCCACCCATGCCGCCCATGCCACCAGGCATGCCGGCCGGTGCGTCGTCCTTCGGCGATTCGGCGACCATGCACTCGGTCGTCAGCATCAGCGAAGCGACCGAAGCGGCGTTCTGCAGCGCGGTGCGGGTGACCTTGGTCGGGTCCAGGATGCCCATCTCGATCATGTCGCCGTAGGTGTCGTTGGCTGCGTTGAAGCCGTAGTTGCCCTTGCCAGCCAGCACAGCGTTCACCACCACCGAGGCTTCGCCGCCCGCGTTGTAGACGATCTCGCGCAGCGGCGCTTCGATGGCGCGCAGCACCAGCTTGATGCCGGCGTCCTGGTCGGCGTTGTCGCCAGCGATGGTGCCAGCAGCTTGCTTGGCGCGCAGCAGGGCCACGCCGCCACCGGCGACGATGCCTTCTTCAACGGCGGCACGGGTTGCATGCAGCGCGTCTTCAACGCGGGCCTTCTTTTCCTTCATCTCGACTTCGGTGGCAGCGCCAACCTTGATCACGGCAACGCCGCCGGCCAGCTTGGCCACGCGCTCTTGCAGCTTCTCGCGGTCGTAGTCGCTGGTGGCTTCCTCGATCTGGATGCGCACTTGCTTCACGCGGGCTTCGATGTCGGCAGCAGCGCCGGCGCCGTCGATGATGGTGGTGTTTTCCTTGCCCACTTCGACGCGCTTGGCCTGGCCCAGATCGGCCAGCGTGACCTTCTCCAGCGTCAGGCCCACTTCTTCAGCGATGACCTTGCCGCCCGTCAGGATGGCGATGTCTTCCAGCATGGCCTTGCGACGGTCGCCGAAGCCCGGAGCCTTGACGGCCACGACCTTCAGGATGCCGCGGATGGTGTTCACCACCAGGGTGGCCAGTGCTTCGCCATCCACGTCTTCCGAGATGATCAGCAGCGGACGGCCCGACTTGGCCACGGCTTCCAGCGTGGGCAGCAGATCGCGGATGTTGCTGATCTTCTTGTCGTAGAGCAGGACAAACGGGTTGTCCAGGATCGCCGACTGCTTTTCCGGGTTGTTGATGAAGTAGGGCGACAGGTAGCCGCGGTCGAACTGCATGCCTTCGACGACGTCCAGCTCGTTGTTAAGGCTCTTGCCGTCTTCAACGGTGATGACGCCTTCCTTGCCGACCTTGTCCATCGCGTTGGCGATGATCTGGCCGACGTCGGCATCGCTGTTGGCCGAGATGGTGCCGACCTGGGCGATTTCCTTGGAGGTGGTGGTGGCCTTCGAAGCCTTCTTCAGCTCGGCGACCAGGGCCGTCACAGCCTTGTCGATACCGCGCTTCAGGTCCATCGGGTTCATGCCCGCGGCCACGTACTTCATGCCTTCACGCACGATGGCTTGAGCCAGCACGGTGGCGGTGGTGGTGCCGTCACCGGCGTTGTCAGACGTCTTGGAAGCGACTTCCTTGACCATCTGCGCGCCCATGTTCTGGAGCTTGTCCTTGAGCTCGATTTCCTTGGCCACGGACACACCGTCCTTGGTCACGGTGGGGGCGCCGAAGGAGCGCTCGAGCACCACGTTGCGGCCCTTGGGGCCCAGGGTCACCTTGACCGCATTGGCCAGGATGTTCACGCCTTCAACCATGCGGGCACGAGCCTCGCCGCCAAAGATCACGTCTTTTGCTGCCATGTGTATTTCTCCGAATTCAGTTCTGGGGTGCGATTACTTGGCGACGACTGCGAACAGGTCGTCTTCCTTCATCACCAGCAGTTCTTCGCCATCGACCTTGACGGTCTGGCCGCTGTACTTGCCGAACAGCACGCGGTCGCCCACGGCCACGTTCAGGGTGATGAACTCACCCTTGTCATTGCGCTTGCCCGGGCCCACAGCCAGGACTTCGCCCTGGTCCGGCTTCTCGGCGGCGGCGTCGGGGATGACGATGCCGGAGGCGGTCTTGGTTTCTTGTTCCAGGCGCTTAACGATCACGCGATCGTGCAGGGGACGCAGCTTCATCACTTCTCCTTGGGAGTTCTTGGTGGCAACCAAAAAGCCAGCAGCGCTGGCCTTGCTTGATTTCGCTGGCACTCGGGTGCCAGGATCTATTAGCACTCAATACCTTTGAGTGCTAGCAGGAGGATTATAGGGGTCGAAAATGACCTTTCAAGAGGGCTTGTCACGCGTCAATATTTCCGAAGGCGTGCGTCACTATTCCTTCCATTTTTTCACATTGTGAAAATGCATTGGAGGTAGACCGGCATTGGCAAAATTCGCTTGCCAAGACCGAACTCGAATCGAAGCAAGCAAGGCGCAGTGGCCCTAGATCCCGGTCGCCAGTGCGGCAGACGCTTCCCTCACGGCTTCATCTTCAAGCCTCGCGCAAGCAAGTCGTTCGCGAATTCGTCCCGGTCAGTTGGTGTGTCGGGCCGCTGCGCCTCGCCGACGAGGGCGCAAATCACGCGCCTGGCGAGGCTTCTGGCACGGATCCGATCCGCTGAGGAGATGGTGGGCATAGAGCGTCCATCCAGGAATGCGCTGCTTGCTGGCCGGGCTCGCCATCGACATGTACGACCTCGTGCACGCAGAGCCAGGTGAACTCTGCGAAGCGTTGCAGATCCAGGCGTGCGGTCGGGAAGCGACGTGCCAGTGCTTTTGCGTCGAACAGATCTGAAAGTTCGTCCTCCGTGAAGCCCCGAACGGAGCACGGTCCAAAATCGAGCGGCGGAAACTCAGCATCGGCAAGATCGAGCGGGCATAGGTGGATCAGCCGGTGCTCCTTCTGCACCAACGCGGCCACCAGGCGCTCAGATGCGAGGTCTGCCGCCATCGCAAGATCTTGCCGCTCTGCCGGAAGGGTGCAGGGCAAGCCGAGGCATCGAACGGCGTTGCCCAGGGCAAACGTCAGACCGTGCCCATCGCCTGCGGCCTGATCGCTGTTTGCGCATCGAGGGCAGGACCGCCTTGGTCATGCGAATCACGCCGAACAGATTCACGTCGAAGACCGACTTGGCCTGCTCGAGCGAAGATTCTTCCGCGGCTCCCACCAACCCGATTCCCGCGTTGTTGACCAGCAGATCAATGCGGCCTGCCTTCGCAAGAACCTCGTGCACCGCTGCCTCGACCGCCTGATCGCTGGTCACATCGCAGAGCAAATAGTCGACGCCCGGCATCTCCGTCGCCGGGAGCTTGCGGTAGGTCCCGAACACTCGGTATCCGGCGGCCTGTAGTGCGCGCGCGGTCGCTTCGCCAATGCCTGTCGCCGCCCCTGTGATGATCGCCACGGGCTGCGCTTGCTGTTTCTGATCTGTTGACTTAGCCATTTCACTGTTCGTTTAGAAATCTGGGAGTCACGCGCTGGCCACGCCAGGTGCCGCGTCGGGTGCCAGCGCTGGGCTGTCGCGGCGGACGCGGAACCAGGCGGCGTACAGCGCCGGTACGAAGACGAGGGTCAGCGCCGTGGCCACGACAAGGCCGCCCATGATCGAGATCGCCATCGGTCCCCAGAACACGCTGTGGGTGAGCGGGATCATCGCGAGCACCGCGGCAGCGGCCGTCAGCACCACCGGGCGCGATCGCCGCACCGTGGCATCGACGATTGCGGCCCAAGGCGCAACGCCACGCGCGATGTCCTGATCGATCTGGTCCACGAGGATGATCGAGTTGCGCATGATCATGCCGCCCAGTGCAATCACGCCCAGCAGCGCGACGAAGCCGAACGGCGCCTGGAACAGCAGCAGTGCCGGCACCACGCCGATCAGAGCCAGCGGTGCCGTCATGAACACCATAAACAGGCGTGAGAAGCTTTGCAGCTGGATCATCAGCAGCGTCAGCATCACCGCGAACATCGCCGGGAACACCGCGAACAGCGCCTTGTTGGCCTTGTCGCTCTCCTCGATTGCGCCGCCTTCCTCGATGCGGTAGCCCGTCGGCAGGCTGTCGAGGATGGGCTGCAGCGAAGGCCGGATCTGCGCCGTGGCGTAGGGCCCCTGCACGCCGTCGACAACGTCGCTGCGCACGGTCAGCGCCATGTCGCGATTGCGTCGCCACAGCACCGGCTCTTCGAAGCCGGGTTCGACGCGGGCCACCTGCGACAGCGGCACGTTGACGCCGTTGCGTGTGAACACCTGCAGGTCGCCGAGTTGCCCGATGCGCTTTCGCTCCTCGGGTGTCGCCCGCACGACCACGTCGACGAGTTCCTCGCCGCGGCGGATCTGAGTCACCGGCGCACCGTCCAGCGTGGTCTGCACCAGGCTCTGGATGTCTGCGCTGGACAGGCCGAGCAGCCGTGCCTTGTCCTGATCGACATGGACCTGCACCGAGCGGACCTGCTCGTTCCAGTCCAGTTGCGTGTCGCGCACCAGCGGGTTCTGGCGCACGGCGTCACGTACTCGGTAGGCGATCTCGCGCACCTGCGTCTTGTCCGGGCCGATCACGCGGAACTGGACCGGAAAGCCCACTGGCGGTCCGAACTCCAGACGTGTGACGCGGGCGTTGACGTCGGGCAGGACTTCGTCCTTTGCGAACAGGTCCATGAGGCGGGCGCGCACACGTTCACGCTGTTCGATACCCGCCGTCTTGACGACGATCTGCGCGAACCCCGGGTTCGGCAACTCTGGCTGGATCGACAGGTAGAAGCGAGGCGTGCCGGCGCCGGTGTAGGCGGTGAAGAACTCGATGTCCGGGTCCTTCGCCAGTCTCGCCTCCAGCACCTTCACCTGGCGTTCGGTGGCCGCGAACGACGCGCCCTCGCGCAGCCGCAACTCCACCAGCAACTCCGGCCGCGACGCGGTCGGGAAGAACTGCTGCTGCACCGCCAGCATGCCGGCGCCGGCGATGGCGAATACCAGCACCGTGATGCCTAGCACCCAGGCCCGGCGCTGCACGGCCCAATCGATGATGCCGCGCAACCAGCGGTAGACGGGGCGGTCGTACGGGTCGTGGTGTGTGCCCGCCTCCTGATCCCCCACGTTCTTCGGCAGCAGCAGCACACCGAGGTACGGCGTGAAGACCACGGCGACCACCCACGACAGGATCAGCGCCGCCCCGACGACCCAGAAGATGCCACCCGCGTACTGACCGGCGATCGACTTCGCGAAGCCCACCGGCATGAAACCGGCGGCCGTGACCAGCGTGCCGGTCAGCATCGGAAACGCGGTGGACGTGTAGGCGTAGGTGGCTGCGCGCATGCGGTCCCAGCCTTCCTCCAGTTTCACCACCATCATCTCCACGGCGATGATGGCGTCGTCCACCAACAGGCCCAGCGCGATGATCAGCGCGCCTAGCGAGATGCGGTCCAGCGGCCATCCCGCGGCGTACATGACGGCCGCGACCAGGGCGAGCACCAGCGGCACCGACGCGGCCACCACGATGCCGGTGCGCCAGCCCAGGAACAGGAAGGACACGGCCAGCACGATGGCCAGCGCCTCCAGGAACGAGCGCTCGAACTCCCAGACGGATTCCGCCACCACCCGCGGCTGATCCGCGTACTGCTGGATCTGAACGCCTGCCGGGAGTTCCTGCCGCACCTGCGCCAGCCGCTCGTCTAGCGCGCGCCCGAAGTCGAGCACGTTGCCGTTGGCCTGCATGGTCACGCCGATGGCCAGCACCGGCACGCCGTTGTGGCGGATGGTCATGCTCGGCGGATCTTCGTAGCCGGCGCGCACGGTCGCGATGTCGGCCAGGCGCAGCAGTTGGCCGCCCACCTCCAGCGTCACGTTGGCGACGTCCGCGGTGCTGCGCAGTCCGCCGTCCACCCGCACCTGCACGCGGTCGTGGGTGGCATCGGTCGAACCTGCCGGGGCCACCAGGTTCTGCCGCGCCAGCGCGTCGAACACCGCAGTCGGGGCGATCCCGAGGGCGGCCAGCCGCCGTGTCGACAGCTCCACGTAGACGCGCTCGGCTTGCTTGCCCAGCACGTCGACCTTGCCGGCGCCGGCTACGCTCTGGATGCGGCGCTTCACGTCTTCGGTGACCGTCAGCAGCTCGGCCATTGACAGCTCGGGCGCGCTCACCGCGTAGAGAACGCTGTAGCGGTCGTTGTACTCGTCGTTGAAGAACGGCCCGCGAACCCCTTCGGGAAACTCCTGCCTGACGTCGCCGATTTTCTTGCGCACCTGGTACCAGGCATTCTCCAGCTCCTCTTTGCTGCTGCCGCCCTTCATCCACAGCGTGATGCCGCCGTAGCCCTGGCGCGCGAAGCTGCGCACGTAGTCGAAGTGGTCCAGTTCCTGCAGCTTGCGCTCAATGCGGTTGAGTACCTCGTCCTGCACGTCCTGAGCGGTGGCGCCCGGCCACACGACGATGGCCGTCATCGTCGGCACGTCGAAGTTGGGATCCTCCAGGCGGCCCAGCCGGCTGAACGAAAAGCCGCCGACGATAAGCGTCGCGATGATCAGGAACAGCACCATCGGCCGGTGCGTGACGGCCCATTCCGAGGGGTTGAAGCGCTTCATATGTCGCTCCTGGCGACCGCAGGCGAACGGGCTTCTGGCGTGCGCTCGACCGCGCGCACGGTGATGCCGGCATCGAGCTTCTGCGCGCCGACGCTGACCACCCGGCTGCCGGATGCCAGGCCAGTGACGTGCACCCAGGCGTCGTCGATGGCCACCACTTGAACGGGTGTGAACACCAGGCCGGAGCCCTTGGCGTTGAGCACCCAGACCCCCGCCGATGCGCTGGCCTTCACAAGTGCGGTGACTGGCACGGCGCTGGTCGCCGGCCCAGTCGCTTGCCCAGACAGGTTCAGCTGCATGGTGCTGCCCAGTGGCAGGGCGCTGACCAGCGCGCGCGATTCCGGCGTCGCGGCGTAGCGCACGCGGAAGGTCCGGCCTTGCGCGCTGGCCAGCGGCGAGAGCTCGCGCAGCACCATGCGCAGAGGTGACTTGGCGTCTTGCCAGGGCGTGGCCGTGGCGGCGAGCGTGCGCACGCGCCCGACCCACTCCTCGGGCAGGTCGGCCACGATCTCTCGTTCACCGTCGCGGGCCAGCGACAGCACCGGCTGGCCCTCGGTCACCACCTGGCCGCGCTCGAAGCGCAGTGCAGTGACCACGCCGGTATAGGGTGCGACCAGCGTGGCGTAGCCTTCGCGATTGCGCGCCAGGTCGAGTTGGCGGCGCGCCTGATCGAGCCGCGCCGCGGCCGCGTCGGCGCGCGCCTTCTGGCGCTCGTGGTCGGCTACGCCCATCGAGCCGTCGGCCAACAGTCGGCGCAGGCGCGCTTCGTCGGCCGCGGCCTGCTGTGCATCTACCGACGCCGCCTGCACCTGGTCAGCGGCAGCGCTCACGGCCAGTTGATAGTCGCCCGGATCCAGCCGCGCCAGCACCTGGCCCGCTTTCACGGTGTCACCAACCTCGACCAGCCGATCCACAACCTTGCCGCCGGTGCGAAAGCCCAGGTCTGTCTCGACACGGGCGCGGACCACGGAGGTGAAGCTGCGGGATTGCGCAGACGTGGCCGGCGTCACGGTGGTCACGAAGACCGGCTTGACGGCGGCAACCGGCGCAGGCGGGCCGCCGCAGCCGCCCAACTGCACGCAGGCAGCGGCCAAGAGGGATATGGCGAAGAAAGTCCTGTTCATTGGGGTGTCCTCTTGGCAAAGGAAGTCATGTCATTGCCGGCGCGGGTCGACGAGAGACCGCCGCCCAATGCCTTGTAGAGCTGCACGTCGGCGAGCACCTGCTGAAGGCGGCTGTCCGACAGCGCGAGTTCGCTGGACTGAACCGATCGCTGCACGTCCAGCAGCACCAGCAGGTCGATCTGACCTTCATGCTGCAGCGATTGCGCACGCTGCAGCGAACGGCGCCGATGGTCGACTGTGCTGCTCAGCGCAGCGGCTCGCTCGGTCTCTTGCGCGCGCACAAGCAGGCTGTCCTCGACCTCTTGCACTGCGACAAGCACCGCCTTCTGCCAGACCAGCAGCGCCTCGTCGGCCCGCGCCGACTGCGCGCGTATGCCCGCATCGATGCGACCAGCGTTGAAGACCGGCATGGCAAAGGCCAGCGCGACGTTCGAGAAATGCACCGGTGCGAGATCGAGTGAATTCAGCCGCAGGTCCTCACGGCCGAGCAAGGCACTCAGAAAGAGCTTGGGCCAATATTGGGCTCGTGCCTCGGCGCCGCGCAGCGTCTCGGCCGCGACGCGTGACTCGGCAGCGATCAGGTCTGGCCGGCGCCGCAGCAATTCGCTGGGCTGGCCAGTGCCGATCTCGCGTGCAGCAGGCCAGGCAAAGCCTTCGTTTTCGTCAACGACGCGGGCCGACGGGTTGCGACCCAGCAGCACAGCCAGTCGCGTTTGCGAAATGCCCACCAGTGTCCGCAACGGGGGCACTTGAGCGTCGAGCGTTCCGGCTTCGGCGCGCGCGCGATCTAGGTCGAAGTCACTGGCCTCGCCTTCGCGCAGGCGGCTGGCGACGCGGTTCGCCGTTTCGCGCTGGGCCGCCGCGAGAGCTTGCACGAGGCGCAGACGCTCCTCGGCGCCGCGCAGGACGAAGTACTGCCGCGCCACCTCGCTGGCCACCAGCAGCCGTGCGCCCTGGACACCGGCCGCTGCCGCGGCGGCATCGGCCTGCGCCGCGTCGCGTGCCGCACGAACGCCGCCGGCCAGGTCGATCTCCCAGGCCACGTCGACACCGGCGCGCAGTGCACGCGTGTCGGGCATGCCTTGCTTGACGGCTTCGGGCAGCCCGCTGTCGCTGCGCGAGGCGGAGGCCTGAACGCCCACCGTGGGCCCAAGGCGAGAGGCCTCAGCATCGCGGCCGGCGCGAGCCTGCGCGACGCGCTGCAGGGCAATCGCCACATCCTGGTTAGCAGTCAGGGCTTCCTCGACCAGGCTGGCCAACGTCACATCGCCGTAGCCGGCCCACCAGCCGCCATCAATGGCCTGGGCGACAACTGCTACCGGCGCGGCCTGCGCGAATGCGGTAGACAGTGGCACCGAAGTCACTGGGGGGTGCACGGGCGGCACTGAGCAGGCCGACAGGATCGCCAGTGCCGCGGCAGCCGACACGAAGCGAATCGGTCGAGCGCCGGGGTAGCGATAGCTGCGCGAGACGGGTGTTGTAAAAGTTTTCATATACTGTACTCAATAGTCCAATAAGTATATTGGCATATAGTGGACTGTCAAGTACAGAAAGGCGCAGATGTCTCAAGCCGAGAAGAAAGTTGATTCCCCACCGCGTCGTGGCCGACCACGCGACCCCGACCGCTTGCGGCGCATCGTTGAAGCGGCGCATAGCCACTTCAATGCGCACGGTTTTGAGCGGGCCAGCGTCGATGCCATCGCTGCGGAGGCCGGCGTCTCGAAGATGACCATCTACAGCCACTTCACTTCGAAGGAGGGGCTGTTCGAGGCCGTCATCCGCGATCGCACCGACCGTGTGATGGGCGGGCTCGCCGGCGTCGAGGCGCTGGACCCGACGCAGCCTGGGAAGGCGCTACTGGCCGTCGGAGAGCAGTTCCTGACACTGGCGCGCGAGGAGCAGGTGCTGGGCCAGTTTCGCTCGATCTATGGAGCCGCCGTGGTGCAGCGCGAGGCGTGCCTGGCCTTTTACAGGCAGGGGGCCGACAGGCTGATCGGCGACCTGGCGGCCTATCTGCGCCGCGCCGATGCGCAGGGCGCGCTGAACGTTCGGCGCCCGCGTCAGGCGGCGGACCTGTTCCTGTCAATGTTCCTTGGCGATGGCCACATCCGTGGACTGCTGATGCTCAATATGTCCGACGCGCGGGAGGACAGGGCGCTACTGCGGGAGGCGGTGCGGGTATTCATGGCTGCCTATGCGACAGAACCTTGACGCGAAGAGTGACCAGCGGCAGATGAACTCACAGGCTGGTGGCGATCCGTTGCCATTTGGGCGAAACGCCATTCGCCAAGTGTTTTGCCCATGCGATACCTGGCACGCCAATCATGGCGGCAAAGGCAATGAAGACGAGGCCGTACAGAACCACTCCCGCGGCTGTCCACGGCATAAGCCCACTCTGCCCGCCATACGAAACTGTAAGCAGCAAAAGCCACATCAGCACCATTGCGGAAGCTGCTGCGATTAGCAAGCTGGCAAATACAAACTGGACAAGAAGAAGCATTGTCTTGTGGGGCCTAACGCCTGAATTAAGCCGCGCCGCGAAGCGGCGTCGGCATGAATGAATTGTTAAGCCTCGCCAGCCGCACTTGAATTCCGAGAATTTCGCTGAGAATTCATAGACAAGTACAAAAACGTAATCACGGTGGGAATAATAAATCCCTTTAGATATGAGAGCGGATGTCTGCCATCCAAGAAACGGAATGGGAGATCAAAGAAGAATGCCCAGTAGTGCGTCGCTATCAGCGATGAAATTGCGATCCACATTCCATACAGGCCAAATCGCCTATTCAAGACCACAAGAAATAGGCTAAAAATAATTATCACGCGAAGTATGGATTGCGCGTTCTCAAATAAAGGGTGTGTATTTCTGCTCCCGCCATCGTACAAGTCGGTGCCTGAACCAAAATACAAGTCGAAGAGAGTGTAAGTGTGGTAGAAAATAAGAAGGCCGGCCAGCGCGCAAATGACTATTCGCTGTGCTGGAAAGTGTCTGCGGACGAGCTGAATTATGCGCATGATTGACGGACACCAGAGTGTGAGTTCGAGGCCTAACGGTTGCGTTCAGCGGCGCCGTTAGGCGTCCGCTGGAATGGAACCGGTTAGAGACCTGGCTGGAGAATTAGCCGGATTCACGAGCGGTCAGACTCCGGCAATTCGGACCTAGGCCATCGTTTTTTTGCGAGAGTGCCAAGCGAGACGACACCGGAAAGAAGGAACACCACGCCGAATACGTTGGAAATGATCGAGCCCGTATTCACGCTCCCCGGAGCGAGCCCAAGAAAATAGAGGCCAAGCCAAATTTGACAACCATTGCCGACGATTTGAAATGGCGTGCTTAGAAGCATTTTTAACATGTGGGTCTAGACAAGATGGCTTCTTGAGCAAGGGCGGCCCATCCCTCGCGAGCACGTAGGTTGCATGCCAAAGGCATGCCGAGCTACACCGATGTGCCGCACCGATTGGCGATGCGGCCGTTGCATAGTTGCAAGGAGATGGGCCATGAGCAAATCTAGCATCTTGTTTGTCGGTTTGGACGTCCACAAGGAGAGCATCGATATCGGTGTTGCCGACGCACCGCTTGAGTCCGCCGTGCGGCATGTGGGCAGCATCGGCGGTGACCTGGCAGCGCTGGACAAGGCGCTGCGCCGGTTGATCAGCGCGGGCCACGAACTGCGCATCGTGTACGAGGCGGGCCCCTGTGGTTTTGTCATCGCTCGCCACCTGGCCACGCGGGGCCTGCACTGCGAAGTGGTCGCGCCCTCTTCGATCCCCTAGCGCTCCGGTGACCGCGTGAAGACAGACCGGCGCGACGCCATGATGCTTGCCCGCCTGGCTCGCGCCCATGAACTCACCCCCGTGCGCATCCCCAGCGAAGCCGACGAGGCCGTGCGCGACCTGGTGCGCGCTCGCGAGGACGCCGTGCGCGAGCAGCGCAATGCCCGCCACCGCCTGAAGGCCCTGCTGCTGCGCAACGGCGTACGTTATGTCGGCAAGACGTCGTGGACGGTCGGCCACTTGCACTGGCTGGCCAAGGTCCGGCTCGCACACGCCGCCCAGCAGATCGCCTTCCAGGAATACCTGCACGCGATCACGAACAGCTCCCAGCGTATCGAGCGGCTGGAGCAGGCCATGCGCGCAGCCCTGCCGGACTGGCACCTGCGGGCCGTCGTGCAGGCCTTGCAGGCCATGCGCGGGGTGCAACTGATTGCAGCGATGACGCTGGTGGCTGAGCTGCAGGACTTCCTGCGCTTTGACTCGGCGCGGCAGTTGATGGCCTATGTCGGCCTGGTGCCCAGCGAGGACTCCTCGGGCCCCAAGAGGCGTCAGGGCTCGATCACCAAGGCTGGCAACAGTACGGCGCGCCGCATGCTCGTGGAGGTGGCCTGGCACTACCAGCACAGTGCCTGCGTGAGTCCGGTCATCGCCAAGCGCCAGGACGGTCTGCCGGGTGCCGTCACCGACATCGCCTGGAAAGCCCAGTTGCGGCTGAGCGCCAAGTACAAGCGCCTGGTGGCGCGGCGCGTGATGAAGACCAAAGCCGTGGTCGCGGTGGCTCGCGAACTCGCCGGCTTCGTGTGGGCCATCGGACGCGAAGTGCAGCTCTCGGGCTGGCCTGGCATCCAGGAGGCATCGGCGGCCACGGCCAGCACGACGGCCCCTCACTGAGCCGGACTGAAATTCATCGCCACTCGAGCAAGGAGGTGCCGTCAACAGCGACACATCAGCGGCCGGACCGGGAACGCGGCGCAGCCACGGCCACAGGGAATCCTCGGCAACGTTATTGGTGAGCCTTGCGCGCGGCAACGCGTGCAGCGCAATCTCAGCCCCTAGACCGAAGGCAGCCCGCGACGAAAATTTGTCTTGAAGGTACCCAACCCTCGAATATCAGCATGAGCAACCGTCGCACATCCATTCGGGTGGCAACCAAGTGCTCCGTCGCGTTCCCCGTCCGGCCATCGTGTTCAATCAGTTCTGCATCGCGGAGGGACAGGTCTTGCCTCTTGACAGAGAGAAGCCATATCAGCCATATCAACGTTGAAGCTGAGCCGCGGACCGAGGCTTGCCGAGGGACGTCGGCTCGACCGGTTAGACCTCACGACTACGAACCACATGATCTCGGTATTCCCGCCACGCTTGCAAACCAGCTTCTGGGTGCGCGATTGGTCCAAAAAAGCACTATCCGTCAGGTCAATAGTGAATCGCCCCGGGATTCGTGGAGGCCATTTGGTTTAAGTCAGGCCGCCACCGCGACGGCTTGACTGGCGAGTTGCCGGTAGTAGTTTGCCTCAGCCTCTGCAGGCGGGATGTAGCCGATGGGTTCGAGCAGGCGGTGGTTGTTGAACCAGGCCACCCATTCCAACGTAGCCAGTTCCACAGCCTCCTTGGTCTTCCATGGCGCACGACGATGAATCAGCTCAGCTTTGTAGAGCCCGTTGATCGTCTCGGCCAAGGCGTCGTAGCTGTCGCCCTTGCTTCCAACGGACGGCTCGACGCCGGCCTCCGCCAGGCGTTCGCTGTACCGAATGCTGACGTATTGGGCGACCCGCGATCCGAGTGATGGACCAAGCTGCTGTCGCGCTCGGGCTGGCGCGCGTACTCTCCTCGGTGCTCCTGCACCATCCTCACGGCTCGCTCACGCGCCTCAGGTGAGAACTTGTTCGACTTGTTCATAGCTCCATCTTCTCAAGAGTTGGAGCCTCCTCAAAAACCGGGGCGATTCAATTGAAGGCGTTGGCCTTCCTCAAAGCCGACACTGGGGAATGACTGCTCACGGCCGAGGACCGGGGCTTAAGAACCTCAAGCGGATTACCGCTATGGGCACATTGCTGCCCCTCGACTGAGGAATCCGAGCGGCAGCAGCCAGCCTGAAGCCGGTATTGATCGACGACGAGCATGATGATTTGATGACGCTGCTGAAATGGCACACGCGCATGAGCTGAACGAGCTTCTGTGAAGTTGGCGTTCAGACTTGTCTGACCAAACGTTCTCCAAGTCCTTGATTCAGCTGGAACGGGCGTTCGGCGCTAAAAGAGGGTCGCCACCTTCCACGGCGAGCGTGGGCAGGACGGCCCCCCTTGCAGCCGGCCCTCAGACGCGCTGGCTCTTCGCGTCCGCGGCGCAGGGCGCACGCCATTCGCGCAGCTCGGTGGCCAGGATGGTGTGCCTGTCCTGCTCGGCAAGCCGGATCAATGCATCCACGTTGTCGTCGTTGACGAGTTCGTGGCCGAGGCCCTTGATCAGCTGGCGATAGACGTGCTCTGGCGAATGGAGATCCTTGTCGTCCATGGGCAGCTCCGCCGCCTTAGAACTTGTAGACATAGCCGACCTGCGTCGTGTCAACATTCGGGTGTCCCTCGGCGGCGAACTTGAACTTGTTGCGCGACCACTGAAGCACGATGCCCGAGTTGGGCGAGAAGTCATAGCCAATGCCCGCCGCGGCGGACAGGCCACCGCCCGACTTGGAGCCGGAGGGGATGTCGGACAGCGCATCGGCCGTCACCTTGGTGCGCCCATAAATGCCGCCGCCCTTGGCGAAGAGATTGAAGGAGGAGCCCAGCGGCACGCGGCCCACGAGCAGCAGATTGACGCCCTGGGCGCTGGTTTCGCCGCCGGCGCGGTCAAGCTTGCCGGTGTTGAGATAGCCGAGTTCGAGGCCCAGCCAGTCGTTGAACATGCCGCCCGTGTAGAGATTGACGGACAGCTTGGAGTTGTCGTCGCAGGGCCTGCCGCCACCGCCGCAGCTCAGGTCGAACTTCGTGCGGCCCAGGTTCAGGCCGACGTAGCCGCGAAGCGTGTAGGGCAGCAGGGAATAGCTGCTGTCCTGTGCCACGGCGGGCATGGCGACGCTGCAGGCAAGCAGGCCAGCCAGCGGTGCAAGTCGAAGTCGGCTAGAGAGGGAGGAACTTCTCATCTTGAACTCCTTGCAATGCGTGATACGAGGCTTACATGCTGGGACGGCGTCGCCGGCCATGGGGCAAGTCGGCACCTTGTTGCCCGGTAGGCCTCGGCCGACATGCCGTAGGAAGAGAAAGCCCGTAGCACGCCGCGATCAGAGCCGGCCGGTCAGCATCAGCACCAGCACGATGAGCAGCACGAAGCCCAGCACGCCGCTGGGTGCATAGCCCCAGCTGCGGCTGTGCGGCCAGGCCGGCACGGCGCCGACGAGCATCAGGACCAGGACGATCAACAGCAGCGCGGTCAGACTCATGACAGTCTCCTTGAGTGAGGGGTGTTGGAGCATGGTCTGCGTAGACGGGTTCGCGGAGCGCGGGACGCTGCCCGGCTGCTGCGTAGGACGCCATGCCAAGCGGGTGACCCTCGGGCCAGCGGGGCGCGGGCTTGTGTGCCAGACTCGGCCGCTGGACCCAACAGGAGAGTTCCGCCATGGCCTCGACATCCACCATCACCCTCACCGCCGCCGACGGGTTCACGTCCTCCGCCTACGTGGCCGAGCCCGCGGGCACGGCCAAGGGCGCCATCGTCGTGCTGCAGGAAATCTTCGGCGTCAACTCGCACATCCGCGGCGTGGCAGACCGCTACGCCGCTGCCGGCTATCTCGCGATTGCGCCGTCCACCTTTGACCGCGCGGAGCGCGACGTCCAGCTCGGCTACACCTCGGACGACATGACCGCGGGCATGCGCCTGAAGGCCGCTATCGAAGGCCTGCCGGCGCCCGGCGTGCTGCAGGACATCCAGGCCGCCGTCGACTACGCGTCGAAGGCCGGCAAGGTCGGCATCGTCGGCTATTGCTGGGGCGGCCTGCTGGTCTGGCGTTCGGCCGAGCAGGTGCGGGGCCTGTCAGCAGCGGTGGCCTACTACGGCGGCGGCATGACCTTCGGCAGCGAGCCGTCCCGCAAGCCGGCCGTGCCGACGATGGTGCATTTCGGCGACCAGGACAAGCACATCACGCTGGAGAGCGTGAGGGCCTTCGAGCAGGCGCAGCCCGAGGTCGAGGTGCACCTGTACGCGGCCGACCATGGTTTCAATTGCGAGCAGCGCGGCGCCTACAACGCCGGCGCCGCGGCAACGGCGCTGGAGCGCTCGCTTTACCACTTCGGCAAGCACGTCGGGTAGTCTTTGCGCTGATGATGAGCACCGCCAACCCGGAACCGTAGATCGCCGCCTTCCTGGCGAAGTACACGCCGGTGATCGAGGCGCAGGGACGGGTGCGCGCCGCCGGCTGCGCGCGCATTTTTCGCGCGGTTTCGAGCTGGTCTTCGACAACTACAGCGCGCTGTTGTTCGGCATCGCCGCGAGCGAGCGCTCGACAGATTCGTTCATCTCCATCGCCGGCTATCCGCGTTGGGTCACCTTGTTCTTCCTCGACGGCAAGGACCTGGACGACCCGCAAGGCCTGCTGGAAGGGCAGGGCAAATAGGTCAGGAGCGTTCGCCTCACCGACCCGTCGCAGTTGAACGAGCCGACGATTGAAGCCTTGATCGCGCAAGCCTTGCGTCCTCGCCAGCAGGCGCTGCTCGCGGCGCCGCCACTGAGGACCGTCATCAAGACGGTGGTGGCCCAGCAGCGGCCGCGGCGGCCGCCCCAGTCGAAAGTCACATTGCGCTCGTAGGTCGGTTGATGCACGCTCCGAGCTTTCGCGTCCTTGGGAGCCGCGCCTATGCGCAAGAGCCTGGTTCTTTGCATGTCCGCACTGGGCTTGACTGCCGCTCCTTGGGCTCTTGCCCAGCCCGACATCGACAAGCTCGGCTGGCTGGCCGGCTGCTGGCAGGACGAGAGCGCCGAGCCCGGCACGCTGGAGGCCTGGATGCCGCCGGCCGGCGGTGCCATGCTGGGCATGAGCCGCACGATCCGCCAGGGCCGGACGGCGGAGTTCGAGTTCATGCAGATGCGCCAGATGTCCGATGGCGGGCTGGCCTTCGTGCCCCAGCCTTCGGGCCGGCCGCCGACCGTGTTCAAGCTCTTGCGCATGGGTGAGGCCGAGGCCGTTTTCGAAGACCCCGAGCACGATTTCCCGCGGCGCATCGGCTATGCGCGGCCCGAGCCGGATCGGCTGGAGGCGATGCTGGAAGGCTCGCGCGAGGGCAAGCCGCGCAGGATCACCTTCAGCTTTGTGCGAGTCAGCTGCGATGCGCAGTTAGGCGGGCGCTGAAGGCCCGCCCCGCTCAAGGTCCCGCGATCAAGCTGCCGTGATGCGTGCGGCCGTGAACGGCATCTGCCGCACCCGCTTGCCGGTGGCGGCAAACACGGCATTGCCGACGGCCGGCCCGATCAGTGCCGTGGCCGGTTCTCCAATGCCGCCGGGCTTCTCGGTGCTCGGCACCAGCGTAATGTCGATCGCCGGCGCCTCGTACATGCGCACGACGGGATAGTCGTGGAAGTTGCTCTGGCGCACGCGGCCCTGGTCGAGATTGATCTCGCCGTACAGCGCCGCCGTGAGGCCGAAGATGATGCCCGACTGCAGCTGCGCCTCGACCGTGTCGGGGTTGACCATGCGGCCCAGGTCGGCCACCACGAAGACCTTGTGCACGACCGGCACGCCATCCTTGAGGGAAACCTCGGCCACCTGCGCCATGTAGGTGTCGTAGCCCTCCATCATCGCCATGCCGCGGAAATGTCCGGCCGGCAGCGGCTTGCCCCAGCCGGCTTTCTCGGCGGCGGTCTTGAGCACGTGCGCCATGCGCGGCTGGCTGTCGAGCAGGGACATGCGGTAGGCGTATGGATCCTTGCCGGCCACGTGGGCCAGTTCGTCGATGAAGCTTTCGTTGGCAAAAGCGTTCATGTTGTGGCTGACCGCGCGCCAGTAGCCCACGCGCATGCCGGCGTCGTGGATCACCATCTCGTGGCTGGAGTTCTGCAGCTCGTAGCGCGGAACGGCGGCCTCGGCCATGAAGCCGTCCAGCGTGTCCTTGGGCAGGCCGAAGGCGCGCTGCGTGACGGACTGCGAAGTGACCCGGTAGATCATCGCCACCGGCTTGCCGTCGGCGCCCAGGCCAGCTTCCAGCTGATTGAGCGCCATCGGCCGGTAGAAGTCGTGGCGCGTGTCGTCCTCGCGCGTCCACAGCAGCTTGACCGGCTTGCCCACGGCCTTGGAGATCAGCGCCGCCTGCACGATGAAATCCAGCTCCAGCCGGCGCCCGAAGCCGCCGCCGAGGAAGGTGGTCTGCAGCGTGATGTCCTCGGCCTTCATGCCCAGCGCGGCCATGATCGCGCCCTCGGCACCTTGCTGGAATTGCGTCGGCCCGATCAGCAAGCACTTGCCGTCGGCCACGTGCGCGGTGAAGTTCATCGGCTCCAGCGCCGCGTGGGCCACCAGGGGCAGCATGTACTCGGCCTTGACGGTCTTGACCGCGCCCGCCATCGCCTTGGCGGCGTCACCCTTGCTGTTGATGGGAATGTGCTTCTCGGTGCCCGCGGCGCCGCGAATGCCTTCCCACATGACGGCGTCGTTCAACGCAGCGCCGCCGCCTTCGTCCCATTGCACGACCAGGGTCTCGCGCGCCTTCTTGGCATGCCAGTAGGTGTCGGCCACCACGGCCACGCCGTCGGGGATCTGCACCACGTCGATCACGCCGGGCATGGCCTTGGCCTTGCTGGCGTCGAAGCTCTTGACCGTGCCGCCGATGACCGGGCATTGCTCCAGCGAGGCGTAGACCATGCCCGGCAGCTTCACGTCGATGCCGTAGATGGCCGTGCCGTTGACCTTGACGGGCGTGTCCAGCCGCTTGGTCGGCTTGCCCACGATGGTGAAGTCCTTGGGGTCCTTCAGCGTGACCTTCTCTGGCACAGGCAGGGCGGAAGCGGCAGCGGCGAGTTCGCCATAGCTCGCCTTCTTGCCGCCGGCGCCGATCACCATGCCGTTCTCAGCGCGCAAGGTGGAACGGTCCACCTTCCATTTGTCCGCCGCGGCGGAGATCAGCATCTCGCGTACCTGCGCGCCGGCGATGCGCAGCTTTTCCCAGCCGTCGCGCACCGAGGTGGAGCCGCCGGTGATCTGCGCGCCGAGCAGGGCGTTGACGTAGACCTTGCCCGGTGGGGCGATGGCGACCTTGATCTTGCGGATGTCCACATGCAGCTCTTCGGCGATCAGCATGGGCATTGAGGTGTAGACGCCCTGGCCCATCTCTGAGCGGGCCGAGAGCAGCGTGATGGTGTTGTCGTCCGCGATGTGGACCCAGGCATTGGGCGTGTGCAGCGTACCGGCGGCCAGTGCTTCGCCGATGCCGCCGGGTAGGCTGACGCCGAGCATCAGCCCGCCGGTGGCGAGCGAGGTGGTCTGCAGGAAGGAGCGGCGCGAAACCTTCGAGACGGTAGTGGGTGTGGTCATGGTCGTCTCCTCAAGCCTTGGTGGTGGAGGGATGACCATGCATCTCGACGGCCGCGGTCTTGATCGCGGCCTTGATGCGCCCGTAGGTGCCACAGCGGCAGATGTTGCCGTTCATGGCCTCCTCGATGTCGTGGTCGCTCGGGTTCTTGTTCGTCTTGAGCAGGGCCGCCGCGCTCATCAGCTGCCCGCTCTGGCAGTAGCCGCATTGGGGCACGTCGTGTGCGATCCAGGCCTTCTGAAGCGGGTGCGTGTTGTTGGCCGAGAGGCTCTCGACCGTGGCGACCTTCTTGCCGGCGACGCTGGAAACCGGCGTCTGGCAGGAGCGGATCGGCGAGCCGTCCAGGTGCACGGTGCAGGCACCGCACAGCGCCATGCCGCAGCCGAACTTGGTGCCGGTCAGCCCGATCTCATCTCGGATCACCCACAGCAGCGGGGTGTCCGGCTCGGCCTTGACGGTGACCGTCTTGCCATTCAAGTTGAAGGTCGTGCTCATTCGCTTGCTCCTGCGTAGTTGTCGACGAATCCAAACGGCTCGCTGAATGTACGCCGCTTGAAGCCGCTCAGGAAGCGGGATTGCTCGTCGTCAGCCCTGGGCGGCCAGCTCGATGCGCCCCTTGCCCGCCCGCTTGGCCCGCAGCATGGCGTGGTCGGCCCGCGTCAGCAGCTCGCCCGCGTTGCTGCCGTCCTGCGGCGCAATGGCCACGCCGATGCTGGTGCCCACGTGCACGGTGGCGCCGCAATCGAGCTTGATGGGCGCCACGATGGCGGCCATCACGCGTTCGATTACCGCGCGCCATTCGTCGTCGCCGCCGAGCTGAGTGAGCAGGACCACGAACTCGTCGCCGCCCACGCGTGCGGCGGTGTCCTCGCCGCGCAGATTCGCCTCGATGCGCTGGCTGATCTCGCCCAGCAGCTCGTCGCCGGAATCGTGGCCGTACTTGTCGTTGACGGCCTTGAAACCGTCGAGATCCAGATAGCAGACGGCCACGCGCTTGCCGGAGCGCCCGGCGCTGAGGATGGCCTGGCGCATGCGGTCGGCCAGCAGCAGGCGGTTGGGCAGGCCGGTCAGCGGGTCATGGAAGGCGATGTGCTCGGCGCGGGCTTGCGCTTCCTTCACTGCGGTGATGTCGGCCAGGGTCCAGAAGGACAAGTCATCGGTGAGCTTGACGCTGCTGAGGTCGATCCACAGCAGGTGGCCCTGCTTGTGGCGCATCTGCAGCTGGGTGCGGAAATGCTGGTCGGTGGCCAGCAGCGGGTAGGCGTCGGAACCCACGTCCTCGTAGCTGGCTTCGTCGGCGTAGAGCAGGCGGATCGGCTGGCCGTCGAGCTCGCCCGGCGCATAGCCGAAGATCTGCTCCAGCGCACGGTTCTTCCACAGCATGACGCGCTTGCGCAGCTTGGCCATGCCGAGGATCTCGTTGTCCAGCATGGCGCTCTGCTCCGCCAGCAGCTGGTTGACCTGCGCTTGCGCCTCATGCTCCAGCGTCACGTCCTGGCTGACCGAGCGACTTACCATGAAGTTGCCTTCGGCGTCGTGGATGCTGGTTACGCTGACGCGCAGCACGCGCGGCGGCCGGCCGCGCCACGGCGCCAGGCGAACTTCCACGTTGTCGATATAGCCGTCGCGCTTGCTGCGCGGGAACTCGCGCTCCAGCAAGGCGCGGCCCTCGGCATCCACGAACTCACTGACCCTGGCGCGGCCGATGACCTCTTCGGCGGTCGCACCGATCCAGTCCAGCATGGTGGTGTTGGCATGCACGATCACGCCGTCGGCATTGACGGAGTGGTAGCCGCAGGGGGCCTGGTCATAGATTTCTTGGATGCGCGCCGACTGCTCCTCTATGGAGGCGAGCAGGCGCTTGCGCTCGGTGATGTCGCGCGCCGCGCCGTAGACGAAGAGCTGGCCGTCGATCTCGGCCACGCTGAGCTCCAGCTCGACGTCGAGCTGCCTGCCGTCATCGCGCCGGAAGACGGCCTCCAGGCGCTGCCGGTCGCCGTCCTTGAGCCGGCCCAGCCATTTCTGGATGCGCTCGTTGTTGTGGCCGGTGATCCAGCTGCTCAGCTCGCGGCCCAGCAGCTGCTCGCGCGTCGAGCCCAGCATCTGCGCAAAGGCCTCGTTCATCTCCACCAGGCGGCCGCGGGCATCGACGATATGAATGCCATCGCCGGAGACGCGCAGCAGCGTCTGCGTGCGGCGGGTCTGGGCGCCCAGTTCGCGCACGCTGAGCAGCTGCTTGCGGCTGACGCGGAAGACGGCCACGCTGGCGCCGGCGAACAGCAGCCATGCAACCGCGGCCAGCAAGGCAATGCGCCGGCTCTGCTCAAGCCACGGCGCGAAGAAGCGTTCGCTGCCGAGGCCGGCCAGCACGATCAGCGGCCAGCCATCCACCTGGTGGTAGGCCGAGATGCGTTCGACCTGGTCCAGCGCCGTGCGCGTCACCATCACGCCCGCATCGGGGTGCTGCTTCAGCGCCTCAAGCAGGTCCGGCGAGACCTTGCTGCTGCCCACCGCCACCGGCGCGCTGCTGCCCGGCGCATGGCGCGCCACCAGCCGCAGATCGCGGGTGCGCAGCGTCACGGCGTCCTGTTCATCGACCGAGTAGCCAGCGAACAGCCGCTGGAAATGATCCACCGAGATGCTGGCGTAGATGACGCCGTCGAACACGCCATCCTTCAGCACCGGCCGCGACAGCACCAGCAGCCAATGGCCCGAAAGGCGCGAGACCAGCGGCCCGGTGACCTTGGCGCCGCTCGCGGGCGTGGCGCGGGCGCTGGCGAAATAGTCACGGTCCGACACGTCAATGCCCGGCCCGGCCGGCAGATCGTTGCCCCAGCGCACCAGGCCTTCACGGTCGCTCATGCGCAGGCCTTCGACCTCCTGGAGCAAGCGCCGATGGGACTCCAGCATGCGATTGAGCGCTACATCGCCCGGCTTGTGCCCATCCTCGCGCAGCTGGGCCAGCTCGCTCAGCACAGCCTGCATCACAGTGTCCACGCGGCTGAACTCGGAACCGATATCGGCCTGGGCAATCGCGGCCAGGTCCTCGGCGGTGTCACGGGCCTGTGTCTCATAGGCCTGGCGCGATGAATCGGTGACCAGATGGACCAGCAAGCCCAGCAGCGCGGCCACTGCAAGGTTGATCAGCAGCAGGGCGGGCACGAGGCGGCTGCGCCGCCATGTCAAAACCGTTTTCGTTCCGAGCGGCATGGGTTTTACTTTTCTAGGGCTCGTCCAGCGTAACGTCGTCGTTCAACGGTACGAGCATATCCAAGATGCGGGGCGGTGCAAGGCCGTGCGGTCCATCAACGTCTTGCGGGTAAGACCGCAGGGCCAACTGCAGCAGGCTGTCGACAATGCTCGGCATCGCCCACCCCAGCCGCACCGGGAGTCCTCATGCGCCGTATCCTCACTTTGCTGGTCCTCAGCCTGCTCTTGCCCGCTGGCTGGGCCGCGCCCGCCGCCGAACTCGTCTCGCCCGATGGCCATTTGCGCGTGCAGGTCGATTTCGACAAGGACGGCCGCGCGCTCTACGCCGTCATGCGCGACGGCCAAGCCGTCATCGCGCCCTCGCAGCTGGGCTTCCTGCTGGCCGACACGCGCAAGCTGGACCGCGGTTTTATGCTGGAAAGCCAGAGCCAGCGCGACTTCGACGAGACCTGGGAGCAGCCCTGGGGCGAGCAACGCTTCATCCGCAACCGTTACCGGGAGTTGCATCTGGTGTTGCGCGAAAGCGAGAACCTGCAGCGCCATATCGAGCTGCTCATCCGCGCTTACGACGACGGTGTGGCGTTCCGTTATGTCTTTCCCGAGCAGGCGCAGCTGAAGGAGCTGCGTATTGCCGAGGAGCTGACCGAGTTCAACATCGCGCGGCCCGGCACGGCCTGGTGGAACACCGCGCAGGAATGGAACCGCGAGGAGTACCTCTACAAGCGCACGCCCATCGATCAGGTGGGCCTGGCGCAGACACCGATGACGCTGCGGCTGGACAACGGCCTGCATCTCTCCATCCACGAGGCGGCCCTGGTCGATTACTCGGGCATGGACCTGGCGCGTGTTGAAGACCGGCGCTTCAAGGCCATGCTGATGCCGGGCAGCGGCGGCCAGCCCAAGGTCGTGCGCAAGGCACCGTTCGCCACGCCCTGGCGCATGATCCAGATCGCGGACACGGCGGCCCATCTGGCCGAATCGCGGCTGATGCTCAACCTCAATGAGCCCAATGCGCTCGGCGACGTGAGCTGGGTCAAGCCGATGAAGTTCGTCGGCATCTGGTGGGAGATGCACCTGGGCCAGTCCACCTGGGGCAGCGGACCCAAGCACGGCGCGACCACGGACAATGCGATGCGCTACATCGATTTCGCCGCCAGGAACGGCATCGCCGGCGTGCTGGTGGAAGGCTGGAACCAGGGCTGGGACGGCAACTGGTGGAGCGACGGCGGCAGCGATTTCAGCTTCACCAAGCCCTATCCCGACTTCGACATCGAGCGCGTCACCGCCTACGCCAAGAGCAAGGGCGTGGCGCTGATTGGCCACCACGAGACTGCCGCCAACGCGGCCAACTACGAGCGCCAGCTCGGCCCCGCGCTGGACCTCTACGCCAGGCTCGGCGTGCCCGCCGTGAAGACGGGTTATGTCAGCGACGCCGCGCAGGCCCAGGTCTATGGCGCCGATGGGATTGAGCGTTATGGCTGGCACCAGGGCCAGGACATGGTGCGCCATCATCTGAAGGTGGTGCAGGAGGCCGCCAAGCGGCACATCAGCATCGACGCGCATGAGCCGGTGAAGGACACGGGCCTGCGCCGCACCTGGCCGAACTGGGTCGCGCGCGAAGGCGCCCGTGGCCAGGAGTACAACGCCTGGGGCACGCCGGGCAACCCGCCTGAGCATGAGGCCAACCTCGTGTTCACGCGGCTGCTGAGCGCGCCGATGGACTTCACGCCCGGCATCCTGTCGATGAAGACCCAGATCGCCCAGGGCGTGCCCACCACCTGGGCCAAGCAGCTGGCGCTTTACGTGGTGATCTACAGCCCCATCCAGATGGCGGCGGACCTGCCCGAGGTCTACGAGAAGAACCCGGTGCCCTTCGAGTTCATCAAGGAGGTGCCCGTCGACTGGTCCGAGACCCGGGTGCTCAACGGCGAAGTGGGTGAATACGCCACCATCGCCCGCAAGGACCGCAACAGCGAGGACTGGTATCTGGGCGCCATCGGCGATGCCAAGCCCCATGTGCTGAAGATCAAGCTCGACTTCCTGAGCCCGGGCCAGCGCTACAAGGCGCACATCTACAAGGATGGGCCGAAGGCCAACTACACGACGAACCGAGAGGACTTGGTGGTGGAGCAGCGCGAGGTCAATGCCAAGGGCACGCTGGAGCTGCGCGTGGCGCCTGGCGGCGGCCAGGCGATCCGCTTTGAACGTATGCCTTAGCATCGCGGCCCATGTACGCACAGTTCTTTGGTCTGAGGCACGAGCCTTTCTCGATCGCGCCGGACCCCCACTACCTCTTCATGAGCGAGCGCCACCGCGAGGCGCTCGCCCATCTGCTCTACGGCCTGCGCGGCGGCGGTGGCTTCGTGCTGCTGACGGGCGCCATCGGCGCGGGCAAGACCACGACCTGCCGCTGCTTCCTGGAGCAGATCCCGGCGGACTGCAACGTCGGCTACATCTTCAACCCCAAGCTCACGGTGCTGGAGCTCTTGCAGACCGTCTGCGAGGAGTTCCACATCCCGCTGCCGGCGGGGGACTCGGTCAAGAGCTATGTGGACGCGATCAACGCCCACCTGCTGGCCAGCCACGGCCAGGGCCGCAACAACGTGCTCATCATCGACGAGGCGCAGAACCTCTCGGCCGAGGTGCTGGAGCAGCTGCGCCTGCTGACCAATCTGGAGACGCACGAGCGAAAGCTGCTACAGATCATCCTGATCGGCCAGCCCGAGCTGCGCGAGATGCTGGCGCGGCCGGAGCTGGAGCAGCTGGCGCAACGCGTGATCGCGCGCTTCCATCTTGACGCGCTTTCGGTCGAAGAGACCGCGCAATACATCCAGCATCGACTGCAGGTGGCCGGCCTGCGCGGCGCCATGCCGTTTGATGCGCGCGCCTGCCGCCGCATCCATGCGCTGACGCGCGGCGTCCCGCGCCGCATCAACCTGCTGTGCGACCGGGCCCTGCTGGGCGCCTATGCGCAAGGCCAGTTGCAGGTGAGCACGAAGACGCTGGACAAGGCCGCGGCCGAAGTGTTTGGTGAATCGGCCACCGCGCCCCGAGCGACGGTCCGCGCCTGGATACCGAGCCTGATCATGCTGCTCGGCGCCGTTGCGCTGGCTCTGGCGGCCTGGAGTGGCAAGCTCGACAAGTCGCGAGAGCAGGTGCAAGTCGCAGCGCCGCACGCCAGTGCCCCTGCAAGCGCAGCCTCCACTGCACGGAAGTAACTCGTTATATGTCCTACATCCTCGATGCCCTCAAACGCGCGGAAGCCGAACGCGACCGCGGTGCCGTTCCCACCTTGAACACACAAGGCCCCGGAAGCGCTGGCGCTGCGCGTAGCAACGGTTCTTTGCTCTACGTGCTGATCGGCGTGGGTCTGCTGGTGGTCGTGCTGCTGGGCCTGCTGGTCTGGCGCAGCGGATCTGCGCCGGAACCCCAGCCGCCGCAGATCGCGCAACAGGCGCCGTCCCTGCCTGTGCCCGCGCAAGCGCCTCCGCAGCAGCAGCAGCAGCGTCGGACGGCACCGCCACCGCCTGCGGTGGTGCACAAGCTAGCGCCGCCGCCCGTGGCCGCCCAGCCCGCCGTGCCGGCGCCGGTCGCTGCGCCGGCCTCCGCGCCGGTGCCGGGCATGGCCGAGCTGCCCGACGGCGTGCGCCGCTCGCTGCCGCAGCTGAAGTTCGGCGGCGCCATGTACTCCGACGCGCCTGCCAGCCGCGTGCTCATCCTCAACGGCCAGCTGCTGCACGAGGGTGAGTCGGTGCAGCCGGGCCTGGTGATCGAAACCATCGGCGTGCACAAGGCGACTCTTTCGCAAAACGGCCAACGCTTCACGATCGACTACTGACCATGAGCACCCAGCCCCGCAGCTACCGCTACTACGACCTCATCATGGCCGCCTTCGTGTGCGTGCTGCTGTGCTCCAACCTGATCGGCGCGGCCAAGGCGGCGCAGGTGACGCTGCCGGTGCTGGGCCAGGTGACCTTCGGCTCCGACCTGCTGTTCTTCCCGCTGTCCTATATCTTTGGCGACATCCTGACCGAGGTCTATGGCTACGGCCGCGACCGGCGCGTGGTGTGGGCCGGATTCGGTGCGCTGGTGTTCGCGGCCTTCATGGCCTTCGTGGTCGTGCACCTGCCGCCCGCGCAGAACGCCTTCATGGAGGGCTACCAGAGCCATCTGGAAGCCGTGTTCGGCAACACCTGGCGCATCGTGGCCGGCTCGATGATCGCCTTTTGCTGCGGCAGCTTTGCCAACAGCTTCGTGATGGCCAAGCTCAAGGTCCGCATGCAGGGCCGCCACCTGTGGGTGCGCTTCATCGGCTCCACGGTGATCGGCCAAGCCGTCGATACGAGCTTCTTCTTCTTCATCGCGTTCTGGGGCATCTGGCCCACCGACCAGCTGATCGCCGTGACCATCACCCAGTACCTGTTCAAGACCGTCTGGGAGGCCTGCATGACGCCCGTCACCTACAAGGTCTGCGCCTTCCTTAAGAAGGCCGAGGGCGAGGACTACTACGACCGCGACACCAACTTCAATCCGTTCCGGCTGAAGGTCTGAACTTTCGTTGTGTCCGGCGGTATATTGCGCAAAGTCCCTTCGCGGAGCAGCGCATGAAGAACAGGAAGATCCTCCTCGCACTTTCCTTGGCAATGGCCAGCCTGGCTGCGCACGCCGCCGACTTGACCGTCTCGGCCGCAGCCAGCCTCACCAACGCCTTCAAGGAACTGGCGCCGCTGTTCGAGGCCAAGCATGCGGGGGCGAAGGTGCTGCTCAACTTCGCGGCCTCGGACGCGCTGCTGGCGCAGATCGCCAAGGGCGCGCCGGTCGACGTGTTCGCCAGCGCCGACATGGAGACCATGGACAAGGCCGAGGCGCAGAAGCTGCTGCTGGCCGGCAGCCGCCAGCTGCTCGCGCATAACGCGCTGGTTGTGGTGACACCGGCTGACACCGCAGCGGCACCCAAATCGCTCGCCGACCTGGGCAGGCCTGAAGTCAAGCGCATCGCCATCGGCAAGCCCGAGGGCGTGCCGGCTGGCCGCTATGCCAAGGGCGCGCTGGAGGCCGCAAGCCTGTGGGCCGCCATCGAACCCAAGGCCGTCTTCGCCACCAACGTGCGCCAGGCGCTCGACTACGTGTCGCGCGGCGAGGTCGAGGCGGGTTTTGTCTATGCCACCGATGCAGCGGCGCAGAAGGACAAGGTGCGCATTGCGTTTGACGTAGCCACCAGCACGCCGATCGAATATCCGATTGCCGCTATCGGCGCCTCCACGCAAGCCCCGTTGGCGCGCGACTTCCTCGCCTTCGTGGCTTCGCCTGAAGGCCGTGCGGTGATGGCGAAATACGGATTCCGTCCCTGAAGATGGAGAGCGCGTGGGTCGCCCTTGCTTTGTCGCTCAAGGTCGCGGGCTGGGCCACGCTGATTGACTTGATCCTGGGCGTGGCCGTGGCCTGGGCGATGACGCGCTGGCGCTTCCCCGGCCGGCAGCTGCTGGACGCCGTCCTGACCCTGCCCATGGTGCTGCCGCCCACGGTGCTGGGCTACTACCTGCTGGTGCTGATCGGCCGGCGCGGCGTGCTCGGCGCCTGGCTGTACGAACACTTCAACATCACGCTGATCTTCACCTGGCAGGGCGCCGTGATCGCGGCCAGCGTGGTGGCGTTTCCGCTGGTGCTCAAGTCCGCGCGTGCGGCGTTTGAAGGCGTGGAGCCGCAGCTCGAGAATGCCGCCCGCGTGCTCGGTCTCAACGAATGGGCCGTGTTCTTTCGCGTCAGCCTGCCGCTGGCGTGGCCCGGCGTGCTGGCCGGCACGCTGCTGGCGTTTGCGCGTGCCCTGGGCGAGTTCGGCGCCACGCTGATGGTGGCCGGCAGCATCCCGGGCCGTACGCAGACGCTGTCCATCGCCGTCTATGAGGCCGTGCAGGCGGGCCAGGACGACCTGGCCAATGTGCTGGTGCTGATCGTCTCGGTCACCTGCATCGTAGTGCTGCTGGCGGCCGGCAGGCTGGGGCGCACATGAGCTTTGCCGTTGCCTTCCGCAAGCGCGTGGGGAGCGCGTTCAATTTGGACGTTAGCTTCGAGACGAGCGCGCGCAGTACCGTCATCTACGGCCCGTCGGGCGCGGGCAAGAGCCTGACCCTGCAGGCGATCGCCGGCTTGCTCAAGCCCGACGAAGGCCGCATCGACGTGGATGGGCAGGCGGTGTTTGATTCCGCTCAGCACGTGCTCGTGCCCGCGCGTGATCGCAGCCTCGGCTACGTCTTCCAGGATTACGCGTTGTTCCCGCAGCTGAGCGTGCGCCAGAACATCGCCTTCGGCCTGCGCAAGGGCTGGCTCAATCCGCCGCGCCGCGTGGCCGAACCGGCCGTCCAGCAATGGCTGGAGCGGCTCGAATTGCAAGCCGTGGCCGACCAGCGCCCGCGCGAGCTCTCCGGCGGCCAGCGCCAGCGCGCTGCCCTGGCCCGCGCGCTCGTCAACAACCCGCGTGCCCTGTTGCTGGACGAGCCGTTCTCCGCGCTGGACCCGGCCTTGCGCGGCCGCCTGCGCGAGGAGCTGAAGGCCCTGCTCGGCCGCATCGACGTGCCCTTGCTGATGGTCTCGCACGACCCCGAGGATCTTGAGCATTTCGGCGAGCAGCAGTTCCGCATGGAGGCGGGGCGTGTCAGCTGAGGGGCGGCGTTAGCAAATCCCCACGTGGACTGGGTCTATATACAGCTGTACACAAATACAGTACATTGCGCTTCAACAAGCCAACGCTTCCTGGAGTGTCGAAATGTCGAATGCCCACAGCAGCAGTACCACCGCCAACACCAGCCACCCGAGCCTGCTCATGCGCCTCAAGGACCCGCAGGTCTGGGTCTGCGCCATCGCGGCCTTCACCCTGATCGGGCTGAGCACCGGCATGCTGGACCCGACCGAGTCGCAGGTTCAGGCGCAGATGATCGCCAGCTCAGCGCGCTGATCGATCAGGGCTTCAGGCCCAAAGCCATCCAGCCCGCCACGCCCAGTTTCTCCAGCGTGGCCATGTTGTTCTCATAGATGGCGTCGGTATCCACCATCGTCTCCACCGCGCGCTCGATGCTGCTCTCGCGCAGCAGGTGCAGAGTCGGGTAGGGCGAGCGGTTGCTGTAGTTGCTGATGTCGGCCTCATCCGTTCCGTCGAACTGGTACTTGGGATGAAAGCTCGCAATCTGGAACTCGCCGTCCAGTTCCAGGTCTTCCACCAGCGCATCGGCCGCGCCCAGGAAGTCGTTGAAATCCAGGAAATCCTGCAGCACCTGCGGATGGATGATCAGCGTGGTTTCGATCTCCTCAGGATCGGCACGCTGCAGGAACAGCAGCTCCTTGGCCAGCAGGCGCAGCAACTCTTCGGGCGTCTGCACCTCGCTCACCACATAACGCAGACGTCGGTTGACATGCACGCTCTTGGCAAAGGGGCAGAGGTTCAGGCCGATGACGGCCTTGGTGAGCCAGTCTTCGGTGTCCTGGCGGATGGTCTCGATTTCAGCGTCAGTGTTCATCGCGACGTGTTCAACCATTTCTCAGCCATGCGCACCCACATTGAGCCGCCCAGCGGGATCAGCTCGTCGTTGAAGTCGTAGCTCGGGTTGTGCAGCATGCAGGGCCCCAGGCCATGGCCGCCGATGCGGTGCGTGCCGTCGCCGTTGCCGATCAGGAAGTAGCAGCCGGGCTTTTCGAGCAGGAAATAGCTGAAGTCCTCGGCGCCCATGGTGGGCTCGAAGTCCTGCACGTTCTCGGGGCCGACCATGTCGCTCAGCAGCTCGCGCGCGAATGCGGTCTCGTCCGGGTGGTTGATCGTCGGCGGGTAGTTGCGATGGAACTCGAACTCGCACTTCAAGCCGAAGGTCGCGGCCACGCCGTCGGCCACTTCCTTCATGCGGCGCTCGATCATGTCCAGCACGTCGAGCTTGAAGGTGCGCACCGTGCCTTCCATCACCACCGAATCCGGCACCACGTTGGTTGCCTCGCCGGCATGGATCATGGTCACCGAGATCACGCCCGCATCGATGGGCCGCATATTGCGCGTGATGATGGTCTGGAAAGCCTGCACCATCTGGCAGGCGGCCGGCACCGGATCCAGGCCCAGGTGCGGCATCGCGCCGTGCGAGCCCTTGCCGCGCAAGACGATCTTGAACTCGTTGCTCGACGCGAAGACCGGCCCGCTGGCCAGTGCGAACTGCCCGGCCGCCATGCCGGGCCAGTTGTGCGCGCCGAACATGGCTTCCATCGGGAACTTCTCGAACAGCCCGTCCTTGATCATCTCGCGCGCGCCGCCGCCGCCTTCTTCAGCCGGCTGGAACACAAGATAGACCGTGCCGTCGAAATTGCGATGCTTGGCCAGATGCTTGGCCGCCGCCAGCAGCATGGCCGTGTGGCCATCGTGGCCACAGGCGTGCATCTTGCCGGGCTGCGTGCTCGCGTGCGCGAAGTGGTTGTGCTCGGTCATCGGCAGCGCGTCGATGTCGGCGCGCAGGCCAACGGCGCGGTTCGAGCTGCCGTTTTTGACGATGCCGACCACGCCGGTCTTGCCCAGGCCGCGGTGCACGGGGATGCCCCAGTCGGTCAGCGCCTTGGCGATCAGGTCCGAGGTGCGCTCCTCCTGGAAGCACAGCTCGGGATGGGCGTGGATGTCGCGACGCAGGGCCTGGATGGCCGGTGCGTCGGCGAGGATGGTGTCGATCAGTTTCATGGCGCAGGACTCCGCTTGGCAAGTTGCCAAGTCTACGCAATCAGTGCCCGCTAATCGCGCGGTGCATCCGCCGCATCGACCACCACACCGCCAGCGCCACCACCGGCACCGAGACCGCGGTGCTGGTCTCGACGCTGAGCGGCCAGCCGAGCTTTTGCGCGCCCTTGCTCAGGTAGCTCACCAGGCCGACGATGTAGTAGGTGATGGCCGCAACCGACAGGCCTTCCACCGTGGCCTGCAGCTTGAGTTGCAGGTCCTGGCGCCGGTTCATGGTCTCCAGCAGGGCCTGGCTGCTGAGCTGCTGCTCGATTTCGACCCGCGTGCGTAGCAGATTGCTGACGCGCGAGATGCGCTGCGAGAGCGCATCGTGCCGGCGCGCCGCCCATTCGCAGGTGGCGCGTGCAGGGCTCAGGCGCCGGTCCATGAACTCGCCGATGGTCTGCAGGCCCGGCAGCCGCACCTCGTCGATCTGCGCGATGCGCTTGTCCACCAGCTCGAAATAGGCCGCGCTGGCCGAAAAGCGCCCATGGGTGCTGGCGTACTCGCCCTCTACGCTGCCGGCCAGCCGGGTGAGGCGGTCCAGCAGTGCGGGCTCCTCCTCGCGCTGCGCGCTACGCACGGCCTGGGCCAATGCGGCCAGCTCGCTTTCGGCTTCGCCCAGCATCCGCGCCGCCTTGCGCGCCACCGGCAGGCCCAGCAGGGCGGCCATGCGGTAGGTCTCGATTTCGAGCAGGCGCTGCACCAAGCGGCCCAGCCGCCGTGGGCTCAGATCGCCGCTCATCAGCAGGACGCGGGAGAAGCCGTCGCCATGGATGGCGAAATCGGTGTAGACCCGGGCGCTGCCACCGGCCACCGCCGAGGCCACCCATTGCTCTTCGTTCAGCAGGGCCCGCGCACATTCCTCGATCGCCAGCGGGCGCACCGCAAGCGCCCAAAGGTGCTGGGACACCAGGCATTGCCCCGGCAATTCAGCCAGCCAGTCCTGCGGCAGGTCGTGGCCCGCACTCGCCGGATAGCGCGGGTCGAACGCTTCTTCGTCGAGCCTGCGTATCGCGGTCCAGCTGACGAACTCGGTGTGCAGCTCCCAGCGGATGCGCGTGCTGCCGATCTCCACGCGCAGGTGCGTGGCGTCGCGATCAGGCACGGCCAGATGGTGGTCACGCAGCAGGCAAGCCAGATGCTCGCGGCTGGCCTCGCGTTGCTCGGCATCGCAGACCATGACGATGTGCGAGATCGCCAAGGGTGCCGCCATCGGCTCGGGCGGCCGCTCGTGGATCTCGTTGTGCAATTGCGCGCGCTGTGGATGCTGAGGGACCATGGATGCCTGCCTCCCGGTTCAATACATCCAACAAAGGTAACGCAAGATTCGCGCCGCGCCGGGCGCAAACCTCAGTGCTTGACCTTGCCGTCCCCGGTCAGCATCGTCAGTTCGACAAAGTTCGACGCCGCGTGCTTGGTCGGCCCGTAATGCATCTGGAAGCCGCCCGGATTGAAGCTCTGCATGCCTTCGAGGGCGGCCACCAGGCCTTCGCGCGTGGGCCGGCCCATGCGGCGCAGGCCTTCGGTGATGGTCTTGGCGGCGATGAAACCTTCGATGCCGTTGTAGTCGGGCCGCAAGTTCGCGCCGGCCGCATTGGCCTTTTGCAGGGCAGCCTGGTATTCGGCCACCACACCGGTGGCGGTACCGAAGGGGTAGGGCATGACCTGGCTGACCACGACGCCCAGCGCATCCTTGCCCAGCTCATCGAGCAGGGCCTGCGTGCCGACGAAGGAGACGTTGTAGAACACGCCGCCGTAGCCGGCCTTGCGCGCGGCGCGGATGAAGGCGGCGCAGCTCTTGTAGGCGCTGATCATCACGATGGCCTGCGGCGCGCCGGGCACCAGGTCCTTGACGGCCTTGTCCACGGCCACCGTGTTGCGTTCCACCGTGGAGGTGGCGAGCGGCTCCAGGCCCAGGGGCTTGAGCGCGCGGTTCACGCCTTCCAGGCCGGCCTTGCCGTAGCTGTCGTTCTGGTGGAAGACCGAGATGCGGTTCAGGCCCAGCTGGGTCAGCTGCCGGACGATCAGCGCGGTCTCTTCGTAGTACGAGGCGCGCACATGGAAGACCCAGCGGCTCATCGGATCGCGCAGCGCCTCGGCGCCGGTCAGCGGGGCGAAAAGCGGGATCTTGTTCTGGTTGATCAGCGGCAGCGCGGCCAGCGTAGTGGGCGTGCCCACATAGCCGAAGAGGGCGAACACGTCTTCGTCGATCAGGGCTTGCGTGTTGGCCTTGCAGCGATCGGGCTCGTAGCCATCGTCCAGGGTCTTGAGCTCGATCTGCAGGCCGCCCACGCCGCCGGCGGCGTTGACGGCGTCGAAGCAGAGCTTGGCGCCGGCCTGCATCTGCTTGCCCAGCTGAGCAGCAGGGCCGCTCAGGGCGCAGGACTGGCCCAGCACGATGCGGCGGCGCTCCTGCGCCTGGCCGATGGTGGGCAGAAGAGTGGCGGAAACTGCGGCGAGGGAAGTGGTGAGGACTTGGCGGCGGCGCACGCGAGGGTCTCCGTCAGAACAGCGGGTTACGGGAATATGGGGACAATCCTTGCATTGTGCTTGCGCGCGGCGGCTTCGCGGCGCGGTCGCGAAGCCCCTGATGCGCCGGGCAGACAGGCCCTTATGGAATAGTTCACGCATGGATCCTCTTGTTACCTCCGCTGACACCTCACGCATCGTCTACGGCGCCTGCCCGCACGACTGCCCCGACACCTGCGCGCTGAAGATCACCGTCGAGAACGAACGCGTGATCAAGGTGCAAGGCCGCGCCGAGCACCCGAGCACCCATGGGGCGCTGTGCACCAAGGTCTCGCGCTATGCCGAACGCACCTACCACCCCGAGCGATTGCTGCAGCCGATGCGCCGCATCAGCAGGAAGACCGCGGCCCCTCGCTTCGAGCCGATCAGCTGGGAGACCGCGCTGGCCGAGATCGCCACGCGGCTCAAGGCGATCAAGGACCCGCAGGCCATCCAGCCCTACAGCTATGCCGGCACCATGGGCCAGCTGCAAGGCGAGGCCATGGCCGGGCGATTCTTCAACCGCCTGGGCGCCTCGCTGCTGGACCGCACGATCTGCGCTAGCGCCGGCGCGGCGGCGCTCACTGCCACCTACGGCCACAAGCTGGGCATGCATCTGCGCTTCTTTGCCGAGAGCCGGCTGATCCTGATCTGGGGCAGCAACTCCATCGCATCTAACCTGCATTTCTGGACCTACGCCAACCAGGCCAAGCGCGAGGGCGCCAAGCTCATCTGCATCGACCCGCGCAAGACCGAGACGGCCGACAAGTGCCACCAGCACATCGCCCTGCTGCCGGGCACCGATGGCGCACTGGCCCTGGGCCTGATGCACGAGCTGATCACCCACGCCTGGCTCGATGACGACTACGTAGCCCGTTACGTGGACGGCTTCGAGGAACTGCGCGAGAAGGCCCTGCAATGGCCGCCGGAACGCGTGGCCGAGGTCTGCGGCATCTCGGCCGAGGAAGTGCGTGGCCTGGCGCGCGATTACGCGCAGACCGCGCCCGCCGCGATCCGCCTCAACTACGGCATGCAGCGAGTGCGCGGCGGTGGCAACGCCGTGCGCCTGATCGCGCTGCTGCCCTGCCTGACGGGCGCCTGGCGGCATCGCGCGGGCGGCCTGCTGCTATCTTCCTCGGGCTGGTTTGCGCCCTACAAGAACCCGCAGCTGGAGCGGCCTGATCTGCGCGAGAAGCCGGCGCGCACGATCAACATGAGCACCATCGGCGACGATCTGCTGCGCGAGAGCTCGCCCGAGTTCGGTCCGAAGATCGAGGCGCTGATCGTCTACAACAGCAACCCCGTGGCCGTGGCGCCGGAGTCGCCCAAGGTCGTGCGCGGCTTCCAGCGCGAAGACCTCTTCACCGTGGTGCTGGAGCACTTCATGACCGACACGGCCGATCTGGCCGACATCGTGCTGCCGGCCACTACCCAGCTCGAACACCTGGACGTGCACACGGCCTACGGCCACACCGACGTGCTGATCAACCACCCGGCGATTGCGCCGGTGGGCGAGGCCAAGCCGAACACGCAGATCTTCCGCGAGCTGGCCGCGGCCATGGGTTTTGACGAGCCCGCTTTCGCCGACGGCGACGAGCAGCTCGCGCGCCAGGCCTTCACGAAAGAGATCGACTTCGAGGCCTTGAGCGAGCAGGGCTGGCAAAGCCTGCCGCTGGCAGAAGCCCCCTTCATCAACGGCGGCTTTCCCACGCCCTCGGGCAAGGCCGACGCCCGCGGCGCCGACTACCTGGCCAACTACGAAAGCCGCACAAGCAGCCCCGAGCTGGCCGCGCGCTACCCGCTGGCCATGATCTCGCCGCCGGCGCGCAACTTCCTCAATTCGAGCTTCGTCAACGTCAAGAGCCTGCGCGACATCGAAGGCGAGCCCATCGTCGAGATCCATGCCGACGACGCCGCGGCGCGCGGCCTGGTGGATGGCGTGATGGTCCGCGTCTTCAACGACCGCGGCAGCTATCAGTCGAGGCTGCGCGTGAGCGAGCGCGCGCGGCCCGGCGTGGTCAACGGCCTGGGCGTGTGGTGGCGCAAGCTGGGCGCGGGGGGGACCAACGTCAACGAGCTGACCCACCAGCACCTGACCGACATGGGCAGGGCGCCGAGCTTTTACGACTGCCTGGTCGAGGTGCAGGCCGCGTGAGAGGGCTTGGGTTGCTGGCGCTCACGCTCTTCTTGAGCGGATGCGCCGACCTGCCGTACCTGGGCCAGTCCGTCGCCGGCCACCTGCGCCTGGTTTCAGCCGCGCGGCCTGTTGATGAATGGACCACCAAGCCAGACACCTCGCCGGCCTTGCGCGAGCGCCTTCTGCTCACGCAGCGCATGCGCGACTTCGCCATCAGCGAGCTGCACCTGCCCGACAACGACAGCTACCGTCGCTACGCCGATCTGCACCGCGAAGCGGCCGTGTGGAATGTGGTGGCAGCGCCCGAGCTGAGCCTCACGCCCAAGGCCTGGTGCTTCCCGGTGATGGGTTGCGTGGCCTATCGCGGCTATTTCGATCAGGCCGAAGCCAAGGCATTCGGCGATCAGCTCAAGGCGGAAGGGTGGGCGGTGCAGGTCTATCCCGTGCCCGCCTACTCCAGCCTGGGCTGGACCCGCGATCCGCTGCTCAGCACCTTTGTCGGCTATCCCGAGGGCGCCTTGGCCGAGATGATGTTTCACGAGCTGGCGCATCAGCGCCTCTACGTGGCGGGCGACACGGCTTTCAACGAGGCCTTTGCCACGGCGGTGGGCGAGATGGGCGCGAAACTCTGGTTGGAACGAAACGGCAGCCCGGCTGCGCAGGAGGCCTACCGCGTCGAACGGGCTCGCAGCGTGCAGTTCCTTGCGCTCACGGGCGCGTATCGCCAGCGTCTGCTGACGCTCTACGCCAGCGCAATCAGCGACGAAGACAAGCAGGCGCAAAAAGCCGCCCTCATGCAGGCTCTGCGCGCGGACTACATGCGGCTCAAGATCGAGCAATGGGGCGGCTATGCCGGCTACGACCGCTGGTTTGCGCAGGCCAACAACGCGAGCTTCGCGCTGCTGGCCACGTACACGGAACGGGTGCCGGAGTTCGTCGCGCTGTTCGAGCGCGAGGGCCGCGACTGGGAGCGCTTCTACGCCGCAGCCAGGCGCCTCACTTCAGGGATTCGATGAGATCGATGTAGAGCTGCTGGGCTTCTTCCTGCGAAGTGCCCTTGAGCATGTTCCACGCATCCCATTTGGCGCGGGCCACGAAGTCGGTCATGCCGGGGCGGTCGCCTTCGGCATCACCGGCGCTGGCCTGCTTGTAGAGCGCGTAGATGCGCAGCAGCGTCATGTTGTCGGGCTTCTCCGGCAACTGCTTGGATTCGGCCACGGCGGCGTCGAAGTTTTCCTTGAGGCTCATTTTTTGTCTCCTTGATAGCGATAGCTAACCATCATACTGGGCTGACAAGGCGAAAAGATGCTCCCGCGCGCCCGGCTCCAGCCAGGGCAGCAGCACGCTCAGGGTCTGGAAGGCACCGCGGCGCAGGGCCGCTTCCTGGGCCTCGTCTTCGAGTGCATGGCGCGGGTCGCGCACGTACTCGAAGCTGAGCCAGTAGTTGAGCAGCAGCACCATGGTGGTGGCCGCCGTGCCCGCCTCCGCGGCCGTGATGTGCAGCGAGCCGCCGTGCTGCAGCCCGGCCAGCAGCAGACTCATGGACTGGCCCTTGGCTTCGACGAGTTGCTGCAGGCGCTGCTCCAGCGCGCGGCTCTTGGCCAGCAAGTCGTTGAGGTTGCGGTAGAGAAAGCGCTGCTGCCAGATGCGCTCGAACAGCATGTGGATGAAGAGCCAGGCGTGCTCCACATCGCGCACCTCCTCGGCCGCGGCCAGCAGGGGCAGCAGGCCGGCCTCGAAGCGCTCGAACAGGGCCAGCGTGATCGTGTCCTTGGAGGCGAAATGGTAGTGCAGATTGCCAGGGCTCATGCCCAGCTCGGCCGCGACGGCATTGGTGGAGACGTTCGGCTCGCCGAAGCGGTTGAACATCGCCAGCGCGGCGTCCAGGATGCGATCAGCGGTGCGAGGCTTCTTGCTGGCCATGATGCCGCAGTATCCCTTCAAGAGCGGCCCCGGGGCCGGCTCCCTACAATCCGCGCCCATGCAAAACAATCCCCCGGCGATTTCCTTTCGGAACGTCTGCAAGACCTATCGCGGCGGCCAGGTTCGAGCCCTGGACGGCGTGTCCTTCGACATCGAGCCGGGCGAGTTCTTCGGCCTGCTGGGCCCCAACGGCGCCGGCAAGACCACCTTGATCAGCATCCTCGCCGGCCTCGCGCAGGCGACGGGCGGCGAAGTGCTGGTGCAGGGGCACGACGTGGTGAAGGACTATGCGGCTGCCCGCCGGGCTTTGGGTATCGTGCCGCAGGAACTGGTCTTCGACCCTTTCTTCGCCGTGCGCGAGATGCTCAAGATCCAGAGCGGCTACTTCGGCGTGCATGACAACGACAAGTGGATCGACGAGCTGCTCGAAGGCCTGGGCCTGGCTGACAAGGCCAAGGCGAACATGCGCCAGCTCTCCGGCGGCATGAAGCGCCGCGTGCTGGTGGCGCAGGCCCTGGTGCACCGTCCGCCGGTGATCGTGCTGGACGAGCCCACGGCCGGCGTGGACGTGGAGCTTCGCCAGACCCTGTGGCAGTTCATCGCCCGCCTGAATCGCGAAGGTCATGCGGTGCTCTTGACCACGCATTACCTCGAAGAAGCCGAGGCGCTGTGCAGCCGCATCGCCATGCTCAAGCAGGGCAAGGTGGTGGCGCTGGACCGCACTTCGGCGCTGCTCTCGGGCAAGGCTTCGACCATGCTGCGCTTCAAGACAGACGCGGCGCTGCCGGCCGAGTTTTCCGGCACCGCGCGGGTGACGGGCCGCATCGCGCAGATCAAGGCGCATGACGCGGCGGAGGTCGAGTCCATCCTTGGACGCTTGCGCGCGGCGCAGGTGCCGATCGAAGACCTGGAGATCGGCCGGGCCGATCTGGAAGACGTCTTTTTGGAAATCATGCAGGGAGCAAGGCAATGAGCGCCATTCAACTTCAAGGCGCTCGCACGCTCTTCTACAAAGAGGTGATGCGCTTCTGGAAGGTCAGCTTCCAGACCGTCGGCGCGCCGGTGCTCACCGCGGTGCTCTACCTGCTGGTCTTCGGCCACACGCTGGAGAACCACGTCAAGGTCTACGGCACGGTCGGCTACACGGCCTTCCTGATCCCGGGCCTGGTGATGATGAGCGTGTTGCAGAACGCGTTTGCCAACTCCTCGTCGAGCCTCATCCAGAGCAAGATCACCGGCAACCTCGTGTTCCTGCTGGTCACGCCGCTGTCGCACTGGGCCTGGTTCCTGGCCTATGTGGGCGCGTCCGTCGTGCGCGGGCTGGCTGTGGGCACGGGCGTGCTGCTGGTCACCTTCTGGTTCTCGCCGCCGGGGCTGGACAACATCCTCTGGGTGCTGATCTTCGCCATCCTCGGCTCGGGCCTGATGGGCGCCCTGGGCCTGATCGCCGGCCTGTGGGCCGAGAAGTTCGACCAGATGGCGGCCTTCCAGAACTTCATCATCATGCCGATGACGTTCCTGTCGGGCGTGTTCTATTCGATGCACTCGCTGCCGCCGCTGTGGCTGGCCGTCAGCCATGCCAACCCTTTCTTCTACATGATCGACGGCTTCCGCCACGGCTTCTTCGGCGTTAGCGACGTCTCGCCGTGGATCAGCCTGGGGGTGGTGGGCGTGGCGTTCGTCGTTGTCTCCGGCATCGCCTTGGAGCTGTTGCGGCGCGGGTACAAGATCAGGCACTGAGTCGGGCCGTAAAGCGCTTGCGCTTCAGAGCAGGCTCCTATCGGCAAGGCCGATGTGATGCCGCAACTAAAATCAGATGTTATGGCCGATCCCACACCCGCAGAAGTCCAGTCCTTTATTGCCGCAGGCCTGCCTTGCCAGAGCCTCTCGGTCGAGGGCGACGGGCGACATTTCTTCGCCACCATCGTCTCCCAGGAGTTCGAGGGCCTCTCACGCATCAAGCGCCACCAGCGCGTCTACGCGGCGCTGGGTGAGCGCATGCGCGAGCAGATCCATGCGCTGTCGATGAAGACGCTCACACCCTCCGAGGCCTCGCAATGATCACGCTCGCCCTCTCCAAGGGCCGCATCTTCGAAGAGACGCTGCCCCTGCTGGCTGCAGCCGGCATCGAGGTGCTGGAGAACCCCGAGACCTCGCGCAAGCTGATCCTCGCCACCAGCAAGCCCGACGTGCGCGTGGTGCTGGTGCGGGCCAGCGACGTGCCGACTTACGTGCAATACGGCGGCGCCGACATCGGCGTGGCCGGTCGCGACGTGCTGATCGAGCATGGCGTGCAGGGCCTGTACCAGCCGCTGGACCTGAACATCGCGCGTTGCCGCATGAGCGTGGCCTGCCGGGCAGATTTTGATTACGCCGCGGCGATCAAGCAGGGCTCACGCCTACGCGTGGCCACCAAGTACACGCAGATCGCGCGCCAGCATTTTGCCGACAAGGGCGTGCACGTGGACCTGATCAAGCTCTACGGCTCGATGGAGCTGGCACCGCTGACGGGCCTGGCCGATGCCATTGTCGATCTGGTTTCCACCGGCGGCACCCTGCGTGCCAACAAGCTGGTGGAGGTGGAGCACATCATGGACATCTCCTCGCGCCTGGTGGTCAACCAGGCCGCGCTGAAGCTGAAGCCCGCACCCTTGCGTGCGCTGATCGATGCCTTCGCAGGAGCGATCAAGCCATGATCAAGCTGCGCCAGCTCGACACCCGCAGCGCCGATTTTGAGGCCGAGTTCCAGCGCGTGCTGCACTGGAGCGCGGAAGAGGATGCCGCCATCGAAGGCCGCGTGGCCGAGATCCTCAAAGCCGTGCGCGAGAGAGGCGACGCTGCGGTGCTGGAGTTCACGGCGCGCTTCGACCATCTGCAGGCTCAGAGCATGGCTGAGCTGGAACTCACGCGCGAAGAGCTGAAGGCCGCCTTCGACGCCATCACGCCCGCCCAGCGCAACGCGCTCGAAGCCGCTGCCGCTCGCGTACGGAGTTATCACGAGCGCCAGAAAGAGGCCTGCTGCCAGAGCTGGAGCTACCGCGACGAAGACGGCACGCTGCTGGGCCAGAAGGTCACGCCGCTGGACCGCGTGGGCATCTACGTGCCCGGCGGCAAGGCCGCGTATCCGAGCAGCGTCCTGATGAACGCCATCCCCGCCCATGTGGCCGGCGTGCCCGAGATCATCATGGTCGTGCCCACGCCCAAGGGCGAGAAGAACCCGCTGGTGCTGGCCGCCGCCTATGTGGCCGGCGTGCACCGCGCGTTCACGGTCGGTGGTGCGCAGGCCGTGGGAGGGCTGGCGTATGGCACCCTGACCGTGCCGCGCGTGGACAAGATCACCGGCCCCGGCAACGCCTACGTGGCCAGCGCCAAGAAGCATGTGTTCGGCCAGGTCGGCATCGACATGATTGCCGGCCCCAGCGAAATCCTTGTGCTGGCCGATGGTTCAACGCCTCCCGACTGGGTGGCCATGGACCTGTTCAGCCAGGCCGAGCACGACGAGCTGGCGCAGAGCATCCTGCTGTGCCCCAACGCCGCCTACATCGAGCAGGTGCGCGCCAGCATCGAGCGCCTGCTGCCCGAGATGCCGCGCCAGGCCGTGATCCGAGCCTCGCTGGAAGGCCGCGGCGCGCTGATCCTCACGCGCTCGATGGAAGAGGCTTGCGAGATCTCCAACCGCATCGCGCCCGAGCACCTGGAAGTCAGCAGCCGTGACCCGCACCGCTGGGAGCCGCTGCTGCGCCACGCCGGCGCGATCTTCCTCGGCGCCTACACGAGCGAATCGCTGGGCGACTACTGCGCCGGGCCGAACCACGTGCTGCCCACCTCGGGCACGGCGCGCTTCTCCTCGCCGCTGGGCGTGTACGACTTCGTCAAGCGCTCCAGCATCATCGAGGTGAGCGAAGCCGGCGCGCAGAAGCTCGGCCCCATCGCGGCGGAACTTGCTTATGGCGAAGGCCTGCAAGGCCACGCGCGGGCAGCGGAGATGCGCCTGAAGCGCTAATCAAGATTCTTGGCGAGCCGGACCATCATCGTCCCGGTCAGGTCGTTGGGCCCACGCATGTCTTCGGCAAAGCCATGGCGCGCGTACAGCGCGATCAGTGGCGCGTTGGTGGATGAAGTCCAGGTGGCGGCGAGCGGCAACTGCCTGGCGCGGAACCAGGCTTCGGCCTCTTGCAGGAAGGCCGCTGCCAAGCCCTGGCGGCGTGCCGCGGGAATGACGTAGCTCGTCGAGACGAGCCCGAAGCGCCGGCCGGTTTCCTCTTCTTCAACGCGAAAGGTCGTGTGGCCGACGATGGCGCCGCCGTCGTCGATGCCGAGCACCACGCGCGCCTCAGTGTTCGCCGGGTTCAGGTGCCAGCGCACGCGATCGATGCGCCATGCCAGGTCGTAAAGCTCCTGGCCCTCGACTTCCATGAGCGTGGCGCCCATGCGCTCGGCCACGAGGCCGATCTCGGTGTCGTTTCGGGGGTCGATGTCACGCAGTTTCACAGCCAGCGCCTCACACGGTTCGCATAGTCCGTCCAGGCTTGCCCATGCTGTTTCGCCAGCCAGGGCTCCTCGCCGAACAGCACGCGCAGATGAAAGGCCAACGCCACGCAGGCCGTGTAGATCCACAGCGGCGCGGACGCGAAAGCCCAGGCCCAGCCCACCAGGATCAGCAGCACGGCCACGTACATCGGGTTGCGCGAATGGCGGTACAGACCGATGACGACGAGATGCTGCGGCGGCGACCAGGGCGCCAGCGTGCCGCGGCCGCTGACGTAGAAATCGCGCGTGCACCGCAGCAGGGCGGCCACGCCGATCAGCAGCACGTACAGGCCCAGCGGTTGCGCGAGCGGCGTTTCCTGGCTCAGCAGCCAGAAGCCGGGCAGCGCAAAGGCGACCATGCCGGGCAGGGCGAGAAAGGCGAGCAGGGCGCGCAGGAACATGAACCGATTCTCCCTGTTTAAGTTGACACGAATTTCGTGTTGCACGAATTTCGTGTTCAAATGGAGGACATGAAGAACTTGACCATCACCGTCGAGGACAGCGTGCTCGAATGGGCGCGCATCGAGGCCGCCAAGCGCGGCACCAGCGTGTCGCGCATGGTGGGCGAGTTCATCAGCGAGATGCAGCGCCGCGAGGACGCCTACGAGCGCTCTCTGCAGGCCTGGCGCAATGACCAGCGCATCTGGACGTCCAACGGACGTACCGCGGCGAGCACGCGGCCATGAGCCCCCGCCCGGCCGCTCAGAAGGGGGCTCGCACCGCAGTGCGAAGCACGGGGGTTTCCAAGTGAAGCCTGTCTTTGTTGACGCCGACGTGCTGATCTGCGCCGAGGATGGCGCGCATCCCAAGAAGCAGGCGGCGGCGCTGGCGTGGATGGAAGCGCTCTGGCGCGAGCGGGCAGGGCGTCTCAGCACGCAAGTGCTCAACGAGTTCTACGTGGCCCTCACCACCCGCCACAAGCCGCCCATGCCGCAGGGCGACGCGCGCGCCAAGCTGCGCCGCTACAACGCCTGGGAGCCCTGGCGCATCGACCAGGCCACGGTGGAGACGGCCTGGGCCGTCGAAGCCCGCCACGCGCTGCCCTACTGGGACTGCCTGCTCGTCGCCTGCGCCCAGCACAGCGGCTGCACCGTGGTGCTCAGCGAATCGCTGCCGCATGACGCGCAGTACGGCACCGTGCGCGTGGTCAATCCGCTCAAGCTGGCGCCCGAGGAGTTGAAGGAATGAACAGCAAGCTCGAACAAGCGCAGGCGCGCATCCGCAGCGACATCCGCGAGATGCCGGCCTATCACGTGCAGCCCAGCGCCGGCATGGTCAAGCTCGACGTGATGGAGAACCCCTACCGCCTGCCGCCCGAGCTGCAGACCAAGCTCGGCGAGCGCCTGGGCCAGGTGGCGATCAACCGCTATCCGGCCGAGCGCACGCTGGACCTCGGCTGGGCCCTGGCCCGCCACGCCGGCATGCCCGCGCATTGCGCCGTCACGCTGGGCAATGGCTCGGACGAGATCATCACCATGCTGTCGATGGCGATCAGCAAGCCGGGCGCTGTCGTGCTCGCGCCGAGCCCGAGCTTCGTGATGTACGAGCTGTCCTCGCGCTACCAGAATCTGCGTTTCGAGAGCGTGCCGCTGACGGCCGACTTCGAGCTCGACGAACCCGCCATGCTGGCCGCCATCGAGCGGCACCAGCCCGCGGCCATCTACCTTGCCTACCCGAACAACCCGACCGGCAGCCTGTGGGACTGGGGCACGATCGAGCGTATCGTCGAAGCCGCGCCGGGCCTGGTGATCCTCGACGAGGCGTACCAGCCCTTTGCCTCGCGCAACGCCATGAGCCTGCTCGACGCGCATCCGCATGTGCTCGTGATGCGCACCATGAGCAAGTTCGGCCTGGCCGGCGTGCGCATCGGCTACCTGATGGGCGAGCAGGGCCTGATCCAGGAGATCGACAAGCTGCGCCCGCCCTTCAATGTGGGCGTGCTCAATGCCGAGGCCGCGCTGTTCGCGCTGGAGTACGCCGATGTCTACGCGGCACAGGCGGCCGAGCTGAGAAGTCAGCGCGAGATGCTGACGGCTGAATTGAGCGCAATGCCCTCGGTGCACGTCTTCCCCAGCCAGGGCAATATGCTGCTCGTACGCGTGGCCGATGCGGCCGCTACCTTCAAGGGCCTGCGCGACCGCGGCGTGCTGATCAAGAACGTCTCCGCGGGCCACCCGCTGCTGAAGAACTGCCTGCGCATCACCGTGGGTACGCCGGACGAGAATCAGGCCCTGTTGAAGGCCTTCAAGGAATCTGTATGAGCGATCGCATTGCCGAAGTCAGCCGCAACACCAAGGAAACCCAGATCACCGTGCGCGTCAATCTCGACGGCACCGGCGTGTCAAAGCTCGACACCGGCATCGGCTTCTTCGACCACATGCTCGACCAGATCGCCCGCCACGGCCTGATCGACCTGGAGATCACCGCCAAGGGCGACCTGCACATTGACGGCCACCACACGGTGGAAGACGTGGGCATCACCCTCGGCCTGGCCGTGGCCAAGGCCATTGGCGACAAAGTGGGCATCACCCGTTATGGCCACAGCTATGTGCCGCTCGATGAGGCGCTGTCGCGCGTGGTGGTCGATTTCTCGGGCCGGCCGGGCCTAGAGATGGACGTCAAGTTCACCGCCGGTAGTGTGGGCGCCTTCGACACGCAGCTGACCTACGAGTTCTTCCAGGGCTTCGTCAACCATGCGCTCGTCACGCTGCACGTGGACAACCTCAAGGGCCACAACGCCCACCACCAGGCCGAGACCATGTTCAAGGCCTTCGGCCGCGCGCTGCGCATGGCGATGACGCTGGACCCGCGCAGCGCCGGGCAGATTCCGTCGACCAAGGGGAGCTTGTGACGACAAGAACCGTTGCCGTCGTCGACTACGGCATGGGCAATCTGCGCTCGGTCTCGCAGGCCGTGATGGCCGTGGCCGCCGGTACCCCGCTGAGCGTCATCGTCACCTCCCGCCCCGAGGAGGTGCGCGCTGCCGAGCGCGTGGTGCTGCCGGGCCAGGGCGCGATGCGCGACTGCATGCGCGAGCTGGCTGATTCGGGCTTGAAGGAAGCCGTGCTCGAAGCCGCCGCGGCCAAGCCCCTGATGGGCGTCTGCGTAGGCATGCAGATGCTGCTGGAGCACAGCGAGGAACAGGACACGCCGGGCCTGGGGCTCATTCCCGGGCGCGTGAAGCGCTTCCAACTTGAAGGCCGGCTGCAAGCCGACGGCAGCCGCTACAAGGTGCCGCAGATGGGCTGGAACCGTGTCCATCAGGCGCGGCCGCACGCCTTGTGGAGCGACATCCCGGACGAGAGCTGGTACTACTTCGTGCACAGCTTCTATGCCGATCCGTCGGACCTGCGCCACAGCGTGGGCACGAGTGAGTACGGCGAGCGCTTTACCTGCGCCGTGGCGCGGGATAACATTTTTGCCACGCAATTCCATCCCGAGAAAAGTGCCGCGTTGGGTCTCGCCCTGTATCGCAATTTCCTATCCTGGAATCCTTGAAGGCACTCGGCTGTTTCTTTTCCCCCTCTCCTCTCTCTAATCACCCCACTCGGCCATGCTGCTGATTCCCGCCATTGACCTGAAGGATGGTCACTGTGTTCGCCTCAAGCAAGGCGAGATGAACGACTCCACGATCTTCAGCGAAGACCCGGCCGCCATGGCGCGGCGCTGGCTCGACGCCGGCGCGCGGCGGCTGCACCTGGTGGACCTCAACGGCGCCTTCGCGGGCAAGCCTGTCAACGAGCCGGCCATCCGCGCCATCCTGCGCGAAGTCGGGGACGAGATTCCGGTGCAGCTGGGCGGCGGCATCCGCGATCTGGACACCATCGAGCGCTACCTCGACGACGGCATCAGCTACGTCATCATCGGCACCGCCGCGGTCAAGAGCCCGGGCTTCCTGAAGGACGCCTGCACCGCCTTCGGCGGCCACATCATCGTGGGCCTCGATGCCAAGGACGGCAAGGTCGCCACCGACGGCTGGAGCAAGCTGACCGGCCACGAGGTGATCGACCTGGCCAGGAAGTTCGAGGACTACGGCATCGAAGGCGTGATCTACACCGACATCGGCCGCGACGGCATGCTCTCGGGCGTCAACATCGAGGCCACCGTGCGCCTGGCGCAGGCGCTGAGCATTCCCGTGATCGCCTCGGGCGGCCTCTCCAATCTCGCCGACATCGAGGCCCTGTGCGCTGTCGAAAGTGAAGGCGTGGAGGGCGTGATCTGCGGCCGCGCCATCTACACGGGCGATCTGGATTTTTCTGCCGCACAGACGCGGGCCGACGAACTGGGCGAGGAAGCCTGAACGCAAGTCAAGATAAAAAAGGGCCCCGCGTGGGGCCCTGGCTGATGAAGCAGCGGTGTCGGATCAACGCCGCGGCTTCGCCATCATCATCATGCACCGCGCTGGCGGCGACCGAAGGCCATCAGGCCCAGGCCGAGGGCCATCAGCGCGTAGGTGCCGGGCTCGGGAAGCGGAGCGGCAACCAGGCGGCCCGTGTAGTTGCTCGACGCGGTGGTCCAGGCTGCAACGCCGCCGATGCCATTGTTCAGTCCCGTCATCAGCGCCGAGAAGGCGGAAGATGTGGAGCTGCCATTGCCGGCGAGGAGGCTGGCGTCCCACGACGAAGCCTGCGACAGAACGAGGCTGTGCGAGTAGGTGCCGGGCGCATGGCCCGTGGAGGTCGGCCAGTTGGAGGTGACCGGATAGGTGCTCAGGGGCGAGCAGCACTGCACCGACAGGCCGCGGTCAAAGGCGCTGGTGACTGTAGCGGTCAGCAGCTCGGTGGAGTCGTCAATCGAAACCGCAAAGCTTGCGCCCGCGGAATTGATCAGCGACTTGGCGACGTCGGCGTAGCTGTAGGTGGTTGCAAATGCGGGCAGGCGGCAAGGGCCGCTGCGGCGATCAAAAGTTTCTTCATGAGTATTCCTTGGTTTACTACTTCTAAAGTCGGCGCATACCGCGTCTCCTGTCGGACGGCCCGCGCCGTCCATAGATGTGGTTGCCAAAAACAAAATAGGTAAGCCCCAATGCTGGCAAAACGCATCATTCCCTGCCTCGATGTCACCCAAGGAAGGGTCGTCAAGGGCGTGAATTTCGAAACCTTGCGCGACGCGGGCGACCCGGTCGAGATTGCCGCTCGCTACAACGCCCAGGGCGCTGACGAACTGACCTTCCTTGACATCACCGCCACCAGCGATGGCCGCGACCTCATCCTGCCCATCATCGAAGCCGTGGCAGCCCAGGTCTTCATCCCGCTGACCGTGGGCGGCGGCGTGCGTGCGGTGGCCGATGTGCGGCGCCTGCTCAATGCCGGGGCGGACAAGGTGTCTTTCAACTCGGCGGCCGTGGCCGATCCGGAGCTGATCCGCGCGTCGTCCGACAAATACGGTGCGCAATGCATCGTCGTGGCCATCGACGCCAAGCGGCGTGCCGATGGCGACCCGAGAGGAAAAGGCTGGGACGTCTATACGCACGGCGGCCGCAAGAATGTGGGCCTGGATGCCGTGCGATGGGCCGTGCAGATGGCCGAATTCGGCGCCGGAGAGATCCTGCTGACCAGCATGGACCGCGACGGCACCCGCAGCGGCTTCGACTTGGAGCTGACCCGCGCCGTCAGCGACGCCGTCAGCGTGCCCGTGATCGCCTCGGGCGGCGTGGGCTCGCTCGATGACTTGGCCGACGGAGTGCAGATCGGCGGCGCCGACGCGGTGCTGGCGGCCAGCATCTTCCACTACGGCCAGCACACGGTGGCCGAGGCCAAGGCGCTGATGGCGGCGCGCGGCATTCCGGTCCGGCAGTGATGGCTGAAGTACGGATCATTGGCGGCCAATGGAAGCGATCCAAGCTTCCGGTTGCCGACAAGCCCGGCCTGCGCCCCACGCCTGACCGCGTGCGCGAGACGCTGTTCAACTGGCTGGGCCAGGACTTGAGCGGCTGGCGGGTGCTGGACGCCTTTGCCGGCAGCGGTGCCTTAGGCTTCGAGGCGGGCTCGCGCGGTGCGGCCGAGGTCCGCATGCTGGAGCGCGACGGGCAACTGGCCGACAGCCTGCGTCAGAGCAAGGCCAGGCTCAAGGCCGAGGCCTTGCAGATCGAATGCACCAACGCCATGACGTGGATGGAGCGCTGCGAGCCCGCGCGTTTCGAGCTGGTGCTGCTGGATCCTCCCTTTGATGCCGGCCTCTTCGACAAGGCTTTGCTCGCCGCAAGCCGCCTGGCGGTGCCCACCGGCTTGATCTACCTGGAGGCCGACCGCGAAATTGCGCCGCCAGAAGGCTGGGAAAGCTGGCGTACGGCTCACGCCGGGGCCGTGCACTACGGGGTCTTCAAGCGACTGGGATAATCGTGGCATGACCGCACCCATCGCCATCTACCCAGGCACCTTCGACCCCATGACCCTGGGTCACGAGGATCTCGTGCGCCGCGCGGCCGGCCTGTTCGGCCGCGTCATCGTGGCGGTGGCGGCCGGCCATCACAAGCGCACCATGTTCACGCTGGACGAGCGCCTGGGCACGGCGCGCGAGCTGTTCGCCGGCCTGCCCAATGTGGAGGTGATCGCCTTCGAGGGCCTGCTGCGCGATTTTGTGATCAGGCACCAGGGCCGCGTGGTGGTGCGCGGCCTGCGCGCGGTCAGCGACTTTGAGTACGAGTTCCAGATGGCCGGCATGAACCGCAAGCTCATGCCCGAGGTAGAGACCTTGTTCCTCACCCCCTCGGACGACTACCAGTACATCTCCAGCACCTTTGTGCGCGAGATCGCCACGCTGGGCGGCGACGTGTCGCAGTTCGTCTCGTCGCTGGTGCTGGAGCGGCTTCGTCTGAAGCTCGCGCAGGAGTGAATGATGCCCCCACGCTCACTGCGTTCACTGCCCCCCGAGGGGGCGCAGGCCTCCCTTGGGGCGGCCCGGCGGGAGTCCTGACATGGCTCTGATGATCACCGACGAGTGCATCAACTGCGACGTCTGCGAGCCCGAGTGCCCGAACGAGGCCATCTCCATGGGCCCGGAGTACTACCAGATCGCCCCCGACAAATGCACCGAATGCGTGGGCCATTTCGACGAGCCGCAATGCGTGATGCTGTGCCCCGTGGCCTGCATCCCGGTCAACCCGGAGCATGTGGAGAGCCGCGACACGCTGATGGGCAAATACCTGAGGCTGACGGCCATCAAGGCCGCTTGAAGTCATTTAGGGCCGATACGGCAGCGTCAGCAAAAAGCTGAGTCCCGGCGCGTTGCCGCCGTCTTCGAGCTTGATGTGCCCACCCATCTGGCGGCTCAGCGTTTCCACGATGTGCAGGCCCAGGCCCGAGCCGCCGCTGCCGCGCCGCGTGGTGAACAGGGGCTCGAACAGGCGCTTGCGCACCTCGGCATCGGCGCCGCGGCCGGTGTCTGAGCAGCGCAGCTTCAACTCCTCGCCTTCCACCCAGAGCTTGAGGTGGATGCGGCGGTCCTCGATGCCCTCGAAGGCGTGCATCAGCGCGTTCATGATCAGGTTGGAGACGATCTGCGAGAACAGGCCGGTGGCGATGTGGGTGTTCAGGCGTTCGGGCGCCTCCACCCAGACCAGCGCGTGCGCCGAGCGCAGCGCCGGCTGGTGCACGCGCACGATGCTGCGCAGGTAGGCGCCGAGATCGATCTGCGTGTCGAGCAGGCTGGCCTGGTCCACCGCCATGGTCTTGAAGCCGCCGATCAGCTCGGTGGCGCGCTGCAGGTTGTCGCCCACCAGGATGCAGGCGGCGCTGATCTGCGCGGCCAGGGCCTGCAGCTCGCTGCGGCTGACCTTCTCTGCCGTGAGCTTCTTGGCCAGGGCCTGCGCGCAGTCCGCCGCGGCCGAACCTGCCGTGACGGCAATGCCGATGGGTGTGTTGATCTCGTGCGCCAGGCCGGGGACCAATGCACCCAGGGCCGCCAGCTTTTCCTGCTCCATCAGGCGCTGGGTGGCGTGGGCCAGAGCTTCCCGGCAGGCTGTCAGTTCGCGGCGCAGATCCGGTTCGCGCTCGCGCTCGGGATCAGGCATCGGGATGACGCTCATAGATCCCCCGCACGGCGTCCAGATTGGCCATCAGGTGCGCCACCAGCGAGGGGTCGAACTGTTTGCCCGATCCTTGCTTCACGTAGTCCAGGGCCTCGTCAAAATTCCACGGTGCCTTGTAGCAGCGGCTGCTGACCAGGGCGTCCAGCACATCGGACAGCGCCACGATACGGCCAGCAATGTGGATCTGCTCGCCGGCCAGGCCGCGCGGATAGCCTTCGCCGTCCCAGCGCTCGTGGTGCTCGTGGGCAATGATGGCGCCGAGCTTGAGGATGCGCTTCTCGCTCTTGTTCAGCAGCTCGAAGCCGACGCGGGCATGCGTCTGCATGATGGCCCACTCTTCCTCGTCCAGCTTGCCCGGCTTGTTGAGCACGCGGTCGGGAATGGCGATCTTGCCCACATCGTGCAGCGGCGCGGCCTGGCGCATGAACTCCACGTCCGCCGCGGGCAGCCCGACCTTCTCGGCCAGCAACGCCGCCAGCTCGCCCACGCGGCGCACATGCGCGCCGGTCTCCTTGGAGCGGCGCTCCACGGCCTCGCCGATGATGTAGACGGTCGAACGCTGGGTCTCCTGGATTTCCTCGCGCAGCAGCAGGCTCTCGTAGGTGATGGCCACGTTGGCGCAGAAGATCTCCAGCAGCTCGCGCGCGCTGGCGTCCACCGGCTCTGAGAAGGTCATGTAGAGCAGGCTCTCGTTGCCGGTGCTGGAGCGGTAGTAGCCGACGAAGCGGTGGTCGTCGAAAATGTTCTGCTGAGCGTCCAGCGCGTGGTTGAGCGCGTCCTTCACTTCCTGCGGCAGCTGGGCGAGTTCGTCGTCCACCAGCAGGGCCGAATACTCGGTGGTGGCCGCCAGCACCTTGAGCCGGCCCTCGATGTGGGAGGCCGCATAGGCAGAGATGCGGCTGGCGCACAGGCCCTGCGCCTCCATGCCCAGCAACTGCGCCACCTGCTCCAGCACGGTGGAGGCGAAGCGGCGCAGGTTCTGCGAGTCGTAGATCTTGGTGATCGCGTCGATCGAGCGGCGCAGCGCCTGGCGCGACTGCTCGATGATCATGATGTCGCGGTAGCTGCGCAGCGCTGCGTAGAAGACCGTGATCAGCTTGCGCTTGGTGAGCTCGGTCTTTTCCTTGTAGTCGTTGATGTCGTAGGTGCGGATCACATGCTCTTCGGGCGCCTGGCCCGGCTGGCCCGTGCGCAGCACGATGCGCGAATGCGTGTTGCCCAGCTCCTCGCGGATGTACTTGGCCAGATCCAGCCCGGCATGCTCGTGCTCCATCACCACGTCGAGCAGGATCAGCGCCACATCGTTGCGAGACTTGAGAAGTTCACGCGCCTCGGCCGCGCTGTAGGCGTCGAGGAAGAGCACGCGGCGGCCCGCGAACTCGAAATCCGCCATCACCAGCTGCGTGACCTGGTGCACCGCCACATCGTCGTCAACGATCATCACCACCCAGGGATCGAGCGTCTTCAGCGTGCTGGCTGGCGTGGATCCCCCGGGTTGATCGTCTTCGAAGATCAGGTCCGTCATCTTGATGCTCTGTGGATACCGGAGCCGGGAATGGCAGCTGCAACCTTGAACGAGGCTGCAACTCTTGCTCCGCGTACGTCAGCCTAACGCGTTATTCAAGCGTCTAGCAAGCCCCGCAGACCGGCGTGGGGAAAATGTTCCAGCATGAAATCGGCCAGGCCGTCGAAAACGGCGTCCAGCGGTCGGCCGGCTTGACCGAACAAGGCTTGTAGGACGGTTGGATTCTCGAAGAGGCCATGGACGTACAGGCCCAGTACCGCACCCTGCTGCCAGGCCAGGGGCTGACCGGCCGCGTCATGCAGGACCGCGGCAGCGGCGGCCAGATCGGCATGCTGCGCGGTGCGGCCAAGGTGGATCTCGTAACCCTCGATGGCCAGTCCTGAAAGAGCTTGCCAGGGGGCATTCAGATTCGCGAAAGATGTGCTTGCCGGGCGCAGCAACTTCTCTTGTGCGAACTGCGTGACCAGCGGCAACAGACCCAAACCCGGGCCCAGGCCCGGCCCGTTGCCGTCCAGCCCATGCGGATCGACCAGCGCCTCGCCCAGCATCTGCAGGCCGCCGCAGATGCCCAGCACCGGTTTGCCCGCTGCGGCATGGCGGTTGATCGGTTCGGCCAGACCTTGCGCGCGCAGCCAGGCCAGGTCGGCGGCCACGGACTTGGAGCCGGGCAGGATGATCCAGTCTGCGGCCTCCAATGCCTTGTGCTCGCGCGCCCACTGCACGCGCACGCCCGGCAGCTGGCGCAGGGGCTGGAACTCGTCGAGGTTGGAGATGCGCGGATAGGCCACGATGGCGACGTTCAGGCCGGCTCCGCTGGGGGCTTCTTCATGCATGCCGTCTTCTTCAGGCAGGCCATGGCCGCGCCACATGGGCAGCACGGCCAGCGTGGGAACGCCGGTCAGTGCTTGAAGCTGCTCCGGACCCGGCGCGAGCAAGCTGGCATCGCCGCGAAAGCGGTTCAACACGAAGCCGCGGATCAGCGCGCGTTCTTCGGGCGGCAGCAGCTGGTGCGTGCCGTAGAGGTGGGCGAAGGCGCCGCCGCGGTCGATGTCGGTGACCAGCAGGCAAGCGGCGTTGACTTCGCGCGCGGTGCGCATGTTTACGAAATCGCAGGAGTGCAGGTTGATCTCGGCCGGCGACCCCGCGCCCTCGATCACCACGACCTCGTTCTCGGCCATCAGCTCATGCAGCGCGGCGCGGGCATGGGGCCACAGAGCCTCGCTGCGCTCACGCCACGGCATGGCGCTGAGTTCCGCATGCACTTCGCCCAAGACGACGACCTGGCTGCGCATGTCGGCCTCGGGCTTGAGCAGGACCGGGTTCATGCGAACCTCAGGCACGCGCCGCGCGGCCAGGGCCTGGAAGTACTGGGCGCTGCCGATCTCGCCCATCCTGGTCCCATTCGGGCCATTCAAGCCTTGAACAACGCGCGCGTTGTTGCTCATGTTCTGCGCCTTGAACGGCGCGACCTTGTAGCCCTCGCGGGCATAGTGCCGGCACAACGCGGTAGTGAGCCAGCTCTTGCCCGCGCCGCTGGTCGTTCCCAGCACCATCACGGCGCGCGCGGTCCTCATTTCGGCAGGGCCAGCCAGCGGCCTTCGAGCTGGGCGAAATGCAGGCGTCCGCCGAAGACCTCCTGCAGGGCTGCATGCGTGGCAGTGTCTCCGGGTGCGCCTTGATGCACGAGGCGACCTTGGTCCATGACCAGCAACTCGTCTGCGGCGAGCGCCATGTTCAGTTCGTGCAAGACGCTGATGACCGTGCGGCCGTCCGCACACATCGAACGCACCAGCGATTGCCAGTCGGCCTGATGCGGCGGGTCCAGATGCGCCAGGGGCTCGTCCATCAGCATCAGCGGTGCCTCGGTGGCGAGCAGGCGCGCGAGCAGCACGCGCTGGCGCTCGCCGCCCGAGAGGCGGGCCAGCACTCGCTCGCGCCAGGCCAGGCTTTGCGTCTGCTGCATGGCGCGCTCCACGGCCGCGTGATCGGCGCTGCTGGGCGGTGCCAGCCAGGCCTGATGCGGCAGACGGCCCAGCATCACGACATCGCCGGCCAGGAGAGCATCGCTGCCGTGCTCGTCCTGGCCCAGCCAGGCCAGCTCGCGGGCGCGGGCCTTGGCGGGCCAATCGCTGAGGGACCGGCCCAGCAGATGCACGTCGCCATCGAAAGGAAGCAAGCCGGCAAGGGTGCGCAGCAGCGTGGACTTGCCCGCCCCGTTGGGCCCGACGATGGCCGTCCAGCGCCCGGCTTGCAGAGCAAGGCTGAGCGGCTGCAAGACCGTCCGGCCCTGCAACTTCACGCCGTTCAACTGGGCCGTTATCACGACGCGTTCCGCCTTTGCATGAGAGCCAGCAGATAGACGCCGCCCAGCAAGGCCGTGACCACGCCGACCGGCAGCTCCTGTGGCGCGATCAGCGCGCGGGCCAGCACGTCGGCGGCCAGCAGCAGCACGCCGCCGGCCAGGGCCGAGAGGCCGAGCAGGCGGCCGTGCGTGCCCGGGCTCAAGCTGCGAACTACGTGCGGCGCCACCAGGCCCACGAAGGCGATCATGCCGGCCTGCGCCACGGCGGCGCCGGTGGCCAGCGCAAAGGCCATCACCAACAGGGCACGCAGCTTGGCCAGATCCAGGCCCAGCGAGCGTGCGGTGGTGTCGCCCAGGCTCAGCGCATCGAGGGCGCGCGAACTGGCCAGCGCGGCGAGCAGCGCCATCAGCAGCACGCCGGCCATCAGCCCCACGCTGCGCCAGCCCAGCAGGCCGGTGCTGCCGAGCATGAAGCCGGTCATGGTGCGCATGACCTCGGGCGACAGCGTCATCAGCATCTGCGTGAGCGCGGTCAGCACCACGCCCACCACGATGCCGGCCAGCAGCAGGCGCAGGCCTTGCTCGGCACCGCGCGCCAGCAGCAGCGTGGCCAGCACGCCCAGCAGTGTGCCGACAAAGGCCGCGCCGGTCAGGCCCAGCGCCTGCACCCAGGCAGGCAGCGTGCCGATGAAGCTCAGCGTTAGCGCCACGGCCAGGCTGGCGCCCGAGGCGCTGCCCAGCAGGTAGGGATCGGCCAGCGGATTGCGGAACAGGCCTTGCGCAATCGCACCGGCCAGGCCCAGCAGGGCGCCCACCAGCCAGGCGCCCATCGAGCGTGGCAGGCGGATATCCCAGAGGATGGTGGGGGGCAGCTCGAGCGAGAAGCCGGTGGAGCCCACTGCCGCGCCGATCAGCAGCAGCAGGGCGCTCATCAAGAGCAGCACTGCCAGCAGACGGCCGGACTTCATTTGCTCTTCATCGTCAGGCAGTCGGCCATGGCCTGCGCGGCTTCGGCCATGCGCGGGCCGGGGCGGGCGAGGACGTCGCCTTGCGCCTCGGTGAACACGCAGACGCGCTTCTCGGCGATGGCGGTGATCTTGTCCCAGCCCGGTCGCTGCGCCAGGCCTTCGGCATCGCGCTTGCCGATCATGATGATCTGCGGGTTGGCGCGCACCACGAACTCGGGGCTGATCTTGGGGAAGGGGCCCAGCTTGTCCGGGATGACGTTGCGCGCGCCGAGCCGGTCCAGCAGCTCGCCCATGTAGGAGCTGTGGCCGGCGGCGTAAGGGCCGCTCGCCACCTCGTAGTACACGCGCACGCCGAGGGCGCGGGCCGGCATGCTTTGTGCGGCGGCGGTCACGCGTTTTTCCATCTGCGCCCAGAGCTTGTCGGCCGTGTCGATATCGAGCAGCTCACCGAGCTTTTGCAGCACGCGGCGCACGTCGGTGTAGCTCTTGGCATCGAGCGTGACCACGGCGACGTTCAGCGCGTGCAGCCGCTCGGCCACGCGCGAGGACGGCGCGGCCAGCACCACGTCGGGCTTGAGCGCGACGATGGCCTCGATGTTCACATCGTCGAGACCGCCCAGGCGGGGCAGCTTGGCGACGCTTGCGGGATAGTTGGAATAGTTGTCCACGCCGACCAGGCGCGCGCAGGCGCCCAGCGCGCAGACCGACTCGGTCAGCGAGGGCAGCAGGCTGATCACCCGCTGCGGTGCCCGCGCCGCCTCGAAGGTCCGGCCTGCGTCGTCCATCACCTTCACGCCCGCGTGGGCCATGGCGGTGACAAGCAGCAGCAGGAGAGGAAGGAAGAGGCGGCGCATGGTGGGCATCAGAGTTTTGGAGCGTAGCGCAGACCGACGTAGTACTGGCGCGGCGTCGAAGCGTAGCCTGCGGCGAGCGTGTGGTCGCGGTCGAACGCGTTGTCCAGCTTGAACTGCAGCTTCCACTCGGTGTTGATGTGGTACTGCGCGTCCAGGCTCAGCAGCGCATAGCCACCCAGCGGCGTGGTGTTGCCTGCATCGTCATAGCGCTGTCCATTGAATTGGGCGTTAGCACCGAGGTCCCAGCCGGCCACGGTCGTGTCTGCACGCAGATGGCCATAGTGGCGCGAGCGGCGAGCCAGCAGCTTGTCGGTGACGGTGTTGACCGGATCCTGCAGGTTGAGCGCACCCGAGAGGCGCACGGTGCCCAGTTGCAGATTGCCGTCGAAGCTCAGGCCCTGCAGGCGCGCCTGGTCCACGTTGACGTAGCAGCCGTAGGTGCTCTGGCAGGTGCCGGCTGCGCCGAAGACGATCAGCTCGCTGACGTTGTTGCGGTACGCCGTGGCTCCAAAGCCGGCTGCCTCGCCATCCCAGCGCAGGCCGATCTCGCGGTTGTGGCCGCGCTCGGGGTCCAGCGGGCTCACGCCGGCCTTGCTCAGGTCAGGGCCGTAGACGCTGGCGCGCTGGTACAGCGAGGGCGCGCGGAAGGCATTGCCCACCGAGGCGTAGGCGCGCCAGCCCTCGGCAAAGCCGTAGCCCGCGGCCACGGTGCCGGTGTTGACGCCGCCGTACTGGCTGTCCTTGTCGTGGCGGCCGTGGACCTGGAAGTCGAACGCGCCTTGCTTGAACAGCCAGCCCAGCGCCGCGCCGTTGTTGCTGCGGTTGTCGCGGCCGCTCGGCAGGTCGGTGTTATCCAGGCGGTCCTCGCGGCGCTCGAGCTGGAAGTTCAGCTGGTTGGCAGCGTCCACGCGCCAGCTGCCCAGCAGGGCCAGGTTGCGCAGCCGCGTCTTGGCCAGGTAGGGATACGGGTAGGGGTTGTTGAAGGACTCGGTGGCGTAGCGGTCCGTGCTCTGGCCGGCGCTGAGCTCGGTGTGCAGGGCCGGGTTCCAGTCTGCGTTCCAGGACAGGCGCGCGATGCGGTTGTCCTGGATCGAATGGTCGTCGGCCTGCGGCGTGAAGGCGTCGCTGTCGTACTGCGTGTTGGCGTGGCTGGTCAGGCCGACGAACTCCAGGCGATGGCCGGGAGCCAGCTGGCCGCCCAGGCGCAGGCTGGCGTTGCCGGTGCGCCAGCCATCGCGGTCGGGGATGTAGCTGTAGGTGTTGTCGGGCGTGGTGGCGTTGAAGCCCTTGCTGCGCTCGCCGCTGGCCGAGAGCGCGTAGTCGAACTGCTTGTCGCCGCCGCTGACCATGCCGTCAGCCTTGAAGCTGCCGAGATTGCCCACCGCTACACCCACGTCCACCAGCGGGGCGCTGCCGGCCTTGCGGGTGAAGATCTGCACCACGCCGCCCACGGCATCGGAGCCATAGACGCTGCTGGCCGGGCCCTTGAGCACTTCCACGCGTTCGATCTGGGCCAGCGGCAGGGCCTGCCAGCTCGCGCCGTTGGTGGACTGCGAATCGACGCGCACGCCGTCCACCAGCACCACGGTGTGGCGCGAGTCGGCGCCGCGCAGGAAAAGCGAGGTGGTGGCCGTGGGGCCGCCGGCCTGGCTCAGCTCGGCGCAGCCATTGGCCACGAGCAGGTCGGCCACGGAGCCGGTGAACTGGCGCTCGATCTCGGCGCGGGTGATGACGGTCACGTCGCCCAGCACGTCGCCCAGGCGTTGCGGGCTGCGGTTGGCGGTGACGACGACCTGGTCGAGGCGGCTGAGTTGGGCGAAGGCAGAGAAGGGCGCGATCAGCGCCAGCAGGCCGGCAGTGCGGCGAAGGGACGTTTTCATGGAAGGGAAACCAATGCTTGTTGCGCCACGGGCTTCCCCGGCCTGCGGCTGCGACATGGGGCGCACACGCGTGCGCGCCCCGCTTTGTTGGCCGGTATCCGGGCTGATGAACGCCGAGCCTGATTCCTTCCCAGTGTGTTTACACACCAGTGGATTGCGTGCAGGCCGTGAGGCTTGCGCCTCGTCCACTTACCGTTGCGGGGACAGCTCAGATTCGATCCGCCTCGTGGAGGCTTGTCGTCCTGATTCCCGTTTAACTGCACCGCTTTGAGGGGCGGCGCGAGCACCAACAGGGCGCGATTCTAACGAGCTGCGTCGGCGGGGTCTTACAGAGGGCTCGGGCGTCCGGCCCGAACCTCACGCCGCTCTATCATTTGCGCCTCGCTTGCGCGTCGGAGCAACAAATGCGGAAGATCATCACTTGTCTCGCTCACTGCATGCTGGTGCTTGCCGGCACGCAGGCGATGGCGCAGGGGCCTGCGCGCGAGCCGCCAGCGGCAAATGATCAAGAGCAGCTGGAGGTCCGGCTGGAGCCCCGGGGCGGAAAGACGCAATACACCTTGGGCGAGCCCATCGTGCTTGATCTGCTGCTCAGCGCGCATGTGCCAGGCTATTCGGTGAATACGAACCAGGGCTTCAGCCAGCAAGTCAACGTGACGCCGGCGGCCGGCTGGCTTCGCGCGCACGGTGTCGATCACTTTGACGTGCTGCAGTTTGCGGGGCTCGGCGAGAAACCGCTGCGCATGCAGGTGCTGCTCAACCCGGCTGTGGCCTTCCAGCAGGCGGGCCGGTACGAAGTTTCCGTGACCACCCACATTCGGCATCAGGCGCAAAGCGATCGCCTGCTGGAGCGCACCAGCAATGTCGTTTCGATCGAGCTGCGCCTGCCCGACGAAGCGCAGGAGACCGAGCAGGTCGCCCTGCTGCTTGCCCAAATCAAGCGGGCAAGTGGTCCGAAGAAGATCGCGTCCGCGGCCCAGCGCCTTGCCTTCCTGGGCGGTGATGCTGCGATACATGCGAAGGTTGGACTGCTCGCCCTGCCGAGCTGTGATTGCCGGGACGTGACCCGCGAAATGATGGACGGCTTGGCGAGCTCACGAAACCTCCCCTTGCAGCTGGCGTTGTTGCATGCGGCGTGGCTGAACACGCAGGAGACGCCGAGCACCGAGCTGTTGACGGCGATGCACGACACGCGCGCCTATATGCGTGGGGAAATGATTCCCGGTTGGCAGATGGTCCTCGAAAAAAGGACAGACGCCGCTGCGCTACAGGCAGAGCAGGAGGATGGGCAGAACATTGACGAGCTGGTGAGCAGCCTGCCTTCGCGAATGGGACTGAACCGTACCCAGGTTGTGTACTCGTTGATGATGCTGAACCAGTTGACTGAAGGCCAGATTGCAAGAGTACGGCCTTATGTGCTCAAAGACTTCTCGAAGATGGACCCGCTGCAGCAGAGCATGTTGATGAGCAGCCGGCGGTGGAAGTTCCTGGCCGATCCGGTGCTGATCCCGGCGCTGCGCAACACGCTCGCGCAGGAGCCGGCTGACCTCGTGGGCTACGGCGAAGCCATCCAGCGGCTGATCGAGTTGTCGCCGGATACCGCGCGCCCCTTTGTGGTTCGCGAAACCTGCGACCCGAAGTCAAGGACACCGGGAAAGACCATGGTTGGTCTGCCGGACAAGGCTTTGCCGGACGTCGACAGCTGTCTCGCGCAAATGCTGCGGCAATGGCAGGGTGAGCCGTTCCTGCGGACGGTCAAGGCCGATGCGCTTGCTCGGTATGGGAGTGCCGCAGCCTTGCCGGCCATACGCGAGTTGTACGCAAATCGTTCAGCCGCCCCCGACTACTTCGAGACCCAATATCAGGGCGCGTTGCTGGCCTATCTATTGCGCTATTCGCCTGATGAAGCACTGGCGTCGATTCGCGCATTCGCAGGCGATCTCGGCACGCTGTTCTTCCCGATCGGCAACGCCTACTCGGCGCGCCGTGAGGCTTACCCTGCGGTTCTGCAGTCCTGGCTTCAAGAGCAAGCCACGAGTGGTACGCCTCAAGGGAAGCGGTGGGCGAGTTCAGAACTGGCGCGAGGCCAGGTTTCCGTTAATTGAGCGCAAGTGCGGGGCATGCGCCAGCCGTTCATATCCTGCAGGCATCGAGAACCGCCCGCAGATCGCGCCCCGTGTAGCGCGGCGCCGGGCCCAGCGTTTCCTGCGGCATGCCCTGGCGATTGACCCACAGGGCTTGGAAGCCGAACCAGGTGGCGCCCAGCGCGTCCCAGGCATTGCTGGAGACGAAGAGCACCTCGTTGGCCTGCACGTCCGCAAAGCGCTGCAGCACCAGGCCGTAGGTGATGGGCATGATCTTGTACTGGCGCAGGTTTTCGATGGAGATCACTGCATCGAGCAGGGGCGCAAAGCCGGCACCCTCGACCGCCGAGGCCAGCATCTCGCTGTTGCCGTTGGAGAGGATGGCGCAGGGCAGGCCGCGTGCCTTGAGTGCCTCCAGCACGCCGCGGTTCTCGGTATGCGGCGTGAGCCGCGCGTACTGGCCCATCAGGGCCTCTTCATTCGCTGCGGACTCGGGCAGGCCGAAGCGGCGCAGCGTGTATTGCAGCGAGAGCCGGGTCAGCTCCCAAAAGGGCAGGTAGTGGCGGCTGCCCTGCCCGGTGTCGGGGTCGGAGAGAGAGATGAGCCGCGTGTACTCGATCTGCTTGTCGCGCCAGGCCGCCGCGATCTGCGCGCCGTGGCCGGGGTAGAGCTGTTCGGCCAGCACGCCCATGCTGTAGACGTCGAACAGCGTGCCGTAGGCGTCGAAGACGACGAGCTTGAGGGCCATGGCGTTTCCTCGTGGATATTCAGCGCGGCGCCGACGCAGCCTTGGGCAGCTTCGGGGGTTTGCGGGGCTTGGGCGGCTTGGCGTGGACGATCTTGGGCGCGCTCGCAGCGGCGGGCGGCGCGCTGAGGCCGATGGCGCGTGCGGCATCACGCCGGGCCTGCGCTTCGGCGGCGAGGCGGTCGCGTTCCATGGACTGTGCCTGTCGCGCATCGGCATTGGCGCGTTCACGCGCGGCACTTTGTTCCTGCGACCCCGGTTGGTCGTAAAGCACGGCGCTGCCGGTCTTGGCGGGCGCATCGGGGCAGGGCGAATCGCGCAAATCCTTGCCGTCCTTGCCGCAGTGGTAGACGGTTGCCTCGCGGGCGTCCGACGCGTTCGCGCTGCCGATGAAATTGAGGGTTAGCAAGATCAAGGGCAGCGCGTACTTCATGGCGTGGGTTCCGGTAGGTCGGCCGGCGCTGCGGGTTTAGGTGGCTTGGGCCGCGGCGGCTTGGCGTGGATCTTCATCATGGCGCGGTCGAGTTCGCCCTTCAACATCAGCGGGACAGCATCCATGGATTTCTGGATGCAATCCTCCACCAGTTGACGCTCCGCAATCGGCGGCCGGCGCAGCACGTAGCTGGCCACCTCGGCCTTGATGCCCGGGTGGCCTATCCCTAAGCGCAGGCGCCAGAAGTTGGCGCTGCCAAGCTGTGCTTGCATGTCCTTGAGTCCGTTGTGGCCGCCGTTGCCGCCGCCCTGCTTGAACTTCATCTGGCCCGGCTCGATGTCGAGCTCGTCATGCGCGACCATGATCTCTTCCGGCGCAATCTTGAAGAAGCGCGCCAGCGCCGCGACCGACTTGCCGCTGAGGTTCATGAAGGTCATCGGCTGCAGCAGCCAGATCGGGCCGTCCGCGCCGGGCGCATTGTTGACACGCGCCACCAGGCCAAAATAGCTGCTCTCGGGCCGCGGCTGCACGTTCAGCCCGCGCGCCAGCGCTTCCACCCACCAGAAGCCGGCGTTGTGCCGGGTCTGCTCGTATTCAGGGCCCGGGTTGCCGAGGCCGACAAAGAGACGAATCATGCGAGGATTATCGATGGCCTGTCAGCAGGAGAAACGCATGTTCAACAAGCAATGGATGGCCTGGGCGCTGTGGTTCGCGGCAGGTGTGGCGGCGGCGCAGGTGCCGGAGCGCGTGGTCGACATCCCGACCCGGCCCGGTGTGACGCAACGCATGCTTGTGCTCGCCCCGCCCGAGCCGCACGCTGCAGTGATCCTGATGGCCGGTGGCAACGGCGGGCTGCAGATCCAGCCGGGAGGCGGCATGCTCAAGGGGGCGGGCAATTTCCTCGTGCGCACACGGCAGCTGTTTGCCGCGCAAGGCCTGCTGGTGGCGGTGGTCGATGCACCTTCGGACCGGCAGTCGCAGCCTTTTTTGCAAGGCTTTCGGCTGCGCGACGAGCATGTGGTTGACCTGCGCGCCGTCATCGCCTGGCTGCGCACGCAGGCCTCGGTGCCCGTCTGGCTGGTGGGCACGAGCCGGGGCACGCAGTCGGCAGCCTGGGTGGCGACGCAACTGGCTTCGGTGCCTGGCGCAGGCCCGGACGGCCTGGTGCTGACTTCCACCATCCTCAGCGACACCAAGAGCCGCGCCGTGCCGTCGATGGCTCTGGATGAGCTGCGCATACCGGTGCTTGTCGTGCATCACCAGCTCGATGCCTGCCAGCTGTGCGCTTACAGCTCCCTGCCTTCGCTGATGAGGAAGCTGGGCCAGGCGCCGCGCAAGCAATTGCTATCGTTCCAGGGCGGCACGAGCGAGGGCGATCCCTGCGAGGCCTTTGCCTATCACGGCTACAACGGCATCGAGCCCGAGGTGGTGAAGGCCATCGCGGATTGGATCGAGGCGCCACAATGAAAAAGGCCCTGCAGAGCAGGGCCTTCTTGCTGAAGCGCGGGAGAAAGAAGAATTACTTCTTCTTGCCCTTCTTCTTGTCGTCCACCACCGGGGCGGCGGCGACGATGACTTCCTCGGCCACCGGAGCCACGGGGCTTGCCACCGCGGGGTTCGGCTTGCCATGCACCACGGCCTTCACGCCGGCGGGCAGCTTGATGTCGTTGATGTGCAGCGAGTGACCTTGGGTCAGGCCGGACAGGTCCACCTCGATGAACTCGGGCAGTTGCTTGGCCAGGCAGGTGATCATCAGCTCGGTGATGATGTGGTTGACCGTGCAGTGGTCGGTCTTGACGGCCGGCGACTCGGCTTCACCCGTGAAGTGCAGGGGCACCTTCTTGGTGATCTTGGTCGTGTCGTCCACGCGCTGGAAGTCGATGTGCAGGACTTGCTGCTTGTAGGGGTGCAGCTGGTAGTCGCGCAGCAGGACCTGCGAAGTGGCGCCGGCCAGTTCCATCTCAAGGATGGTGCTGTGGAAGGCTTCCTTCTTCAGGGCGTGGAACAGAGCGTTGTGATCGAGCTCGATCATCTTGGGTTCGCCAGCACCGAAAACGATGCCAGGGACCTTGCCAGCAATGCGCAGGCGGCGGCTCGCTCCGGTCCCCTGCAGATTGCGCTCAAAAGCGGTGAATTTCATAGATAACTCCAAAGTTACCGGCACACCACCGTGGTGGGCCGGGCACAAGGCCCGCGACCAGGCTCTTGCGATTCAAGTGCAGCCCGAAGACTGCGCTTAGAAATTGTTGTTCTGCTCGCTGAACAGGGACGTGACCGACTCGCCGTCCGAAATCCGGCGAATCGTCTCCGCGAACAAGAAGGCGGCCGACAGCTGGCGGATCTTGCCGCAGGCTTTGGCCGCATCGTTCAGCGGAATGGTGTTGGTGATGACCACTTCATCGAGCTGGGACTTGGCGATGCGCTCGATCGCCGGACCCGACAGGATGGGGTGGGTGCAATAGGCGAACACGCTCTTGGCGCCGCGGCTCTTGAGCACTTCGGCAGCCTTCACCAGCGTGCCGGCGGTGTCGATCATGTCGTCCATGATCACGCAGTTGCGGCCTTCGATGTCGCCGATCACGTGCATGACTTCGGAGACATTGGCCGAAGGACGGCGCTTGTCGATGATGGCCAGGTCGCAGCCCAGCTGCTTGGCCAGCGCACGCGCGCGCACCACGCCGCCGACGTCGGGGCTCACGACCATCAGGTCGGGGTAGTTGCGGGCCTTGAGGTCGGACAGCAGCACTGGCGAGGCGTAGATGTTGTCCACCGGGATGTCGAAGAAGCCCTGGATCTGGTCAGCGTGTAGGTCCATGGTGAGCACGCGCTCGACGCCCACGGTTTCCAGCAAGTTGGCCACGACCTTGGCCGAGATCGGCACGCGGGTGGAACGCGGGCGGCGGTCCTGGCGGGCATAGCCGAAGTAGGGGATCACGGCGGTGATGCGGCGAGCGCTGGCGCGCTTCATGGCATCGACCATGATCAGCAGTTCCATCAGGTTTTCGTTCGTCGGCGCGCAGGTGGGCTGGACGATGAAAACGTCGCGGGCGCGCACGTTCTGCTGGATCTCAACCGCCACCTCGCCATCGGAGAAGCGCCCGACCACGGCCTTGCCGAGTTCGAGGCCCAGATGGGTAGCGATCTCCTGCGAGAGCACCGGGTTCGCGTTGCCGGTGAAGAGGACGGTATTGAGCAGCACGGCGGCCATCCTTTAAGGACAAAAGACCCGCGAAGTCATCCCCGCGGGTCTTGAGAGAATATTTGGCAGGGGAGGAAGGACTCGAACCCTCGCATGTCGGAATCAAAATCCGATGCCTTGACCAACTTGGCGACTCCCCTACACAGGACACTGCCTAACAGCAGCAGCGCCCCAAAACTTTATCAGCCCTCAGTCCAGCCCTTGAGAGGATGCTGGTCCAGACTGCGGCATATTTCTCCAAGCCATCCTGCGGGGCTGTCCCGCAGCAGCGTCGCCATGGCCTGGCTCAAGATGCCTTTCTCTCCGTTCACCCTTGCAAACACCGCGCTGCCCGAGCCGGTCATCCGGCTGTTGCCGAAGGTTTTCTTCAGCATCCCCAGCGCTTGTGCAACCTCTTGCGAGGCCGCTTCAGCAGCATTTTGCAAGTCATTCCGACCGAAGTTTGACCCCAAGTCGTTGTGAGCAGGAAAGCCCGCTACTATAGCCAGAGATTGGCTCCTTGCCAAGTGTGGGCTCGAAAAAATTTCCTTGGTCCCTATAGAGTCCCGCGGTTTGAGCACGGCGAACTGCATCGGCGGCAAGGCCACGGGCCGCAGGATTTCGCCGATGCCTTCGACCCAGGCGTTGTCTCCGCCGATGAAGAAGGGCACGTCGGCGCCGAGCCTCAGGCCCAGCTCCAGCAACTGCGCGCGCGTCAGCTTCAGATCCCAAAGGCGGTTGAGGGCGATCAGCGTGGAGGCCGCATCACTGGAACCCCCGCCCATGCCAGCGCCCGAGGGCAGGCGCTTGTCGAGATGGATCTCGGCGCCGAGCTCGCATCCTGTCGTCTGCTGAAGCAGGCGGGCCGCACGCACGCAAAGGTCTTCGGCGGGCAAGGCCGCATCGCGCTGGTCAATGCGCGTGACCTGGCCGTCACGGCGCTTCTCGAAATGCAGCGTGTCGGCCCAGTCGATCAGCGCGAGGACCGATTGCAGCAGGTGATAGCCGTCGGGCCGCTTGCCCACCACGTGCAGGAAGAGGTTGAGTTTGGCCGGCGCCGGGACGTCGTAGATCGCGTTCATGTTTGTTTTTCGATGCGGGCGCGCAGAACCACGGTGGGCGCGGCCGTGCGCGTGGCGATCAGCACGCCATCGGCGAAGCGCGTCAGATCGATGCGCCAGCCCAGTTGTTCAAAGCCTGCATCAAGCGGCGTGCTCGGTGCATCGGGCCAGGCGCGGCCGCGCATCCAGTCGAACAGCGCGGCCACGGGGATGGGCTCGCCCAGCATCTCGCGGGTCAGCGCATCGAGATCGGCATAGCTGCGCTCGCCATCGGGCGTCTTCAGCAGCACCTGATCCTTGTTCCAGCTGGCGCGCGCCACCAGGCTACCCAGCGGCGTGCTCAGCTCCAGTTGGCCCGCCACGGGGCCACCGATCAGCTCAAAGGCGCCGCTGCCGCCTCGCTTGCGGCCGTCGGGGCTGCCGTCTTCAGCATCGACCTGCACGCTCAATTTGCCGCTCAGGCGCAGATCGCCTTCGCGCACCTCGGCCTCCTGGTGCTTGAGGCTGGCGCAGCCGCTCAGGAGAACGGCCAGCAGCAGAGCGCCCCACTTCAAAGCTTGACCTTCAGTCGAGCCAATGTCTGCTGAAGCGCTTCGTTAGCGGGATCGCGCTGATGGGCCTCGCGCAAGACGCTCAGCGCCTCGTCCTTCTGGCCCTGGGCCCACAGCACCTCGCCCAGATGCGCGGCTACCTCGGGATCGGGAAAGGCGGCATAGGCCTGGCGCAGCAGCTTGGCCGCCTCGGGCAGATTGCCGCTGCGGAACTCCACCCAGCCCAGGCTGTCGATCAGCGCTGGCTGGCGCGGTGCCAGGGTCAGCGCCTTGTTGATCAGCTCACGCGCCTCGGGCAGGCGCACATTGCGATCAGCCATCGAGTAGCCCAGCGCGTTGTAGGCGTTGTAGTAATCGGGCTTGATCTCGGCCACGCGCTTGAGCAGGGACTCCATCTCGTCAAAGCGATCCAGCTTTTCGGCGAGCATGGCGCGCTCGTAGATAACGTCCACGTCCTGCGGCGTGCGGGTCTCGGCCTGCTTGAGCTGGTCGTAGGCACCCTGCCAATCGCGCGCCTCGCGCAGCAGCTGGGCCTGAGCCAGCCGCTTGGCCCGGAACTGCTCGTCACTCTCTTCAGGCAGCGCGGCCAGCAGCTTCTTGGCATCCGCCAGCTTGCCCTGGCGCTGCAGCAGGCTGGCCCGGCGCATGGCAACCGCCACCGGGTCCCTGGGTCGATCCACCAGGGCCAGCCATTCGCTGGCTTCCTTGAGCTTGCCCTGGCGCTCGGCCGCGGCCGAAAGCATCAGCCAAGCCTGCTGGCGCGCGTCCACCAGGGTCTTGCTGACGGAGCCGTCCTCTTCCTCGCTGTCACTCCTCGCCAGCTTGTCATCAGCCGGCAGCAGCTTGAGGTATTGGCGCAGCGCGGCTTCAGCCTCGGCGGGGCGCTGCAGATCCAGCTCCACGCTGCCCAGCGCATACCAGGCCTGCGCCTGTTGCGGCTGCGCCTGCGTAGCCGCACGGAACTGCACGGCCGCTTCTGGCAGGTGCTGCGTTTGGGCCAGCGCCAGGCCGTAGGCAAAGCGCAGATTGGGCGGCTCGGGCTGGCGCTGCAGGCGCTGCTTGACCAGTTCTTCGGCCTCAGGCTTGGCAGGCATCAGATCGAGGGCGAGCTGCATCGTGTCTTCGATCTGCGGCGACGACTGCGCCAGCGAGCGCGTCAGCTCCAGCGCTTTGTCGTTCTCGCCCGCGGCGATGGCCAGCTTGGCCTGCACGTAGACGGCCACATCGTGCATGCCGGGCTGCTTGGCCTGCTCTTCAAGAAACGGCGCCAGCGCGGTGTAAACGGCCTTGCTGTCGCTCGCGCGCTGGAACAGGCCCGGCAGCGAGGCGAGCGCCGCCACGCGGCGCGGCTCCGGCGTGAGCTCCAGCAGATCGCGCAGCGGCGCGGCAATGCCGGCCGGGCGATTGAGCGCGGCCATCAGCTGGATGGTGGTCTGCTGTGCCTCCAGCGAGCCAGGCTTGGCATCACGCCAGGCCTGCGCGGTCTGCAGGGCCTGATCGCCGGCCTGCACCTTGAGCGCGATGCCCAGCACCTGTTTGAAGAGAGCCTCGTCGCGGGTACGCCGGGCGGCGTCGAGCAGCACTTGGTAGGCCACGCCGGGCCGGCCGCTGGTCAGCTCCAGCTCGCCCACCAGCAATTGGTAGAACAGCGGTGCATCCATATTGGAGTTGGCTACGGGTGCGGACGCGGCGTCGGCAGGCGCTTCGGCGGCATCCTGGGCCAGCGCAGGCAAAGAGGCCAGCAGCAGGAGAGAGACTGCGCTGCGGCGGAAAAAGTGGGGCATGGACGCTCCTGGAATCGAGGGAACATTTTGCATCGATATCATTCTGCGCATGCCCGAGTTGCCAGAAGTCGAAGTCACGCGTCTGAGCTTTGCTGACGCCATCGTCGGCGCCACCGTCACCGGCGTGCGCCTGGGGAAACCGCTGCGCTGGCCGCTGGGCATCGAGCCCGGGTCGCTGCACAAGGCGCGCGTAGGGCTGGCTTCGCGAAGAGGTAAATATTTGTGGCTTCCGCTGCAGGGCGAGCAAGCCCGCGGCGGGCTGCTGCTGCATCTGGGCATGTCGGGCTCGCTGGCATTCTCGGCCCAGGCCGGTGCCGCAGGCGCACATGACCACTTCGACCTGCAGACCGACCGCGGCCTGCTGCGCCTGACCGACCCGCGCCGCTTTGGCGCCGTCGTCTGGTCCAACGGTCTCGACGTGGAGCCCGCCGCCAAGTTGCTGGCTGGCCTCGGCCTGGAGCCCTTTGATCCGCGCTTCAACGGCGAGCACATGCACGCCGGGCTCTCGGGCCGGCGCGTGGCCGTCAAGCTCGCGCTGCTGGCCGGCGACATCGTGGTGGGTGCCGGCAATATCTACGCCTGCGAGGCCTTGTTCCGCGCCGGCATCGACCCGCGCCTGCCCGCGCACAAGCTCAGCCGCCCGCGCGCGGAGAAGCTCGCCAACGCCGTGCGCGGCGTGCTGCGCCAGGCGCTGGACGCCGGCGGCACCACGCTGCGTGACTTCAAGGACGCGCATGGCGTGGCTGGCAGTTTCCAGATGCAGGCCGATGTGTATGGCCGCGAGGGTGAGCCCTGTCGCGTCTGCGGCAGCAAGATCCGCCGCATCGTCCAAGGCCAGCGCTCGACTTTTTTCTGCCCAACATGTCAGAAGCGCTGATGAAAGAAGACTTCTCCAAGCTGCTGATCGCCTGGCAGCGCCAGCATGGCCGCAGCACGCTGCCGTGGCAGAACACGCGCGATCCGTACCGCGTGTGGCTCTCGGAAATCATGCTGCAGCAGACGCAGGTCGGCACCGTGCTGGGCTATTACGCGCGCTTCCTGGAGCGCTTTCCCACGGTGGCTGACCTGGCCGCCGCGCCACTGGACGAGGTGCTGGCGCTCTGGGCGGGCCTGGGCTACTACAGCCGGGCGCGCAATCTGCATGCCTGCGCGCAGGCGGTGGTCGAACTGCATAACGGCGAATTTCCACGCACAGCCGAGCAGTTGCAGACCTTGCCCGGCATCGGCCGCTCCACGGCCGCTGCGGTGGCGGCCTTCTGCTTTGGCGAACGCATCGCCATCCTCGATGGCAATGTCAAGCGCGTGCTGAGCCGCCTGCTGGCCTTCGGTGGCGATCTGGCCTCCAGTGCTCAGGAAAAACTGCTCTGGCGCCATGCGCAGGAACTGCTGCCCGAGCAGGGCATCGAGCCCTACACGCAAGGCCTGATGGACCTCGGCTCGGCCATCTGCACGCCGCGCGCGCCGCAGTGCCTGATCTGCCCGGTGGCGGCCCTGTGCGCGGGCCGCGCAGAGCCGCTGCGCTTCCCGGTCAAGACGAAGAAGCTCAAGCGCGGCCGGCGCGAGAACTGGTGGTTGTGGCTGGAGCACGAGGGCCGTGTGCTGCTGCAGCAGCGTCCGCACAAGGGCGTGTGGGCCGGGCTGTGGAGCCTGCCGATGTTCGAAGACGAGCAGAGCCTGCTGGACAGCTCGGGCAAGGCCACCTTGGAAACCATGCCGCGCATCGAGCATGCGCTCACGCATTTCGATTGGGTGCTGCACACGCGCCGGGCAGAATTACCCACAATGACTTTTGACCCTAACGCTCTGCCTACAGGACAATGGGTGGCCCGCGAAGCGCTGGCAAATTACGCCCTGCCGGCCCCACTCAAGAAAATGATCGCGCCATGAACACCATGAAACCCGCTGTCAAGAATGCTGTCGAGTCGGCCCTGGTCGCGGCAGCGGCCGTGCTGGTCTGCTTCTGGCTGGTGATCCAATCGGCCAATGCGGCCGAGGTGGACGTGACCATGCTAACCCTCTATGCGGTCGGCCTGGGCGCCAGCGTGCTGGCGCATCTCATCTTCATGGTGCAGGCCGTCAAGCGCGACGGGCGCCCGGTCGTTCCCTGGGCCCTGGCGCTCGTGCTGACGCTGCCGATCGCTTCGATCGTGCTGCTGGTGCTCTTCTACGGCGTCAAACCGGTGGCGTCGGAATCACGCTGAGCTCGCGGTGCCGCTTGAGCACCTGGCCATGTGAGGCGAAGGCCGCCGTCAGCTGCTCCACCAGATAGACCGAGCGGTGCTGGCCGCCCGTGCAGCCGATGGCCACGGTCAGATAACTGCGTTGATCAGCGGCAAAACTCGGCAGCCAGCGCGTCAGGAAGGCGCTGATCTGCGCCTTCATCTCGGCCACCTCGGGCTGCGCGTCCAGATAGTCGGCCACGGGCTTGTCGCGGCCCGTGTAGGGGCGCAGCGTGCGGTCGTAATAGGGGTTGGGCAGCACGCGCACGTCGAACACGAAGTCAGCATCGCTGGGCACGCCGTGCTTGAAGGCGAAGGACTCGAACACGAGCGTGAGCTGGTTGCCGTCCACCTCCACCAGGTCGCGCACCCAGGCGCGCAGCTGCGCGGGGCGCAGCAGGCTGGTGTCGAGCACGGTGCTCTGCTCGCGCAGTTCGGCCAGAAGGGCCCGTTCGATGGCGATGGCGTCGAGCAAGGCGCGGTGGGCCTCGGTGTCGCTCGGGTCCTGCTCGCCCTGGCGCAGCGGGTGCGGGCGGCGGGTTTCAGAGAAGCGGCGCATCAGCGCGTCGTCCTTGGCATCCAGGAAGATCGAGCGCACCGAAACGCCCTCGGCCCGCAACTGCGTGAGCAGGGGCAGCAGCAAGGGCAGCGAGCCAGCCGAGCGCACGTCTACGGCAATCGCCAGGCGGCGGCGCACCGTACGCTGGCGCTCCAGGCGCAGCAGGTCCAGCAGCAGCTCGGAGGGCAGGTTGTCCACGCAGGCAAAGCCCGCGTCTTCCAGCGCGTGCATGGCCACGGATTTGCCCGCGCCGGACATGCCGGTCACCAGCACGACATCACTCTTGATTGCAGTCATTTCTTCTTGGCAGTGGGCGAGGACAGTTCCAGCATTTCTTGCGCATGGGCCAGGCTCGTGGAGGAAAGCCTTTCGCCACCCAGCATGCGCGCGATTTCGGCCACGCGCTGCTCGCCGGTGATCGGGCTTACGGCCGACGTGGTCACGCCGCCGTTCACGCCCTTGGCCACCAGCAGATGCTGGTCGGCGCAGGCGGCCACCTGCGGCAGATGCGTGACGGCCAGCACCTGGCGCTCGCGGCCCAGCTGTTTCATCAAGCGGCCCACGGTCTCGGCCACGGCGCCGCCCACGCCAGCGTCGATCTCGTCAAAGATCAGCGTGGCCACGCCGCCCGCGTCCTGCTGGCAAGTGGTGACGGCGATCGCCAGCGCGATGCGCGAAAGCTCTCCGCCCGAGGCCACCTTGGAGAGAAGGCGAGGTGTGCTGCCGGCGTGGCCGGCCACCAGGAACTCGGCCGACTCCAGGCCAAAGCTCTGCGGCGCCTCCTGCGCTTGCAGGGAAATCTCGAACTGGCCGCCCGCCATGCCCAGCTGCTGCATGGCCTGCGTGACGGCGTTGGCGAGCTTGGGCGCGGCCGCGCGGCGGGCCTTGCTGAGCTTGCCGGCTTCCTGCGTGTAGGCCTTGTGCGCGGCGGCCAGAGAGGCCTGCAGCGCGGCCAGGTCGGTGGCGGCATCGAGCCTGGCCAGCTCCTCTCTCCATTGCGCCAGAAGCGCGGGCAGATCGGCCGGCTGGCGGCGATGGCGGCGGGCCAGCTGCATCCAGGCGGAGACGCGCTCGTCCAGCTCGCGCATGCGCTCGGGGTCCAGCTCGGTGTCGTTCAGGTAATGCGTTAGTTCATGTGCCGCGTCCTGGATCTGGGCCTGGGCGCTGCGCAGGGTTTCCAGCGGCGGCTGCAGCTCGGCGTCGAAGCTCAGCACGCCGTCGAGCTGGTCCAGGGCCGTGGACAGTTGCGATTCGCAGCTTTGCTCGGCCTCGCTCAGCGCGTCCAGCGCGGCGCGCACGCCGTCCAGCAAGGCCTGGCCATGCGAGAGCCGCTGATGCTCGGCGTTAAGCTCGGCCCATTCCTCGGCCTGCGGCTTGAGCTTGTCCAGCTCGGCGATCTGCCAGGCCAGGCGCTCGCGCTCGGTCTGGATCTCGCCGGCGCGGGTTTCGGCCACATCGAGCGCGTCTTGCGCAGCATGCCAGGCCGCAAAGGCAAGCGCGACAGGCTTGGTGTCCACACCCGCATAGGCGTCGAGCAGCGCGCGCACCGAAGCCGGTCGGGTGAGGCCCTGCCAGGCGTGCTGGCCGTGGATGTCCAGCAGATGGTCGGCCGCCTCGCGCAGCTGGGCGATGGTGGCGGCGCTGCCGTTGATCCAGGCGCGGCTCTTGCCCTGCGCGTCGATCACGCGGCGCAGCAGCAGGGTCTCGCTGCCGGAAAAACCGGCTTCGTCGAGCCACGGCGTTAGCGCCTGCGGCGTGTCGAACTCGGCCGTGACCTCGGCGCGCGGGCTGCCTTCGCGCACCACGCCGGCGTCGCCGCGGCTGCCCAGGGCCAGTTGCAGGGCGTCGATCAGGATGGACTTGCCCGCGCCGGTCTCGCCGGTCAGCACGGCAAAGCCGGGGCCGAAGTCGAGCTCCAGCTCGGGAACGATGACGAAATCCTTGAGGTGCAGTCTGCGCAACATTTGAATCAGGTGCCTTCGTACCAGCGGAGCTTGCGGCGCAAGGTGGCGTAATAACTCCAGCCCTTGGGATGCAGGAAGCGGACCTGATGCGCGGAGCGGCGCACCGTGATGCGGTCGCCGTGCAGCAGGCTGGCCAGGCTTTGCATGTCGAAATTGACGCTGGCGTCACGGCCGGCAACGATTTCGAGGCTCACTTCCATGTCCGGCAGGACGATGGGGCGGTTGGAGAGGGCGTGCGAGGCGATCGGCACCAGCAGCCAGCCGGCGATGCTCGGGTGCAGGATGGGCCCACCTGCCGAAAGCGAATAGGCGGTGGAGCCGGTGGGCGAGGAGACGATCACGCCGTCCGCGCGCAGATTGGCCACGAACTCGCCGCCCGCATCCACGCGCAATTCCACCATGCCGGCGGTGGCGCCGCGGCTCACCACCACGTCGTTGAGCGCCACGCCGCTGAAGATGCTCTCGCCGTCGCGCCACACGGCGCCGTCGAGCATGGCGCGCTGCTCGCTCTCGTAATCGCCGGCCAGTATTGGGGCCAGCGCCTCGCGGAAGTCTTCCAGTGAGATGTCGGTGATGAAGCCCAGCCGGCCCTGGTTGATGCCGATCAGCGGCAGCCCGAAGCGGGCCATCTCGCGCGCGAAGCCCAGCATGGTGCCGTCGCCGCCCACCACGATGGCCACATCGCACTGGCGGCCCAGCTCCTCGTTGGAGAGCGCGTCGAAGCGGGTGATACCGGTGCTGCTCGCGGTCTGGCTTTCAAGGGAAATATCCAATCCCTGGCCGGTCACGAACTCGGCAATCTCCTCCAGAATCGGGCGTATGCCGTGGGCTTGCGGCTTGCCCACAATCGCCGCATGTTTGAAGCGCTTCACCATCCGAGAATTACACCACAGCGGTTCTCGCCAAACCCCCTCCGTACAATGACAGGACCATGCTCGACGAGCGCTCCAAATCCCTGCTGAAAACCCTGGTCGAACGCTATATTGCCGACGGCCAGCCTGTGGGTTCGCGCACGCTTTCCAAGGCCTCGGGCCTGGAGCTGAGCCCGGCCACCATCCGCAACGTGATGGCCGACCTCGAAGAGCTGGGCCTGATCGCCAGCCCCCACACCAGCGCCGGCCGCGTCCCCACGGCGCGTGGCTATCGCCTGTTCGTGGACACCATGCTGACGGCGCAGCCGGCCCTGGTCAGCGCCACGACGCTGGAGAGCCAGCTGATGCCCGACCAGCCGCAGCGCGTCATCGCCAGCGCGGCCAACCTGCTTTCGAGCCTATCCAGCTTTGTCGGCGTGGTCACCGCGCCGCGCAAGCCCAGCATCTTTCACCACATTGAATTCCTGCGCCTGGGCGAGCGCCGCGTGCTCGTCATCATGGTGGCGCCGGATGGCGACGTGCAGAACCGCGTCGTCTTTACCGCACAGGACCTGAGCCAGCATGAGCTGGCCGAAGCCAGCAACCGCCTCAACGCGCACTACGCCGGCCTCACGCTGGAAGCCGTGCGCGAACGGCTCAAGAGCGAAGTCGACAACCTGCGCACCGAGATCGCCACGCTGATGAGCGCCGCCGTGCAGGTGGGCAGCGAAGCCGTGGCCGACGGCGAGGCCCGCATGGTCGTCAGCGGCGAGCGCAATCTGCTGACGGTGCAGGATTTCAGCCACGACATGGGCAGCCTGCGCCGCATGTTCGATCTCTTCGAGCAGAAGACCCAGCTCATGCGCCTGCTCGATGTGTCCAGCCGCGCCGAGGGCGTGCGCATCTACATCGGCGGCGAAAGCCAGGTCGTGCCCTTCGAGGAACTCAGCGTGGTGAGCGCGCCCTACGAGGTGGACGGCCAGGTCGTCGGCACCCTGGGCGTCATCGGCCCCACGCGCATGGCCTACGACCGCATGATCCAGATCGTGGACATCACCTCGCGGATGGTGAGCCAGGCGCTGTCTCAAAAATAGGGGCTGAAGTCGGCGCCTCGCAAACCGCCAGCGCCGGGCGATGTCCGGCACCAGCACCCACGCCGCAAATTGCAGGCCTCAGCGCCCCATCTCCCGCACCGCCTCCAGCACCAACTCTGCCCCGCTGATCGCCTTTCCCGGATGTGCCGCAACGCCGAAGCGCGGCTGCACCATCAGCGTCCCCTTGCCGAAGCCGTATCCGCCCAGCAGCGTCACCCGCAGGCGCTCGCAGATCATCGCGGCGTGAGGCGCCGCGTCGCCGTTCAGGAACAGGCCGAATTCTTCGCCGACGCGCACGACCAGGTCGGTCGCGCGCACGCGGCTGCGAAGGCGCGAGCCGACGGCCGCGAGCAGTTCGGATCGGCGGGAGCCGCTGGCCTCGGTGTTCACGGAAACAATCATCACGACTGGACGTTCGCTGGTGCCCACGCAGGCTGCGACCTGGCGACGGAGCTGCGCGCCGAAGGCCTCGAAGCTCTCGAGCCGCGGAATCGGCGCGCCCAGTACCGGCCTCTTCGCCGGTTGGAAGGCGGAAATTTCGGTGGGGGTGAAGAACGGGTCGTCGAAGCGAGGGGCGATATACATGCTGTGTGCGGGTATACGGTGGACGCGGCGATGAAAGAAAAAGGTGAGGACATCTGCAGATCCGCCGCCCTCTTGGGGCCTCCCTATCGTCGTGATGGCAGACGTCCTCATTGGATAGAACGGATTGCGCGCGCGAATCCCGACATCGGCCGCAAAAAACCTAGCGATTCGGCGGCCAGTTCGCCTTGAGCTACGACAGCCTCGGCTAGAGTTGGCGCCCATGGCAACCGAGGTTACCCAACTGCTGCAGGCCGCCCAGGGCGGGGACCAGAAGGCGGCTGATCGGGTGGTGACGCTGCTGTACGCCGAGCTGCGGCGCATTTCCCGCTCGCGGCTGGCCCGCTCGGGCGAGCTGAGCCTGAACCCGACCGATCTGGTGCATGAATCGTGGCTGCGCCTGTCGGCCGGGCAGGGGCCTGGTTTCCCCGACCGCAAGCACTTCCTCGCCTACGCCGCGCGGGTGATGCACACGATCGTGATCGACCACGTGCGCGCCCGCCAGGCCGAGCGGCGCGGCGGCGATGCCACCTTTCTCACCCTCAATACCGCCGTCGAAGGCCTGGCGCCGCAGCGCGACGACGAGGTCCTGCGCGTGCACGACGCGCTGGAGGCGCTGGCCGCACAGGACGAGCGGCTGGCCCAGGTGGTCGAGATGCGCTACTTCGGCGGCCTGACGGAAGCCGAGATCGCAGCGGCGCTCGACGTCACTGAACGTACCGTGCAGCGCGACTGGCAGAAGGCGCGCATCTTCCTTTCCATGGCAATGAAATGAACCGTTATGTGACGCAGTCCCGCTGGCCCGTCCTGAGCCCGCTGCTCGACGAATTGCTCGATCTGCCGCCCGAAGCAAGGGCCGCCCGGCTGGCGCAGCTGCGCGCCGAGAACCAGACCCTGGCCGACGACCTGGAGGAGCTGCTGTCCCGGCAGGACGCGATGGAGGCGGCAGCCTTCCTCGACCAGCCGGCCAGTGCCAGCGTCGGCCCTCGGCTCGAGGCCGACCAGGTCGTCGGCGCCTACACGCTCGTGCGTGAACTGGGCGTGGGCGGCATGGGCACGGTCTGGCTGGCGCGGCGCACCGACGGGCGCTTCGAGGGCGAGGTGGCGATCAAGTTCCTGACCACGGGCATGGCGGAGCTGAACGACGAAGGGCGCCTGGAGGGCCGGTTCGCGCGCGAAGGCCAGATCCTGGCCCGGCTCGCGCATCCGCATATCGCACGTATGCTCGACGCGGGCGTGTCGTCGGAGGCCTTGCCCTACCTGGTGCTGGAATATGTCGCCGGCACACCGATCACCGCGTATTGCGACGAGCACGGCCTCGATGCGCGCCAGCGCATCACCTTGTTCCTCGACGTCTTGGCGGCGGTGTCGCATGCGCATGCGCGGCTGATCCTGCACCGCGACCTCAAGCCCAGCAACATCCTGGTCACGGCCGCCGGTGATGTGAAGCTGCTCGACTTCGGCATCGCCAAGCTGCTTGACGACAGCACGGGCAGCGGCGCGGCCACCGAGCTGACCCGCCAGGCCGGCCACGCGTACACACTCAACTACGCCGCGCCGGAGCAGGTGCAGCGCCTGGAGGTCACGACCGCGACCGACGTCTACGCGCTGGGCGTCCTGCTGTATGTGCTGCTGGGCGGCAAGCACCCGACCGACGCGGAGACACAGACGCATTTTGACCGCATGCGCGCCATCGTCGAACAGGAGCCGCGCCGGCTGTCGGACTTTGCGCCGGCTTTGCGCGGTGACCTCGACACCATCGTCGCCAAGGCGCTCAAGAAGTCGCCCGCCGAGCGCTACGCCAACGCCGAGCAGCTGGCTGACGACCTGCGCCGCTGGATGGCCTTCGAGCCCATCAGCGCCCGACCCGATAGCGCCCTCTACGTGCTGGGCCGCTTCGCGCGGCGCCATCGGGTGGCGGTCGGCGTCAGCAGCTTGGGCGTCGTGGCGCTGATCGCCCTGACCGGCCTGTCACTGGCCGAGGCCTGGCGTGCCGACCACGCCGAGCAGCAGGCTCAGGCGCGGCGCCAGCAAGCCGATGAACTGCTCAGTTACATGCTCGGAGACTTTGCCGACCAGCTGCGCCCCGTTGGCCGACTCGACCTGCTCGACAGCGTTGGCCACAAGGCGCTCGACTATTTGGCACGTCACGACGACGAGAGCGCGCTCGATCCGGGCGCCCGTCTGCAGCATGCCAAGGCGCTGACCGTGGTGGGCGAGGTGCGCGTTTCCAAGCGTGAACTCGACGCCGCCGTGGCGCCGCTGCAAGCTGCGCAGAAGCTGCTTGCCGGCGATCCGCCCACGCCGGCGCTGACGGCGGCCTGGCGCAAGGCGCAGGGCGCGGCCGATTTCTGGATCGGCCATGTGGCGCTGACGCAGCGCCGTTTCGGCCCCGCGCAGCAGGCGATGGCGTCCTATCGCGAGCGCTGCCTGCAATGGCTCGCCAGCCTGCCGCAAGACCTCGACGCGGTGATCGAGCTCTCGTATGCCAACAGCAGCCTCGGTTCGGCGCTGCTGGGCAGCGGCGAGCTGGCCGCCGCTGAGGCGCGCTTCCGCGAATCGATGCAGCTCAAGCAGCGCGTGCTGGCGCAGCGGCCGACCGACAACACGCTGCGGGCCGAGCTCGCCAACACGATCAGCTGGCTGGGCACGGTGCTGGCGCAGCGCGGGCAGTACGCGCAGGTTCGCGAGGTCCTGGGCGAATCGCAGAAGCTGATCGACCAGGTGCGCATCGACGCGCCCAAGGACGCGCTGTGGGAAAGCCGCGAGGCGCTCGTGCGGCTGTACATGGGTGACGCGATGCGCCATCTTGGAGAGAGCGAAGCGGCCGATGCCGAACTGCGCCGGGCCGCCGAGCTGGCGCACGAGCTGCTGCAACGCGAGCCGCGCAACTCGCAATGGAACAGCATCCTGGTGGCCGTCGAGCTGGCGCAGGCCGAGCTGCACCCGCAGCCGATGGCGCAGCTGCAGCGGCAGCTGGCCCGCCTCGATGCGCTCGACGCGGCCGAGCAATCGGGAAACTCAAGCGCTGCGCTGCGCCGGCTGCCGTACCGCAGCCAGCTCGCGCAGCTGATGCTGCCGCGCGTCCCTGCCGCACAGGCACTGGAGATGCTGACGCCGCTGCAGGCCCGGCTGTCGGAGGCGCTGCAAAAGCGCCCCGAAGACCTGGCGCTGCGTACCGCGCTGGCGCGTACGGACCTCAGCCTCGCGCGAGCCTTGGACGCCGTGGGCAAACGCTCCGAAGCCCAGGTGCAATGTCATTCAGCGCGGGATATGCTGGCTGAGATGCCGCAGCTTTTGGACGTGCACGAAGAGGTGACGCGAGCCTGGAAGGAAGTGCAGGCCTGCCTGAATCCGGTGTGAGTGTGTGCGTGTACGAAGCCGCGACATCGTCAAGAGTCGCATAGAGCTTTTCATCAACTAGGGAGATTTCAATGTCCAACACCTTCTATGTCCGCGCCAAGCCGGACGCAACCGGCGCTTTCGCCGTCTGCAGCTACTACACCGACATCGATGCCACGCTGGAGGCCAGCCAGCCACTGCGCGTGCCCGACAACGTCGACAGCTGCTTCATCGGCCAGGCCAAGGGTTCGCAGCTGCTGCTGATCGGCTCGGTGTTCAAGACGCTCGGCAATCCGTCGGGCCTCAACAACAGCAACTACAGCCCGGCCGACGACGACGGCTTCATCACGGTCAGCATGCCGACCGACGCGCTGGTGACCAAGGGCGTCGTGCTGCTGTTCGCCGATGGCCAGACGGTGACCACGCTCTACCCGAGCGAGGACCCGGAAGTCACCAACACGCCACCCTGAAGCGGGCGGCAGACGCACAAAAAAAGAAGCCCCGGCAGAACCGGGGCACTAAAGCCGCGGCGCGTGTGAACGCGCCGCAGTTCCTGCTTAGGGAGGAAAAGCAGGGAAGCGTGAGCTTCGGGATCGATTCTAGCCCCCGATTGCCATCCCCCTGTTTGCAAGGGCTCGAACTGTCGAGAGCGCTGGAGGCCGTCGACGGCGCAGCGGCTTCTTCGACTGAAATGGTAGGCCGTGCAGGACTTGAACCTGCGACCAAAGGATTCCGGTTTGTGGCCGTTTCCGACCTCCCTGGACTATGCCTTCGCCATGTGCGTGAACGCAGTTAGGCGGGCGCCGTCTAGTCTCTACACCTTCCCCGAAGGGCTTGGCTCGGCGTTGCCTTGTGCCGCAAGCGGCCGTCAGGTTTCACCGAATTTGACGCCATTCACGCGGGCGCTTTCGCTTCCCGGTGCACAACTTTCGCTATGAGTCCTCTGCTCTAACCAACTGAGCTAACGGCCCATTTCAACAGCCGCCGGCATCATAGCGCAGGGCTTTCTGCCGCACTCTGGCCGCCCAACCTTGCTTGTGTGTGTCTGTCTTGCAACAGCAATTGCCGGCCCTGCCTTGGCGTTTGTGCTTGACGGGAAAGTAAAGACTATTTACAATGTTCGCATTGTTTCAAGACCGGCTCGATAGGGCCGGGAACCTCAAAGGTCGCATCGTGAAATCCCGCCTCGCCATCGCCAGCCACCGTCCCCCGCAAGGGCTGGGTGCGTTGTTCGCGTGCGCCGCGGCGATGTCGGTTCATCGAGACGAGGATCGCTCCGTCAATTCGGGAGAGGGAAGCGCCTAGGCGCGCACCCTCCAAGCTCTGTTCGCAGGGGCCCGGATGCCGACAAGGATCCGGGCCTCTTTGCTTTTGGGCTCGCCAACCAAGGTCGTGTTCGTCTAACTGGCAAGGACTCCGGGCCTTCATCTCGGCAATGCGGGTTCAAGTCCCGCACGCGACGCCATCGTCAACAGGAACTCCCGTCGATCTCTTCGGGAGTGGAAATCGGCCGCATCGATTGGGCGGCGCCGGAACCCGTGACCGGCAAGCATGAAGAAGCCTCGTTAGCTCAGCTGGATTCAGAGCGCCGGTTTACGAAGCCGGAGGTCGCACGTTCGAGTCGTGCACGAGGCACCAGCATTGCAAAGCTGAATCGGTGTGTTTGGGTGTGGCCGTAGCTCAATGGCAGAGCCGCGGGTTGTGAGTCCGCTGATACCGGTTCAATTCCGGTCGGCCACCCCCAAGCGCATCGAAACAGGCCCGCAAGAAAGGAGGGCAGCCATGAGCACCGAAGACCAACATCATCATCACGTCCTGCAGCTCGACATCCAGGGCACGCCGCAGGCCTGGATCACGCCTGAGCAGGCAGCCGTGCATCACGCCACGGATGCCGTGGCCTGGGTCGATGGCGAAGGGCCGCTGCGCACGCTGCGCGGCGGCTGGAACGCGGTGACGGGTCGGCAGTCGGTGATCGAGGTCTTCCCCATCATGGCGCTCTCGGGCGCGTCGAAGCTGAACCTCTTCGACATCGTGCCGGCCCTCAGCCGCCGCAAGCTGTTCAGGCGCGACCGTTTCACCTGCGCCTATTGCGGCGGCGTGTTTGCCGAGCGTGATCTGCAATGCGAGCACATCGTGCCCGAGTCGCGCGGCGGGCCCTGGAGCTGGATGAACCTCGTGGCCGCCTGCGCGACGTGCAACGGCCGCAAGGCCGCGCGCACGCCGGAGGAAGCACGCATGCCGCTGCTGTACCTGCCCTATGTGCCGAGCCGCTTCGAGGATTTCTTGCTCGCGGGCCGGAACATCCGCGCGGACGTGCATGAGTGGCTGGCGGCGCGCCTTCCCAAGGGCTCGCGCCTGAGCTGATTTTTTGGAAACGCAGACATAAAGAAAAGAGGAAACGAAATGAAGAACGAACAACTGCCGGCCATCGAGGCCAAGGTCAAGCAGCCGCCCGTGCTGTTCGGCAAGACGCAGGCGCTGATCCAACAGCTGTCGCACGCGCTGGGCGGCCCGCTGGTCACCTACTGGAACGGGCCGCGCGGCTCCGTGTGCAACAACGACGTGGTCGCGCTGTACCACCTGCTGCAACGCCTCGGTGAGCAGGAAGTGATCTACCTGTTCTTGAAGTCCGACGGCGGCAGCGGACAGGTCTCGCTGCGCCTGGTCAACCTGCTGCGCCAGCATTGCAAGCGTCTGGTTGCGCTGGTGCCGCTGGAGTGCGCGTCTGCTGCCACGATGGTGGCCATCGGTGCCGACAGCATCCTGATGGGACCGACGGCCTACCTCACCGCCGTGGACACCTCGCTCAATCACATGCTGTCGCCGGTGGACCGGGACAACGACCGCGTGAGCGTGAGCCAGAACGAGCTGCAGCGTGTGATCCGCCTGTGGCGCGAGCAGCAGGGCGATGTGCAGGAGAACGCGTACAAGGCGCTGTTCCAGTACGTGCATCCGCTGGTGATCGGCGCCGTGGACCGTGCCGAATCTCTGTCGCTGATGCTTTGCCGCGAGTTGCTGGCGCATCACATCGCCGATGAGGACAAGGCTGGGGCGATTGCCTCGGCGCTCAACGGCAAGTACCCGTCGCACAGCTACCCGATCCTGCTCGACGAGGCGCTGAAGATCGGCCTGAACGCGCAGCGCATGCCCGCTGCGGTGGCCGGCATGCTGCTGCGCCTCAATGAGCTCTACAGCGAGATGGGACAGAAGGCCACGACCGACTTCGACGAGTTGCGCGCGCACAGCAACGAGATCGCCAACATCTGGGAAGTGGGTGGCGTGCAGGTGTATTACCAACAGGACAAGGACTGGTTCTATCGCGCCGAGGAACGGCGTTGGATCACCCTGAACGACAACAGCGGCTGGCGCCGCATCGAGCGCGTGGGCGCGCGCATCAAGCGCGGCCAACTCCACGTCGCATGAACGAACAGCGCGCCGCCGCGAAGGAGAAGAAGATGGTGATGAACAACAACATGGAAACGAACTACATCGAAGAAGAAGTCGGCGGTGGCGTGCCCATCAAGATGTGGACGCGCGGCGTCCCCGTCGAGCAAGAGGCCAAGCGCCAACTGGCCAATGCCGCGCGCCTGCCCATTGTCTTCAAGCACGTGGCCGCTATGCCGGATGTGCACGTGGGTATCGGCGCCACCGTGGGTTCGGTGATCCCGACGCTCAAGGCCATCATTCCGGCGGCCGTGGGCGTGGACATCGGCTGCGGCATGATGGCGGCGAAGACGACGCTGCGCGCCGAAGACCTGCCCGACAACCTCGCGCCGCTGCGCGCAGCCATCGAGCGTGCGGTGCCGCATGGGCGCAAGCCCGGCTCGCGCGATCCGGGTGCGTGGCAGAAGGCGCCGGGCTCGGTCAACACGGCCTGGGCGCAGCTCGAACCCGAGTTCACCGAGCTCTGCCGTGACTACCCCAAGCTGGCCAAGACCAATCACATCCAGCATCTGGGCACGCTCGGCACGGGCAACCACTTCATCGAGGTCTGCCTGGACGAAGCCGGTGCCGTGTGGTTCATGCTGCACTCGGGCTCACGTGGCGTGGGCAACTTCATCGGCACGATGTTCATCGAGCTGGCCAAGCAGGACGCGATGCGCCACCAGACCAACCTGCCGGATCGTGACCTGGCCTATTTCGAGGAGGGCGCGCGCTATTTTGGCGACTACGTGCGCGCCGTCAGCTGGGCTCAGAAATTTGCGGCGCTGAACCGCGAAGTGATGATGAAGCGCGTGATCGAAGCGGCCAAGACGGTGATCCGCAAGAACTTCCAGAGCCACATCGAAGCGGTGAACTGCCATCACAACTATGTCCAGAAGGAGTGCCACTTCGGCGAGGACGTCTACGTGACGCGCAAGGGCGCGGTCAGCGCCAAGCTCGGGCAGATGGGCATCATCCCTGGCAGCATGGGCGCGCGCAGCTACATCGTGCGCGGCAAGGGCAACCCGGAGTCTTTCGAGTCCTGCTCGCACGGCGCCGGCCGCGTGATGAGCCGTGGCGATGCCAAGCGCAGCTTCACGCTGGCCGAGCACCGTGCGGCCACCGAAGGCGTCGAGTGCCGCAAGGACAAGGACGTCATGGACGAGACGCCCGCGGCCTACAAGGACATCGACGCTGTGATGGCCGCGCAGCAAGACCTGGTCGAGGTGGTGCACACCCTCAAGCAGGTCGTCTGCGTCAAGGGCTGACGCCTCGCCGCAGCGCCCGGACCTGCAGCGTCGTGCCCACCAGGAAGATCAGGAAGAACACCCCGTAGATGCCTGGCAGCTGCGGGGCTTCCGCATTGGCGAACACGGGGGCGCCGGCTGGCAGGCGGGTGAGCGTTTCCGTCGCAGCGGGGATCATGTGGAAGAACAGGGTCAGCGAGTAGCTGATCGTCTCCACATACGGCGCAGCGCGGCCGAAAGGACGGGGCTTGCCGGCCATGGCCGCAATGCCAAGCACCACCAGCGTGATGATGCCCAGCATGTGCGGCTTGCCGAAGCCGCCGTGCTGGAAGATGCCGAAGCCGGTCAGGCAGACCAGTACGGTGGACCCGATGTAGACGCGACCTAGCGTCGTCCGCGGCGCGATGCGCTTGTACTGCACCAGGGACGCGAAGCCCGCGATCAGCGCGACCAGGCTGAGGGCGGTGTGGACGACGCCCAATGAAGTCAATCCGAACATGCAGATCTCCCAGAAGCTGCAGGCCGCAACATAGGCGGCTTCTGCCGCGCGCGCAATCGGGACTTGGACCGCTGTGTCAGTTCGAAGAAGGCGTTATGACCATCGATCGCGCCAACTGCCCCACGGTCTTCAGTGCCGCCTCCAGCTGCCCCTTTTGCGGATGGCCGTAGTTGATGCGCAGAAAGTGCGAGAAGCGCTGGTCGGCCGAGAACAGCGCGCCCGGCGCCAGGCTGATGCGGTGCGAGAGCGCGAGCTTGTGCAGGCGCAGCGCGTCCACCTCGCGCGGCAGCTCGACCCAGCAGAAGTAGCCGCCTTCGGGCCGCGTCACCCGTGTTCCTGAAGGGAAATGCTTGACGATGGCGCGCAGCGCCAGCGCGCGCGATTCGGCCAGCGTCTGCCGCAACTGGCGCAGATGCCGGTCGTAGCCGCCGTGGCGCAGGTACTCGGCCAGGCCTTCCTGCGAGGGCACGGCGGCCGAGAGCGAACTCATCAACTTGCGCCGGCCCACCTCGGCGGCATAGCGCCCCGCGGCGGCCCAGCCCACGCGGTAGCCGGGCGCCAGCGTCTTGGAAAAGGAACTGCAATGCAGCACGAGGCCGGCCTTGTCGAAAGCCTTGGCTGGTGGCGGCCGGTGCGTGCCGAAGTAGAGCTCCCCGTAGACGTCGTCCTCGATCAGCGGAATGCCGCGCTCGGCCAGCAAGTCCACCAGCCGGTGCTTGTTCTCGATCGGCATCAGGCTGCCCAACGGATTCTGGAAATTGGGCATCAGCCAGCAGGCCTTGACCGGGTGGCGCTGCAGCACCTCGGCCAGTGATTGCAGATCGACGCCGGTGCGCGGATCGGTGGCCACTTCCACGGCGCGCAGACCCAGGCGTTCAAGTGCCTGCAGCGCGCCGTAGAAGCAGGGGCTCTCCACGGCGACCAGATCGCCGGGTCGCGTCACCGCCTCCAGGCACAGGTTGAGCGCCTCCATCGCGCCGTTGCTGATCACGAGTTCGGCCGGGTCCAGGCTCATGCCGGCGCTGATGTAGCGGATGGCGATCTGGCGGCGCAAGACTTCGCTGCCGGGTGACAAATCTTCCACCGTGCGCCAGGGATCGAGCTCGCGCATGGCCCGCGCCAATGCGCGCGAGAGCGAGGGCAGGGGGAACAATGTCGGGCTCGGGAAGGCCGAACCCAGCGGCACCAGATCGCGGTCACGTGCCTGTTCGAGCAGGCGCTGCGCCCAGGCGGCCACGGCCACCTCGTGCACCTGCTCGGCCGGCGCTGAAGATTCCGGCGCGGCCTGCATCGCTTGAGGCTGAGCGGTAACGTAATAGCCGGAACGCGGCCGCGAGGCGACGAGGCCGCGCGCCTCCAGCAGGTAGTAGGCCTCGAACACTGTGGAAGGACTCACGCCGCGGCTGGCGCTGGCCTGGCGCACGGAGGGCAAACGGTCGCCCGCGCGAAGTGCGCCGCTGTGGATGGAGGCGGCGATTTCGCCGGCGAGCTCTTCGTAGCGCTTCATGGGCGATGGGCTTCTGATCTGCTTTTGCATTTGATTGAGTTGACTGTACTGATTCGCCATTCTTCATGGGAAAAGGCCCTGTGAAAGCGAATCTGATCCGGTCATTTCAATGCAATCTGATCCTTACAAGTAGAGGCCGCATGCGGCACAGTCCGGGCATCTAGGAAGGGGTCGTGATGAGCTCGTGGGCCAGCTTGCAGCTGATGGTGTTGTTGGGGGGCTTCGCGGCCAGCGCGATGGCCGCCGACATGCCCGACGCACCCGACATGGCCCTGCGCCTGCAGGCCTGCAGCGCCTGCCACGGCAAGGAGGGGCGCGCCACGCCAAACGGTTTCTATCCACGCATAGCAGGCAAGCCCGCGGGCTATCTGTTCAACCAGTTGCAGGGCTTCCGCGACGGCCGGCGTAACAACGGGCAGATGGCTTATTTGCTGGAGCAGATGCCCGACGCCTACTTGCGCGAGATCGCCGCGTATTTCTCGGAACTCGACCTGCCCTACGCCGCAGCGCCCGCGGCACAGTCCTCGCCGGCCGGCCTTGCGCGCGGTGCCCTTCTTGTGCGGGAGGGCGATGCAGCGCGAAAGATTCCGGCCTGCGTGGCCTGCCACGGCCAGCGCCTGACGGGCACGCTGCCCGCCATCCCCGGGCTGCTGGGTCTGCCGCGCAGTTATCTGGTGAGCCAGATCGGCGCCTGGCAAGCCAACAGCCGCGCGGCACACACCCCCGACTGCATGGCCGATATCGCCAAGCGGCTCAGCTCGGCGGATCTGGCCGCCGTGTCGTCCTGGCTGGCGGCGCAGCCCCTGCCTGCTGATACGAAACCGGCGCCGGCTCCAACGGAGCCCCTGCCGCTGGCTTGCGGGAGCGCGCGGCCATGAAGCGTTTCCTGAAATTGACGCTGGTTTTGGTCATCAGCGTTGCGGCGCTGGCGGCCCTCGTCGTGGGCCTGAACCTGCGCGGCGAGGACGCGCTGCCACTAACGCAGAACCTCAGCGCACAGGCCGACGCCGCCATGATCGCCCGCGGCGCCTACCTGGCGCGCGCCGGCAACTGCATCGGTTGCCACACCCGCCGCGGCGGCGCCGACTATGCCGGGGGCCGCGGCATCGAGACGCCCTTCGGCATTGTCTACGCGCCCAATCTGACGCCGGATGACCAGACGGGCCTGGGCCGCTGGAGCGAAGCCGAGTTCTGGCGCGCGATGCACAACGGCCGTTCCAGGGACGGCCATCTGCTGTACCCGGCTTTTCCGTACACGAGCTTCACGCAGGTCTCGCGCGAGGACGCTGCGGCGATCTATGCCTTCATGCGCAGCCTGCCGCGCGTGCGCGAGGCGCGGCGCGAGCATGAGCTGCGCTTTCCCTACAACCAGCAGGCCGCGCTGGCCGTCTGGCGCGCGTTGTATTTCCGGCCCGCGAGCTTCGAGGCTGACGCTCGGCAGTCGGCCGAATGGAACCGTGGCGCCTACCTCGTGCGCGGCCTCGGGCATTGCGCGGCCTGCCATGCCGAGCGCAATGCGCTGGGCGCGAGCGTGGACGAGCAAGGCTTGCGCGGCGGCCTGATTCCCGGGCTGAACTGGTTCGCACCCTCGCTGGCCTTGCGCGAGGGCGCCGAGCAGCGGGACTTCGTCGCGCTGCTGAAGAACGGCGCATCGGCGCATGGCAGCGTGATGGGCCCGATGGCCGAGGTGGTCTACCGCAGCACCTCGCAGTTGGGCGAGCCGGATCTGCAGGCGATGTCGCGCTATCTGGGCGGGCTGCCGGCAGTCGAAACCAGCGTGCCCGAAAGAGCCGACAGGGCCTTGCTCGCACAAGGCCGCAAGATCTACGCCGACCACTGCGCCAGTTGCCATGGCGATCAAGGCCAGGGCCGGCGCGAGGGCGAGGCCTCGCTCTATCCGCCGCTGGCCGGCAATCCGAGCGTCAATCTCGCCGCCCCGCAGAACACCATTCAGGCCATCCTGCACGGCGGCTTCGCGCCCGTCACCGCCGGAAACCCGCGCCCCGCCGGCATGCCGCCGTTCGCGCAGTCGCTCAGCGAGGCGGAGATCGCCGCCGTGGCGAGCTTCGTGCGGCAGTCCTGGGGCAATGCCGCGCCTGCGGTTTCACCGCTGGACGTTCTGCATTCCCGCTGATCAGAAGCGCTGATCAGAAAACATGCGCGAACAGCCAGTACAGCGAGCCGGCCAGCACGATGGCCGCGGGCATCGTCAGAACCCAAGCCATCAAGAGGTTGCGGATGGTGGACATCTGCAGGCCCGACTTGTTGGCCGCCATGGTGCCGGCGACGCCGGATGAGAGCACGTGCGTCGTTGAGACCGGCAGGCCGTACATGTCGGCCGCGCCAATCGTCAGCATCGCCACCACCTCGGCCGAAGCGCCTTGCGCGTAGCTCAGGTGCGTCTTGCCGATCTTCTCGCCGACGGTCACGACGATGCGCTTCCAGCCCACCATCGTGCCCAGGCCCAGCGCGATGGCCACGGCCACCTTGACCCACAGCGGGATGAACTTGGTGGCGTCGTCGATCTGGCTCTTGAAGGCCTTCAGGTTGGCCTTGGCGTCGCTGTCAATGGGTGCGGCCTCGACCTTGTCGAGCAGGCGGATCGCTTCAGATGTGAGGTACATCTCGTTGCGCACATTGCTGACGATGGCGGAGGGCACCTTGGACAGCGTGCCGTGCTCCTTGACCTGCTGACCGATCAGGCCGGAGACGGAGGCTAGCGCGGGCACGACCTCGGGCACGAAGGTCTTGGTACGCACATAGGTGGAGAGCACCTGCAGCGGATCGCCTTGCACGACGATGGTGGTGTTGCGCTGAAGGGATTGCGAGGTAACCTGCGCCAGCGCTACGAACTGCGTGGTTTGCTCGGCCGGCATGGCGCGGTTCAGCGCATAGGCTGTGGGCACGATGCCGACGAGGATCAGCATGATCAGGCCCATGCCCTTCTGGCCATCATTGGAGCCATGCGCAAAGGACACACCGGTGCAGGTCAGCACCAGCAAGCCCCGGATCCACCAGGGCGGCGGGGCCTTGCCGTGCGGCTCGTCGTAGAGCTTGCGGTTCTTGACGAAGGCGCGCAGGGCCAGCAGCAGCAGGGCCGCGCAGACGAAGCCCACCAGCGGCGAGAGCAGCAGCGAGTAGCCGACCTTGGTGGCCTGGCCCCAGTCCACGCCGCTGGTGCCGTCGCGGCCATGCATCAACGCATTGGCTACGCCCACGCCGATGATGGAGCCGATCAGCGTGTGCGAGGACGAAGCCGGCAGGCCCAGCCACCAGGTGCCGAGGTTCCACACGATGGCCGCGATCAGCAGCGCGAACACCATCGCGAAGCCGGCGCCCGAGCCGACCTGCAGGATCAGCTCCACCGGCAGCAGCGAGAGGATGCCGAAGGCCACCGCGCCGCTGGACCACAGCACGCCGAGGAAGTTGAAGAAGCCAGACCACATGACGGCGAAGTTGGGCGGCAGCGAGTGCGTGTAGATGACCGTGGCTACCGCGTTGGCGGTGTCATGGAAGCCGTTGACGAACTCGAAGCCCAGCGCGATCAGCAGCGCCACGCCGAGCAAAAGCCAGGGCACCCAGCTCTTGAGCGGCACGCCGGTCTCGCTCACATCGTGGTTGATGCTGTAGCCCGTGAAGAGCAGGCCGCAGGCCAGCAGTCCGATGAAGACGATGACGGTGAGCGGGCTGGTCTTGGCGTCAAGATGCGGCTTGGAGTGCCCCGGCGTTGATGACGACGATGCTGCCGAGGCCGGCACGCTCAGGGTGGCTGCGCTGTTCATGGTCAATAGATCTCCGGCACGAGGATTTCGTTGGGGACGGCATGGCGTACGTAGTCGTCATGGCGTACGCGGTCGGGCAGGGCGATGGGCGCGTGCTCGACGGCCTGGTAGGGCATCTGGCCCAGCAGGTGGTGGATGCAGTTGAGCCGAGCACGCTTCTTGTCGTCGGCCTGCACCACCCACCAGGGCGCTTCGGGGATGTGGGTGCGCTCCAGCATCACTTCCTTGGCCACGGTGTAGGCCTCCCAGCGGCGGCGCGACTCCAGGTCCATGGGGCTCAGCTTCCACTGCTTGAGCGGGTCGTGGATGCGGCCGAGGAAGCGCAGGTGCTGCTCCTCGTCGGTGATCGAAAACCAGTACTTGACGAGCTGGATGCCTGAGCGGACGAGCATCTTCTCGAACTCGGGCACGGAGCGGAAGAACTCCTCGTACTGCGCGTCATCGCAAAAGCCCATCACGCGCTCGACGCCGGCGCGGTTGTACCAGCTGCGGTCGAACAGCACGATCTCGCCGGCGGCCGGCAGATGCGCCGCGTAGCGCTGGAAGTACCACTGCGTGCGTTCGCGGTCGTTGGGCGCGGGCAGGGCGGCAACGCGGCACACGCGCGGGTTCAGGCGCTGGGTGATGCGCTTGATCACGCCGCCCTTGCCGGCAGCGTCGCGGCCCTCGAACAGGATCACGACCTTGTGGCCGGTGGCGACCACCCAGTCCTGCAGCTTGACCAGCTCGCCCTGCAGGCGGAACAGCTCGCGGAAATAGCGCTGGCGCTGGGCCTTGTCCTGATCGACGTCGTGGTCGTCGAGTTCAAGCTCCAGCTCCTCGTCGTAGCTGTCGGTCAGATCGCCGTGGATGCGGCGTATCAGCTCTTGTTCGTCGGCAATCAAAGAAGCCTCCTTGGCGCAAAGCAGCGCTAGAACAGCAGGCTAGTGGTCGCACGTGGCAGTTCCGTGACAAGGGCATCGCGTCACGGCAGAGACATGTTGTGAAGCGATGCTCCGTTTCGCTATGTCAATGTCCGCCCAGTTCACTTGATGCCCCCGGGCTTACACCTACTGATCTCCGCGCAATTTGCGTCGGCGCTGGCGGACAACGCGCTGCTGATCGTCACCATTGCCTTGCTTCAGGAGCAGGGCGCTCCGCTGTGGTGGGCGCCGCTGCTCAAGCTCGGCTTCACGCTGGCCTATGTGCTGCTGGCGCCTTTCGTGGGGCCGGTGGCCGATGCGGTTCCCAAGGCCAGGCTGATGGCCTGGATGAACGGCGTCAAGCTGCTCGGTACGCTGGCCTTGTTGATGGGCCTGCATCCCGTGCTGGCCTACGCCATCGTGGGCCTGGGCGCGGCGACATATGCGCCGGCCAAGTACGGCCTGGTCACCGAGCTGGTGAAGGCGCAGTGGCTGGTCAAGGCCAACGGCTGGCTGGAGGTGACCGTGGTCTGCGCGGCGCTCCTGGGTGCGGCGCTGGGCGGCGTGCTGGTCAGCCCATGGTTGCAGGACCTGCTGCCGCAAGGCCTGGGCCTGCGCGGGCCGGTGCTGGTCTTGATCGGCGTCTATCTGCTGGCGGGCCTGCTCAATCTGGGCATCCCTGACAGCGGCGCGCGCTATGTGGCAGCGAGCCGGCATCCGCAGCAGCTCTTGCGCGAGTTCTGGCGTGACCACCTGAGTCTGTGGCGTGATCCGGACGGCGGCCTCTCGCTGGCCGTGACCACGCTGTTCTGGGGCGCGGCTGCAACCCTGCAATTCGCCGTGCTGCGCTGGGCCGCCGACGTGCTCGAACTGCCGCTGGATCGCGCCGCCGGCCTGCAGGCCGTAGTGGCGCTGGGCGTGATGCTGGGCGCGGCAGCGGCCGGGCGCTGGGTGCCGCTGCATGCGGCCAAGCGCATGCTGGGCCTGGGTCTGCTGCTGGGCCTGATCATGGTGGCCGCGGCCACCACCGAATCCCTGTGGCCGGCCATCGCGCTGCTGGCCTTGGTCGGTGCCGTGGGCGGCCTGCTGGTCGTGCCGCTGAATGCGCTGCTGCAGCACCGCGGCTGCGTGCTGCTCAGCGCCGGCCGTTCGATCGCCGTGCAGGGCTTCAACGAGAACGCCAGCGTGCTGGCCATGCTGTGCTGCTACGCGGCCCTGCTGGCGCTGGAGGTGCCCGTCGTGCAGCTGATCTGGGGGCTGGGTCTGTTCATTGCCGGCGCGATTGCGCTGCTGATGTGGCGCGAGAAGCGCAGGCTGCTGAGGCAGCCGGCGGCCTGCGCGCCGACATGAGCGGGCTTACTCGCCCTTCTTCGACTTGGGGCGGCCGGTCTTGATCTCCGGCACATTTTTGAGGGCCTTCAGCAGCGCGGCGTCGCTGAGGCTGGCCAGCAGCTTGATGCCGGCGCGCAAGAGCTCGCTCTTCTTGGCCGGATGGGCGAAGCCGAGCGCGCGCTGCTTGAGGGCGGGCAGGGCGGCGTATTCATCGGACGGCATGGTGAAGCTGTCGCGCACGAGCTTGATCTTGGCGGGCTTGGGTGTGTCGGCCTTGGCGGGTGCTTTGGCGGGTGTCTTGGCTGGTGCTGCCTTTGCAGAGGTCTTGATAGGGGTCTTGGCTGCCTTGACCGGATGTGCAGGCTTCGCGGCTGCCTTGGGCTTGGGGGCGGCGGTGCGCTTGGTATTTGCGACGGTGGCGTTCATGTCATCTTCCTTTAATGGATAAACCGTATATTCAGTTTACATGCTTTGTGTGCGCTCAAATCAAGCGTTAGCGCGCTGAACTTCATGCTTTCCAATTCCACTGCGCTGGCCGCCATCGATCTGGGTTCCAACAGCTTCCGGCTTGAAGTGGGCCAGGTGCACAAGAACCGCTATCAGCGCCAGCATTGCAGCAAGCAGATGGTGAGTCTGGGCGCCGGTCTGGATGCGCAGGGGCAGCTGTCGCGCGAGGCCATCGATCGCGGCCTGCGTTGCCTGCGCGTGTTTGCGGCGGAGCTGGACGAGCTGTGCCCCACGCGAGTCCGCGTGGTGGCGACGCAGACGCTGCGCGAGGCGCGCAACCGCGAGGATTTCCTGAATCGGGCCGAGGCCATCCTGGGCCTGCCGGTCGAGGTCATCTCGGGGCCCGAAGAGGCGCGCCTGATCTACGCGGGCGTCGCCTTCCTGCATCCGCATCCGGGTCGGCGGCTGGTGATCGACGTCGGCGGGCGCTCCACCGAGATGATCGTCGGGCAAGCGGATGCGCACGATCTGCTGGAGTCCTTCCAGATCGGCAGCGCCAGCCTGGCTCAGCAGTTCTTTCCCGATGGCAGCATGACGGCGGCGAGCTTCCGCGCCGCGCAATGGGAAGTGGCGCGCACTATGCAGCACGCCTTGCCGGCCTTTGCGTCGGCCGGCTGGACGGAGGCCATGGCTACCTCCGGCACGGCCGGCATGCTCGCGGGCATGCTGCGTGCCCATGCGATCACCGATGGCACGGTGACGCCCGCAGGCCTGCGCTGGCTGATCGAGCGCTGCATCGAGGCCGGCAAGGTCGAGCACCTGGATCTTGCGGGCTTGAAGACCCGGCGCCGCGGCCTGCTGCCCGGCGGGCTCGCCATCCTCTACACCCTGGCCACGCATTGCCGGATCGGCCGTCTGCATCCGGCCAAGGGTGCGCTGCGCCAGGGTGTGATCATCGACATGCACCGTGAGGGCTTGCCTCCTGCGGCCGGTCAGCGGGCTGGCCGGAGTGCGAACCTGGCGGCCACGGCCATCACGGTGGCAAACAGCACCACCGCAGCCAGGCCCCAGCTCAGCGAAGAATGCTGCGCCAACATGCCGATCAGCGGCGGGCCGGCCATCATGCCCAGATAGCCAAGCGAAGAGACCGCTGCGATGCCGTGCGCCGGCGAGACCTCGGGCACGCGCGAGGCGGCGCTGAACAGCACCGGCACCACATTGGCCAGGCCGAAGCCGGTCAGGGCGAAGCCGAGGAGTGCCACGCCTTCGATGGGCACGAGCAGGGCCAGCGTCATGCCCAGCGCGGCCATGGCGCCGCTGGCGCGCATCACGGACACAGGCGAGAGGTGGCCGCGCACCCAGTCACCGCCGAAACGCCCGGCCGCCATGGCCGCGCTGAAGCTGGCGTAGGCGAGGGCGGCAGTGCTCGCGTCGCTGCCGCGGTCCTGCTTCATGAAGAGCACGCTCCAGTCGTACATCGCGCCTTCGGCGATCAGGCCCAATGCGGCCAGCAGGCCGATCAGCAGCAGCGGGCTGGCGGCCAGGCGGCGCAGGCCCAGCGACGCTGCCTTCTCCTGCGCCTGCGGCTCGATGGGCAGCATGGCCCGTGCCGCGAGGGCGATGGCGGGCGCGCCCAGCGCAGCGGCTAGCAGCAGATGCTGCTGCGCCGAGAGCCCGAGCTGCGGCGCCACGCTGCCCAGGCCTGCGCCGAACATGCCGCCGAGGCTGAACATGCCGTGGAAGCCGCTCATCAAGGGCTTGCCGGCGCGCCCTTCGATCTCGCTGGCCTCGGCGTTGATGGCCACGTCGAAGAGGCTGGCACAGGCGCCGAACATCAGCATGAGCAGGAGCAGTGCGGCATACGTCGGCCAGGCGATCAGCAGGGTCAGCACGGCGCAGCACAGCAGGCCGGTCAGCAGCGACACGGCGCGCGGGCCAAAGCGCCCGACCACGCGTCCGGCCTGGCTCAGCGCGAACAGCGAACCGACGCCGGCGGTCAGCATGGCCAGGGCCAGCGCCTGTTCACCGAGGCCGTAATGGGCCTTGACGGTAGGAACGTGCACGCCCCAGGTGGCGAAAAGAGCGCCGCTGACGAAGAACTGGGTGCGCAGGGCACGGGAGGCGGCGGCAAGAGTCATGGACGGCGATGGTAGCCACCTCCCCGGGTTCCCACCTGCATGGCGGCCCGCCATCCTCTGGCAACATCCGCGCGCCGAAGACGTAGTTTTGACCCACAAGAACGCGCCCGCCAAAAAAGGACAGAGGCGCAGGAGACATGGATGAAGACGAAGAAGTTCGTGCTGGGCGCCGTGCTGATGGCGCTGGGCAGCAGTGCATGCGTGACGGCGGCCCACGCCGCGGGCGACACCATCGGGGTGTCGTGGTCCAACTTCCAGGAAGAGCGCTGGAAGCGTGACGAGGCCGCGATCAAGGCCGCCATCGAGGCCGCGGGCGACCGCTACATCTCGGCCGACGCGCAAGGCTCCAACGAGAAGCAGCGCGCCGATATTGACGCCCTCATCACCAAGGGAGCCAAGGCCCTGATCGTGCTGGCGCAGGATGCTCAAGCCGTGTTGCCTGCGGTGGCCGCGGCGCGGCAATCGGGCATCCCGGTGATTGCCTATGACCGGCTGATCCAGGATCCGAACGTGCTGTACCTGAGCTTCGACAACGTCGAGGTTGGGCGCATGCAGGCGCGGGCCGTGCAGGCTGCGAGGCCCAGGGGCAACTACGTCTTCATCAAGGGCGCACCGACCGACCCCAACTCCGACGCCCTGCATGCGGGCCAGCTGGAGGTGCTCAAGCCGGCGATTGCCGGCGGCGCGATCAAGGTGGTGGGCGAGCAGTACACGGACAACTGGTCGCCCGAGCTGGCCCAGCGCAATATGGAACAGCTGCTGACCAAGAACGCCAACAAGGTCGATGCGGTGATCGCCTCCAACGATGGCACGGCCGGCGGCGCGATTGCGGCCCTGCATGCGCAAGGGCTGACGGGCGTGCCCGTCTCGGGCCAGGACGCCGACATCGCCGCCATCAACCGCGTGGCGCGCGGCGAGCAGACGGTGACGATCTGGAAGGACTCGCGCGAGCTGGGCAAGGCCGCGGGCCGCTTTGCGGTGATGCTGGCCGAGCGGGTCAAGCCGCTGTCCATCCCCGGTGTGGCGATGTGGCACGAGGGCGCGCAAAAGCCGGCCATGCCTGCGTTCTTCCTGAAGCCGGTGGCGATCAACCGCGACAAGCTCAAGCTGGTCGTCGATGCCGGCTGGGCCAACAAGGCGCAGGTCTGCGCGGGCGTGGCGGCGGACAGCGCACCGGCGGCCTGCAAGTAAGGCGTTAGCTGCGCGCAGCAGCGTTCACAATGCGGCGCATGATGATGATGAATACCGGACCGCACATCGCCTTCGCGCCCAACTCGCGCCTGCCGGATGCAGCTTTTGAGCTGCTCGATCCGCGGGGCGCCTCGCTGCGCCTGTTCGCGGCCTGCGTGGAGCAACTCCACACGGGCTGCCAGTGGAACGAGGGGCCGGTCTGGTTCGGCGACGGGCGCTTCCTGCTCTGGTCCGACATCCCCAACAACCGCATCCTGCGCTGGGATGATTGTTCAGGGCAGGTCAGCGAATTCCGCAAGCCTTCGAACCACAGCAACGGCCTCGCGCGCGACCGCCAGGGTCGGCTGCTGGCCTGCGAGCACCTGACGCGGCGCGTCACCCGCACCGGGTACGACGGCCGCATCACTGTGCTGGCCGACGGCTTTGACGGCAAGCCGCTGAACTCGCCCAACGACATCACCACGCACAGCGACGGCAGCGTCTGGTTCACCGATCCGCCTTTCGGCATCGGTGGTGATTGGGAGGGGGCGCCTGCCGAGCCTGAACTGCCGCATGGCGTCTACCGCATCGACGGCAGCACGGGCAAACTGGAGATGCTGATCGACGACTTGCAAGGCAGCAACGGCCTGGCCTTCAGCCCTGATGAAGCCACGCTTTACGTGATCGAGAGCCGCGCCCGCCCGCATCGCCTGATCTGGGCCTATGACCACGCAGCGGGCAAGCTCTCCAACAAGCGGCTGCTGGTCGATGCCGAAGGCCCTGGCGCCTTGGACGGCATGGCCGTCGATGTGCAGGGCAATCTCTGGTGCGGCTTCGGCGGGAGCGGCGAGACTGCCGACGCTGCGGCGCTGGACGGCGTGCGCGCGTACGACCGCGAGGGCCGGCCTCTGGCCCACATCCACCTGCCCGAGCGCTGTGCCAACCTGTGCTTTGGAGGCGCCAAGAACAACCGGCTCTTCATGGCGAGCAGCCATTCGCTCTACGCGCTGTACGTCAACACGCGCGGCGCGCTGTAAGACCTGGTCAGACCCGAACCCGTAAGGGCCGGGTCTTGACGATCGCCCATCAGCCCTGGCGCGGCTGCTGGACGGGTGCCGGAGGCGGCGTGTGCGTGATGCGCGTGCGGCCGCCGGTGCTGATCAGCATGACCTGATCGCCCTGGGCGAAGTTCTCGCTGCCCATGCCTTGTACGATGGCGCGGCGTTCGCCGTTGCGCAGCTGGACGATGATCTCCAGCGCGTTTTCCTTGGTGGCGTTGCGTTCGATGGCATTGCCGATCACCGCGCCAGCGACAGCGCCGAGCACGCCGCCAACCGCGCTGTCGCGCCGGCCACCGATCGAACCGCCGGCCACGGCGCCGACGACGCCACCAGCCATGCCGCCCGCGCCCGATTGCTGGCCGTCCACGACGATGGGGCGCACCGAGATGATGGTGGCATCCAGCACCTGGGACATGCGCTGGGTCTGATAGGGCTGGTAGACGTCCGGATTGGCGGTCACGCAGCCCGAAAGCAGGCCGACGCTGAGCAGGGCCGTGATGCCGATGGTGGTGCTGTTGATGTATTTCATGAAAGGGCTCCTCAGGATGGGCAGACTGCTGCCCAACGCCCTCTATCTTGCCTGGGTTTACCCGGGTAACAAGACTTTACTCCGGGGGATGTGTTTCTAGCCGTGCAGCCGGCTGGAGCGCGGAACGCTGGCCAGCAGGAACTCCATCTGGTCGGCCAGGATGCGGCGTCCGCGCAGGATCATGTCCTCGTGCAGGCTGGGCACGTAGGGCAGGTACAGCAGGCTCATGTTCGCCTCCTCGGGCAGGCGGCTGCCCTTGCGGCCGTTGCAGCCGCGGCAGGCGGTGATGCAGTTCATCCAGCTGTCCACGCCGCCGCGCGAGGTCGGGATGATGTGCTCGCGGGTCAGGTCCTCGCCATGGTGGCAGTGGCCGCAGTAGGCGCAGACATGGCGGTCGCGGGCAAACAGCTTGGGATTGGAGAGTGCGGGGGCCTGGCGCCAGGCACGCGTGGGCACGGCGCCGCGCACGGCGATGATGGGGTGGACCTCGATGCGCGACTGCCGCCCGCTGTGGCGCTGCATGCCGCCGCGCAAGACATGGCAGGGGTCGCCCAGGGTCCAGGCGATGCCGTCGCTGGCATAGATCGCGGCGGCTTCCTTGGTCGTGATCCAGGCCTGCGGCCGGCCGGAAACATCCAATTGAAGCACGTCCACGGCACAAACCTCCAGGGTGGAGAGTAGCGTAAGAGTGCGTACTGACTCAAGCGGCGTTGCCGTGCAGGCCTGAGCGCCTGTCTAAAGGGCGCCACGGGACGGTCGTGATTCAGAGCCTGGGCTGCTCCGCTTCATCAAGCTGTCACGCCCCCAAATCCCTTCTTCGGGCGTCAGAAAGGACTTGGCTTTGCGAAAAAAAATTGCAAAATAGCACGACCGTTCGTTTTATTATCTAGTCTTCGCTACATACCGGAATCCCGTGTCAGCCTTGCCCCACCCCAGCAATCCCGCCGCCAACGCCAAGAGCGTGAGGCCGATGCGTTCGCTGCAAAAAGGCCAGCAGACCCGAGCCGCCATCCTGGAGGCGGCGCTGGGCCTAGCCTCGCACATGGGGCTGGAGGGTCTGTCCATCGGCGCGTTGGCGGACGTGACCAAGATGAGCAAGTCCGGCGTGTTCGCCCATTTCGGCTCGCGCGAGGAATTGCAGATCGCCGTGGTGACCGAGTATCACGCCAAGTTCGAGGAAGAAGTCTTCTTCACCGCCATTCGCGAGCCGCGCGGCTTGCCGCGCCTGCACGCCATGTTCGAGAACTGGGTGCGCCGCGTCTCGGTGGAAGTGGATTCGGGTTGCATCTACATCAGCGGTGCCGTCGAGTTCGACGACCGGCCGGGCCCCGTGCGCGACGCCCTGGTCGCCATGGTCAAGGCCTGGCACTCAGCGCTGCACAAGGCGCTGACGCTGGCCATCGATGTCGGCCATCTGCGCGCCGACGCTGATGTGGAGCAGATTCTGTTTGAACAGCATGGACTGATCCTGTCTTTGCACCATGATGCGCGCTTCATGCGCCGTCCAGGCGCGCTGGAGCGCGCGGGCCGCGGTTTTGATCGCATCGTCCGTTTCTACGCCACCGAGGCCGGGCTGAAGGTCCTCGATCGGCTTTGATCCTTTTCAGCCCTTATCCATCATTTTCATAACGAGGAGTACAAGCCATGCCGCAATACAACCCGCCCCTGCGCGACATGCAGTTCGTCATGCACGAGGTGCTGAACGTCGTCGATGACCTCAAGGCCTTGCCCAAGCATGCCGACATGGACGCCGACACCATCAATGCAGTGATCGAAGAGGCGGGCAAGTTTGCGTCCGAGGTCTTGTTTCCCCTGAACATCAGCGGCGACAGCGAAGGCTGCACGCTCGACAAGAGCACGCACGAAGTGGCCACGCCCAAGGGCTTCAAGGATGCCTATGCCAAGTTCGTGGAAGGCGGCTGGCCGGCGCTGGGCTGCGATCCCGAGTACGGCGGCCAGGGCCTGCCGGTGGTGATCAACCAGGCCATGTACGAGATGCTGAACTCGGCCAACCAAGCCTGGACCATGTACCCCGGCCTCTCGCACGGCGCCTACGAGGCTCTGCACGCCCATGGCACCGAAGAGCAGAAGAAAACCTACCTGCCCAAGCTGACCAGCGGCGAGTGGACCGGCTCCATGTGCCTGACCGAACCGCATTGCGGCACCGACCTGGGCCTGCTGCGCACCAAGGCCGAACCGCAGGCCGACGGCACCTACAAGATCACCGGCCAGAAGATCTTCATCTCGGCCGGCGAGCACCAACTGGCCGAGAACATCATCCACCTCGTGCTGGCCCGCCTGCCGGGCGCGCCCGAAGGCTCCAAGGGCATCTCGCTCTTCGCCGTGCCCAAGTACAACGTGAACGCAGACGGCTCGCTCGGTTCGCGCAACCCCGTCATCTGCACGGGCCTTGAACACAAGATGGGCATCCACGGCAACTCGACCTGCCAGATCAACCTGGACGGCGCCGTGGGCACCCTGGTGGGCCAGCCGAACAAGGGCCTGGCGGCCATGTTCGTGATGATGAACGCCGCGCGCCTGGGCGTGGGCAACCAGTCGCTGGGCCTGACCGAAGTGGCGTACCAGAACGCCGCCGCTTACGCCAAGGACCGTATCCAGATGCGCGCCCTCTCGGGGCCCAAGGCGCTGGACAAACCGGCCGACCCCATCATCGTGCACCCCGACGTGCGCAAGATGCTGCTGACCGCCCGCGCCTACGCTGAAGGTGGTCGCGCGCTGACGACCTACGTCTCGCTGCAACTGGACAAGGCCCTGTCCTCGGCCTCCGAAGAAGACCGCGCCGCGGCCGAGGCTGAGGTCGCCCTGCTGACGCCCATCATCAAGGCCTTCATCACCGACAACGCCTGGATCGCCACCTCGCATTGCATGCAGGTCTTCGGTGGCCACGGTTACATCCACGAGTGGGGCATGGAGCAGTTCGTGCGCGACGCCCGCATCAACATGATCTACGAAGGCACGAACACCGTGCAGTCGCTGGACCTGCTGGGCCGCAAGATCCTCTCCAACAACGGCGCGACGCTCAAGGCCTTCGGCAAGAAGATCGCCGCCTTCGTGGAAGAAGAGGGCACGAGCGAGGCCATGCAGGAGTTCATCAACCCGCTGGCCGACATCGGCGACAAGGTCACCAAGCTGACTACCGAGATCGGCATGAAGGCCTTCCAGAACCCCGACGAAGTCGGTGCCGCCGCTGTGGACTATCTGCGTGTCGTCGGCCACATGGTCTACGCTTACTTCTTCGCCCGCATGGCCAAGGTCGCGCTGGAGAAGAAGGACTCGGGCGACAAGTTCTACACGGCCAAGCTGTCCACGGCGCGCTTCTACTTCGCCAAGCTCTTGCCCGAGACGGCTTCGCTGATCCGCACCGCCCGCGCCGGCCTGCCTTCCTTGATGGAAATGGACGAAGCGCTGTTCTGAGCCAGTTCCCCCGTTCAAGCAGTATCTAAAAACAGGAGACGATATGAAGAACCTTCTCGTGACACTGGTCTTCGGCCTTGCCGCCCAACTTGCAATTGCACAGACCTCGCCCGTGGGCCTGTGGAAGACGATCGACGATGACGGCAAGACCGAAAAGTCGCTCGTGCGCATCACCGAGAAAGACGGCGTGCTGACCGGCACCATCGAGAAGGTCTTCGACACCTCCAAGCCGAATGCGGTCTGCGACAAGTGCGAAGACGACCGCAAGAACAAGCCCATCGTCGGCCTGCAGATCATTCGCGGCGTCAAGCAGGACGCTGATAACAAGGCCTTGTGGAGCGGCGGCGAGATCCTCGACCCCGAAAAGGGCAAGGCTTACAAGACCCGCCTCAAGCCCATCGAAGGCGGCAAGAAGCTAGAGATGCGCGGCTATCTCGGCTTCTTCTATCGAACCCAGGTCTGGGTGCGTGCTGAATAGTCACGCCCCCCGGCCCCCATTCAATTCAGTAAAAACGGAGCCTCCTCATGAGTCGATTCCAAGTTCGCAAAGTCGCCGTGCTCGGCGCGGGCGTGATGGGTGCGCAGATTGCTGCGCATCTCGTCAACGTCAAGGTGCCGGTCGTCCTCTTTGACCTGCCCGCCAAGGAAGGCCCCAAGAACGGCATCGTCACCAAGGCCATCGAAGGCCTGAAGAAGCTCAAGCCCGCGCCGCTGGGCGTGGTCGAAAACGCCGCGCTGATCCAGCAGGCGAACTACGAAGAGCACCTCGAACTGCTCAAGGATTGCGACCTGATCATCGAGGCCATCGCCGAGCGCATGGACTGGAAGCTCGATCTGTACACCAAGATCGCGCCCTTCGTCTCGCCGGGCGCCATCGTCGCGTCCAACACCTCGGGCCTGTCGATCACCAAGCTGTCCGAAGTGCTGCCCGAGAGCCTGAAGCCGCGCTTCTGCGGCATCCACTTCTTCAACCCGCCCCGCTACATGTACCTGGTGGAGCTGATCAACACGCCGACCACGCAGCCGGAAGTGCTCGATCAACTGGAAGGCTTCGTCACCAGCGCCGTGGGCAAGGGCGTCGTGCGCGCGCATGACACGCCCAACTTCGTCGCCAACCGCGTGGGCGTGGCCGGCATGATGGCCACGATGATCGAAGCCGAGAAGTTCGGCCTCTCGGTGGACGTGGTGGACGACCTCACGGGCAAGAAGCTCGGCCGCGCGTCGAGCGGCACCTTCCGCACGGCCGACGTCGTGGGCCTGGACACCATGGCCCACGTCATGAAGACCATGCAGGACAACCTGAAGGACGATCCCTTCTACCCCTGCTACGCCACGCCCAAGGTGCTGGCCGGCCTGATCGAAGCGGGCGCGCTGGGCCAGAAGAGCGGCGCGGGCTTCTACAAGAAGGTCGGCAAGGACATCCAGCGCCTTGATTTCGCGACAGGCCAGTACGTGACTGGCGGCGGCAAGGCCGACGATATCGTCGCGCGCATGCTGAAGAAGCCTGCGGCCGAGCGCATCAAGCTGCTGCGCGAATCGAGCAATCCGCAGGCGCAGTTCCTGTGGTCCATCCTGCGCGACAGTTTTCACTACGCCGCCGTGCACCTGAACACCGTGGCCGACACCGCGCGTGAAATCGACTTCGCCATGCGCTGGGGCTTCGGCAGCAGCCAAGGTCCGTTCGAGCTGTGGCAGCAAGCCGGCTGGAAACAGGTGGCCGAGTGGATCTCCGCCGACATCGCCGAAGGCAAGGCGCTCTGCAACGCACCGCTGCCCAAGTGGGTGACGGAAGGCCCGGTCGCCGAGGCCGGTGGCGTGCACGCGCCGCAGGGTTCGTGGAGCGCTGCGGAAGGCAAGTTCAAGCCGCGCGCCAAGCTGCCAGTGTACGAGCGCCAGCCTTTCGGTGAAGCGCTGTTCGGCGAAGGCGCTGCAGAGCCGCTGAAGTCGGGCACCGAGGAGTTCAAGAACGAAGAGATCCGCGTCTGGTCGCTCGATGGCGAAGTGCTGATCGCCTCGATCACCGCCAAGCTGCACCTGATCAGCCCGGCCGTGACCGAAGGCCTGAACAAGGCCATCGAGATCGCCGAGGCCAAGTACAAGGGCCTGGTGCTGTGGTCGCCGGACGATGTGTTCTCGGCCGGCGCCAACCTCGAAGCGCTGATGCCCGTGTTCATGAAGTCGGGCTCCAAGGGCATCGCGCCGGAAGTGCTCAAGCTGCAAACCCTGATGCTGCGCATCCGCTACTCGAACGTGCCGGTCGTCGCCGCGATGCGCGGCCTGGCGCTGGGCGGCGGCTGCGAACTGTCGGTCTATTGCGACCGCCGCGTCTCGCACATGGAGTGCTACACGGGTCTCGTGGAAGTCGGCGTGGGCCTGGTGCCCGCGGGCGGCGGCCTGACCTACATCGCGCGCCGCGCGGCCGAGATGGCGTCGGCTGGCAACTCGGGTGCTGATGTGTTCGCCTTCCTGAAGGACGGCTTCACCTCGGCGGCCACCGCCAAGGTCGGCACCTCGGCGCTGGAGAACCGCAAGAACGGCTACCTGATCGACGGCGACGTGATCGTCCCGAACAAGGACGAACTGCTCTTCGTGGCCACCGCGCAAGCCAAGGCCATGGCCGACTCCGGCTACCGCGCGCCGCTGAAGAGCCTGATCCCCGTGGCCGGCCGCTCGGGCATCGCCACGGTCAAGAACCAGCTCGTCAACATGCGCGACGGCGGCTTCATCAGCGCGTACGACTTCCACATCGCCAGCCTGATCGCCGACGTGGTCTGCGGTGGCGAGGTCGAGGCCGGTTCGCTGGTCAGCGAGGAATACCTGATGAGCCTGGAGCGCAAGCACTTCTGCGCGCTGCTCGACTCGCCCAAGACGCAAGAACGGATCATGGGCATGCTGCAGACCGGCAAGCCGGTGCGCAACTGAGAAGGACAAGAATCATGAGCAAGCAAGTTCAAGAAGCCTACATCTGCGCCGCCACCCGCCTGCCCATCGGCAAGTCGGGCCGCGGCTACTACAAGAACACGCGTCCCGAAGAGATGCTGATCCGCGCCATCCAGGCCGCCATGGCGCAAGTGCCGGGCCTGGACCCGAAGGTGATCGAGGACGCCATCATCGGCTGCTCCTTCCCCGAAGGTGAACAGGGCATGAACATCGCCCGCGTGGCGGCCGTGCTTTCGGGCCTGCCGAATACCGTTGGCGGCGTGACCGTCAACCGCTACTGCGCCTCGGGCATCACCGCCCTGGCGATGGCCGCGGACCGCATCCGCGTCGGCGAATCCGAAGTGATGATCGCCGGCGGCGTGGAGTCGATGAGCATGGTGCCCATGGGCGGCAACAAGCCCTCGATGCCACCCGCCATCTTCGAGAGCGATGAGAACATCGGCCTGGCCTACGGCATGGGCCTGACGGCCGAGAAGGTGGCCGAGCAGTGGAAGGTCTCGCGCGAGGCGCAGGACGTGTTCGCGTACGAGTCGCACCAGCGTGCGCTCAAGGCCGCTGCGGCTGGCTACTTCAAGGACGAGATCACGCCCTTCGAAGTGATCACGCGTTCGCCCAACCTGGCCGATGGGTCGGTCAAGGTGAGCAAGCGCATCGTCGATCTGGACGAAGGCCCGCGTGCCGACACCTCGCTCGAAGGCCTAGCCAAGCTGCGCCCCGTGTTCGCCGCCAAGGGCAGCGTCACGGCCGGCAACAGCTCGCAGACGTCCGATGGCGCCGGCGCGTTGATCGTGTGTTCGGAAGACGCCGTCAAGCGCTTCGGCCTCACGCCGCTGGCCCGCTTCGTCAGCTTCGCCGTGCGCGGCGTGCCGCCCGAGATCATGGGCATCGGCCCGATCGAGGCGATTCCAGCGGCGCTCAAGGCCGCCGGCATCAAGGCGCAGGACCTCGGCTGGATCGAGCTGAACGAAGCCTTTGCCGCGCAGTCGCTGGCCGTGCTGAACGACCTCGACAGCAAGGGCATCGTGCTCGACCGCAGCAAGGTCAACCCGAACGGCGGCGCGATTGCGCTGGGCCATCCGCTGGGCGCCACCGGCGCGATCCGCGCGGCCTCGGTCATCCACGGCCTGCGCCGCACCGGCGAGAAGTACGGCATGGTGACGATGTGCGTGGGCGCCGGCCAAGGCGCTGCCGGCATCATCGAGCGGCTGTAAGCGCTAAGAATTGCAACGCGGCCTCGGCCGCGTTGCTGTTTGGAGAAGAGACAACATGACCATCAAGAACCACATCCTCAACGGCGTCGCCACCATCGAGATCGCGCGCCCCGAGAAGAAGAACGCGATCACTTCGGCTATGTACCAGGCCATGGCCGACGCGCTGCGCGCCGCGCAGGCGGACCCCACGGTGCGCGCCGTGCTGATCCACGGCCAGCCCGAGATCTTCACCTCCGGCAATGACCTCGAAGACTTCATGAACGCGCCGCCGCGCGACATGACGTCGCCGGTGTTCCAGTTCATGTTCGCGCTGCTGGAATGCGAGAAGCCGGTGATCGCCGCCGTCACTGGCGCGGCCATCGGCATCGGCACGACGATGCTGATGCACTGCGACTTCGTCTACGTGGCCGACGAAGCCCGCCTGGCCATGCCCTTCGTGAGCCTGGGCCTGGTGCCCGAGTTCGCGTCGAGCCTGACCGTGCCGGCTCTGATCGGCCCGCGCATGGCGGCCGAGCACCTGCTGCTGGGCGACCCCTTCACCGGCCAGCAGGCGCTGGACTACGGCATTGCCAACGCGGTGCTGCCCACGGCCGAGGTGGTCAACCATGCGCGCCGCGTGGCCGAGCGCTTCAACGCGCTGCCGCCGAGCGGTGTGCGCGAGAGCAAGAAGCTGATGCGCCGTGGCACGGACAAGCAGGTGCGCGAAGCCATCGAGACCGAGGCGGCGATCTTCGGCGCCCGGCTGCGCGGGCCTGAGGCGCAGGAAGCCTTCCAGGCCTTCTTCCAGAAGCGCCGGCCGGACTTCTCGAAGTTTGAGTGAGCAACGGGGGGGCGAAGCGGCGCCCTCGTTGCGTAAGACAAGTTGGCCCAGCGGCAGCCGTGGAACTGGCCTTGCCAGGCCACTGGGTGCGCCCCCTTGAGGGGGTGACGCGAAGCGTCTACTGGGTGGCCTATTCCTTCGGGATCTCTCTGGGCTTGCCCTGCAAGTCGATGGCGACATAGGTCAGGTTGGCCTCCGTCACCTTGACCACATGCGGATTCGCCGGGTTGCGCTCGGCGATCACTTCCACGTGCACTGTGACGGAGGTGCGGCCCACGCGCGTGACCGTGGCGTAGAAGGACAGCAGGTCGCCGATGGAGACCGGCTGCTTGAAGATGAACTCGTTCACCGCCACCGTGGTGATGCGCCCGCGCGAGATGCGCGCCGGCAGCACCGAGCCGGCCAGGTCCACCTGCGCCATGATCCAGCCGCCAAATACATCACCGTTGCCATTGGCATCGGCCGGCATCGGCATGACCTTCATGACGAGCTCGCGCGGATGGGCAGCGGGGGAGGCGGAGGCGATTTCGGACATGATGTGAGGCTTGTGGGTTCTTGTCAGCGTGAGCCCGCATTGTCCCTAACTCCCCGCTTCCATGCATCCCAGCACCCGAATTCCCCAGGCCGCGCTGCCTCCCAGTGCACAGAACGCCGCACCGCGCAGCGACTGGGCCACCATCCGCCGCCTGCTCGGCTATCTCTGGAACTACCGCTGGCGCGTCGGCTTTGCCCTGAGCTTCATGCTCGGCGCGCGCCTGGCCAACGTCGGCGTGCCGATTTTGCTGAAGCACCTGGTGGACAGCTTGGATGTCAAGCCTGGATCACCGCAGAGCCTGCTGGTGGTGCCCGTCGGCCTGCTGGTGGCCTACGGTTTGCTGCGTCTTTCGACCTCGCTGTTCTCCGAGGCGCGCGAGCTGATCTTTGCCAAGGCGACCGAGGGCACGGCGCGGGCGATCTCGCTGCAGGTGTTCCGCCATCTGCATGACCTGTCGCTGCGTTTCCACCTGGAGCGGCAGACCGGCGGCATGACGCGCGACATCGAGCGCGGCACGCGCGCCGTCAACTCGCTGATCTCCTATTCGCTCTACAACATCATCCCGACGCTGATCGAAGTGGTGCTGGTCCTGAGCCTTTTGGCCTACAAGTTTGACGCCGTGTTCGCCATCATCACGGCCGTGGCGCTGGTCGTCTACATCACCTTCAGCGTGCTGGTGACCGAGTGGCGCACCAAGTTCCGCCGCCAGCTGAACGAGCTCGATTCGGTGGCCCACAGCAAGGCGATTGATTCGCTGCTGAACTACGAGACGGTCAAGTATTTCAACAACGAGGACTTCGAGGCGCACCGCTACGACGAGAGCCTGGAGAAGCTGCGCCGCGTGCAGCTCAAGTCGCAGTCCACTCTGTCCATGCTCAACACCGGCCAGCAGCTGATCATCGCCACGGCGCTGGTGCTGATGCTGTGGCGCGCCACGGCGGGCGTGGTGGCGGGGAACATCAGCCTGGGCGACCTGGTGATGATCAACGCCTTCATGATCCAGCTGTACATCCCGTTGAACTTCCTCGGCGTGATCTACCGTGAGATCAAGCAGGGCCTGACGGACCTGGACAAGATGTTCAAGCTGCTGGAGCGCGAGCGCGAGGTGGCCGATGCGCCGGATGCGCGCGAGCTGCAGATCAGCGGGCCGACTGTCCGCTTCGAGAACGTGCGCTTTGCCTATGACCCCGAGCGGCCCATCCTGCATGGCGTGAGCTTCGAGATCCCGGCCGGCAAGAAGGTGGCCGTGGTGGGCCCGAGCGGCTCGGGCAAGAGCACGTTGGCGCGGCTGCTCTACCGCTTCTACGACGTGGACAGCGGCGCGATCCGCATCGACGGGCAGGACGTGCGCGGCGTCACGCAGGCCTCGCTGCGCCGCTGCATCGGCATCGTGCCGCAGGACACCGTGCTGTTCAACGACACGGTGGCCTACAACATCGCCTACGGCCGGCCCGGTGCGTCGCAGGCGGAAGTGGAGGGCGCCGCCAAGGCCGCGCACATCCATGCCTTCATCGCGGCCACGCCCAAGGGCTACGAGACCATGGTGGGCGAGCGCGGGCTCAAGCTGTCGGGCGGCGAGAAGCAGCGCGTGGCGATCGCGCGCACGTTGCTGAAGAACCCGCCAATCCTGATCTTCGACGAGGCCACCTCGGCGCTCGATTCACGCAACGAGCGTGCCATCCAGGCCGAGCTCGAAGCCGCGGCGCAGAACAAGACGGTGCTGGTGATCGCACACCGGCTCTCCACGGTGGTGGATGCGCACGAGATCCTGGTGCTGGAGGCGGGGCACATCGTCGAGCGTGGCCATCACGCGGACCTGCTCGCGCAGGGTGGCGTCTATGCGCGCATGTGGCGCCTGCAGCAGAGTGGCGGTGCCGCGGCTTAAGAACCGCTGCGTCGGCGCGCCCAGGCCAGGGCGGTGAGCGCACCGGCGGCCAGCATCAGGCTGGCGGGCTCGGGCACGCTGTTGCCGCCGCCGCCCCCGAAGGCACGTTGCCGAAGTCATTGAAATCAAGCAGCACGCTGCCGGCCAGGGCCGGAACGAAGGGCGCGCACAGCGCGCTTGCCAGCAGAGTCTTGTACAGCTTCATGACGACCTCGCGGTGGTTGGTGGCGCCGTGCCGGGACTGGTCCTTTTTTGCAAGCCCAATGTAGGCACAGGCTCCGCCAAGTGCGACTTATTCACCCCCTTCTGCTGAGGGAGCTTGGGGACCGATGCGACGGCTCAACGCACGGGTTTTGACGTGGATCGTGTTCCGCATGGCATGCCATAAACTGGTCCCGTGGAAACCAAATGGCTTGAAGACTTCGTGAGCCTGGCCGAGACGCGCAGCTTCTCGCGCTCGGCGCAGTTGCGGCATGTGACGCAGCCGGCCTTTTCGCGGCGCATCCAGGCGCTGGAGGCCTGGGCCGGCGTCGATCTGGTGGACCGCTCGTCCTACCCGACACGGCTGACCGGCGCGGGCGAGACGCTGCGCGACCAGGCGGTGGAGATCCTCGGCAACCTGCAGGCCACGCGCAACATGCTGCGCATCCACCAATCGGCCGGCGACGACATGATCGAATTCGCCGTTCCGCATTCGCTGGCCTTCAGCTTCTTCCCGCATTGGCTGATGGACCTGCGCCAGCGCTTCGGCGCCGTCAAGACGCGGCTCAACGCGCTCAATGTGCACGACGCGATGCTGCAGCTCTCGGAAGGCAACTGCGATCTGCTGGTGGTCTACCACCACGCCAGCCAGCCGCTGCAGCTGGACCCGGGCCGCTACCAGATGGCCTCGCTCGGCAGCGAGACCCTGGCGGCCTACGCCAAGGCCGATGCCGACGGCCAGCCGATGTTCCGCCTGCCCGGCCATGCGGGGCACAAAATCCCCTTCCTCTCCTATGCCTCGGGCGCTTACCTCGGCCAGCTCGTCGAGCTGATCGTCAAGGAGGCCGGCGTGGCGCTCAACCTCGATGCCATCTACGAGACCGACATGGCCGAGGGCCTCAAGGCCATGGCGCTGGAAGGCCATGGACTGGCCTTTCTGCCGGCGAGCTCGGTGGCCAAGGAACTCAAGGCGCGCACGCTGGTGCAGGCCGCGCCGCCCGGGCAGTTCGAGCTGGCCGTGGAGCTGCGCATCTACCGCGAACGCCCGGAACTCTCCCGCCGCAACAAACCTGTCGCCTTGGCCTTGTGGGACTTTCTGGTCGGGTGATTCCACTCATGGAGATATGCGCCTGTTGCATGATTGGTGAAAACCCGAATCCGATCTTCGGCGTCGCCGTGGTCTGCTTCGAGTTGTGACTATCAACTGAGGAAGCCTCATGAAGAAAACACTGTTGATCCTGGCTCTGGCCGCCGCCACTGGCGCCGTGCAAGCCCAGGACACGCTGGCAAAGATCAAGTCGTCGGGTACGGTCACCATGGGCGTGCGCGACTCCTCCGGTGCGCTGTCCTACTCGGTGGGCGAAGGCAAGTACGAAGGCTTCCACGTTGATGTGTGCCGCCACGTGCTGGGCGATGTGCAGAAGCAGCTCGGCCTGAAGCAGCTGAACATCGTCTACCAGTCGGTCACCTCGCAGAACCGCCAGCCGCTGATCAAGAACGGCACCGTGGACATCGAGTGTGGCTCGACCACCAACAACACCGCCCGTGCCCAGGAAGTGGATTTCGCCCACACCACCTACGTGACGGCCGTGCGCATGGCCGTGCGCGCCAATTCGGGTATCAACTCGATCAGCCAGCTCAATGGCCGCAACGTCGCCACGACGACGGGCACGACCTCGGTCCAGACCCTGCGCAAGAACGAGCGCATGAAGGGCCTGGACTTCCATGAGGTCTACGGCAAGGACCACGCCGACAGCTTCCTGCTGCTCGAGCAAGGCCGCGCCGACGCCTTCGTGATGGACGACTACATCCTGGCCGGCAACATCGCCCACGCCAAGAACCCAGCCGAGTTCAAGATCGTCGGCGAGGCCCTGTCCATCGAGCCCATCGCCATCATGATCCGCAAGGACGATCCTGCCTTCAAGAAGGCCGTCAACGACAGCATTGACGGCCTGATGAAGTCGGGCGAGATCGGCAAGATGCTGGCCAAGTACAACCTGACCCCGAGCGCCGACACCAAGGCCGCCTGGGCCGCGCCCAACGACAAGCCGATGGAAAGCTACAAGCAGTAAGCAAGGCCTGTTTCGATCCAGCAGCAGTACATGACGAGGCCGCAGCGAAAGCGTGCGGCCTCGTTTTATTGAAGGAGGCCTCCAGTGGCGAACTGGGATTGGCAGGTTTTCTGCAAAGACAATCTTGAGCAGACGGTCGTGGCCGGCTGCATGGGCAAGGACGGCAGCATCACCTATCTGGACATGCTGCTCTCCGCCTGGAAGTGGACGCTGGCGGTGTCGTTCAGCGCTCTGGTCGTGGCGCTGATCGTCGGCACGCTGGTCGGCATCATGCGCACCCTGCCGGGGCGCGGCTGGCGCTGGCTCGGCAACGCCTGGACGGAGCTCTTCCGCAACATCCCGCTGCTGGTGCAGCTCTTTCTCTGGTACTCGGTGCTGCCGGTACTGTTCCCGCCGCTGCAGGCACTGCCGACGTTCTGGCTCGTGGTGATGGGGCTGGGCTTCTTCACGTCGGCGCGGATTGCCGAGCAGGTCAAGGCGGGTATCGAAAGCCTTTCCAAGGGCCAGCGCTACGCCGGCCTGGCTCTGGGCCTGTCGCTCGGCCAGACGTACCGCTACGTGCTGCTGCCCATGGCATTTCGCATCATCATCCCGCCGCTGACCAGCGAGTCGATGAACATCATCAAGAACTCGGCCGCGGCCTTCGCGGTCTCGATTGCCGAGCTGACGCAGTACGCGATGCAGACGCAGGAAGAAACTGCGCGCGGCGTCGAGGTCTATCTGGTGGTGACCGGCCTGTACGTGATCACGGCGCTGGCGGTCAACCAGGTGGCCCGCTTCATTGAGGCGCGCCTGCGCGTGCCCGGCATGATCGGAGCGGCGCGATGACCTCTCTCGACTTCAGTTTCGTCAGCTGGGACTACATCCACAACTACATCCTCGGCGGCCTGGCCTTCACCTTCAAGGTGACCATCATCGCCACGGTGCTGGGCATCATGCTCGGTACCCTGTTCGCGCTGATGCGCCTGTCCAGCATCAAGGTGTTCAACTGGATCTCGACCATCTACGTGGACACGCTGCGCGCGGTGCCGCTGGTGATGGTGATCCTGTGGTTCTACCTGCTGATCCCGCTGCTGATTGGCCACACCATCGACAACCAGCTGTCGCTCATCATCACCTTCACGTTGTTCGAGGCGGCCTACTTTGCCGAGATCATGCGCGCGGGCATCCAGAGCGTGGCACGAGGCCAGATCTACGCGGGCTATGCCATGGGCATGAGCTACCGCCAGACCATGCAGCTGGTAGTGCTGCCGCAGGCCTTCCGCAACATGCTGCCGGTGCTGATGACGCAGATCATCGTGATGCTGCAGGACACCTCGCTGGGCTATGCCATCAGCTGCTACGACCTGCTCAAGGGTTTCCAGATGGCGGGCACGAACATGGGCCGCCCGGTCGAGGCCAACCTGCTCGCCGCCGGGACCTATTTCGTCATCTGCTACAGCCTGTCCTCGCTCGTACGACAGCTGCAAAAGCGCGTCGCGATCATTCGTTAGTGAGTGTCTGAAATGATTGATATCAAGAACGTTTCCAAGTGGTACGGCCCCTTCCAGGTGCTGACCGACTGCACGACGCAGATCGCTAAGGGCGATGTGGTCGTGGTCTGCGGCCCCTCGGGTTCGGGCAAGTCCACGTTGATCAAGACCGTCAACGCGCTGGAGCCTTTCCAGAAGGGCGACATCGTGGTGGATGGCATCTCGATCTCCGACTCCAAGACCGACCTGCCCAAGCTGCGTTCGCGCGTAGGGATGGTGTTCCAGCATTTCGAGCTGTTCCCGCACCTGAGCGTGACCGAGAACCTGACGATCGCGCAGATCAAGGTGCTCGGCCGCAGCAAGGACGAAGCCAAGGTGCGCGGCCTCAAGATGCTCGACCGCGTGGGCCTGATTGCGCAGAAGGACAAGTTCCCCGGCCAGCTCTCGGGCGGGCAGCAGCAGCGCGTGGCGATTGCCCGCGCGCTCTCGATGGACCCGATCGTGATGCTGTTCGACGAACCCACCTCGGCGCTCGACCCCGAGATGGTCGGCGAAGTGCTGGACGTGATGGTCGCGCTGGCCCAGGAAGGCATGACCATGATGTGCGTGACGCACGAGATGGGCTTTGCCAGGAAAGTCAGCAAGCGCGTGATCTTCATGGATGCCGGCAAGATCATCGAGGACTGCACGAGCACCGATTTCTTCGGCAAGCCGGACGAGCGCTCGCCGCGCGCCAAGGACTTCCTCGCCAAGATCCTCCAACATTGATTGCGGGACAATGGCGTGCATGAGCACGCCTATGACCCTCACGATCACCCGCCCCGACGACTGGCACCTGCACGTCCGCGACGAAGCGGCCATGCAAAGCGTGGTGCCCTACACCGCGCGCCAGTTCGCCCGCGCCATCATCATGCCCAATCTGCGCCCGCCCGTGACGACGGCGGCGCAGGCCATCGCGTACAGGGATCGCATCCAGGCCGCCGTGCCCGCGGGCGTCGATTTCACGCCGCTGATGACGCTGTACCTCACCGACGTCACCACGCCCGACGAGGTCAAGCGTGCCAAGGATGCCGGCGTCGTCGCACTCAAGCTCTACCCGGCCGGCGCCACCACCAACAGCGATGCCGGCGTGACCGACCTGCGCAAGACCTACAAGACGCTGGAAGCGATGCAGCGCGAGGGCCTGCTGTTCCTCGTGCACGGCGAGGTGACCGATCCCGAGATCGACATCTTCGACCGCGAGGCTGTCTTCATCGACCGCGTGATGCAGCCGCTGCGCCGCGACATGCCCGAGCTGAAGGTCGTGTTCGAGCACATCACGACGAAGGAAGCTGCCGACTATGTGATGGTCAGCGACCGCTACACCGCAGCCACGCTCACGCCCCAGCATCTGCTCTACAACCGCAATGCGCTCTTCATGGGCGGCCTGCGTCCGCACTACTACTGCCTGCCCGTGCTCAAGAGCGAGGTGCACCGCCGCGCCTTGCTGCAGGCTGCTACCTCGGGCAGCGCGAAGTTCTTCCTCGGCACCGACAGCGCACCGCACGCCGGCATGATGAAGGAGAACGCGGTCTGCGCCGCAGGCTGCTTCACTGCGCTCTCGGCCATCGAGCTGTATGCCGAGGCGTTTGAAGGCGTAGGCGCGCTCGACAAGCTCGAAGCCTTCGCCAGCTTTCACGGCCCCGACTTCTACGGCCTGCCGCGCAACACCGCCCGGATCACCCTGCAGAAGCAGGAATGGCAGCTGCCCGAGCGCCTGCCCTTCGGTGCGGCGGCCGAGATCAAGCCGCTGCGCGGCGGCGAGTCGCTCGCCTGGCGGCTTGTTTGAGGTCTTGTTCGAGATCGACTGGACGGCGCCCTGGCTCGCGCCCTACCGCGAGCTCGGTGAACCCCTGCACCGTCGCATCCAGGCGGGGCAGGGCGTGGCCGAGGCTCTCGGTGCTCGATTTACGCCCGCCCAAGCGTTGCCTGCGGATGAGGCCTACGAGGCTTTCGTCGCCCGCACGGGCCGGGTGCCCACGCGCGACAACGCGCATGACTTCTTCAATGGACTGATCTGGCTTCACCATCCGGCGCTGAAGACGAGGCTCAACGCCTGGCATGCCCGGACGATTGAAGCGGACGGCGTGCAAGCCCAGCGCGGCCCCCTGCGCGACGCGGCCACGCTGTTCGATGAGAACGGCGCGCTGCTCCACGCGCCGCCCGAATTGGCCCAGGCCCTGATCGCACGCGACTGGCCGCGCCTCTTCATCACCCTGCGCCCGCTCTGGCGCGAAGCTCGGCTGACGATCATCGGCCACGCCTTGCTTGAAAAGCTGCTGCAGCCGCGCAAGCCGCATTGCGCCCATGTGCTGCTGGCCGAGCCCGTCGATCCCGAGTCGCTGTCCTACAAGCCCTTTCATCCGCTGCCCGTGCTGGGCGTGCCCGGATGGTGGCCTGCCAACGAGTGCGCGGATTTCTACGCTGACCTTCGGGTCTTCCGCCCCAAACCCGCTAGCATCGCCTGCAGCTGAATTGGAGAATCGATTGCGTTCATTCCTGAGTTCGATGGCGCTGCTGGCCGCCATGATCGCCGGCAACGCCCATGCAGCGCCGCCAGCGCTGCCGGCTTCGGCTCCCGCAGTCGCCACGCAAGCGCCCGTTTCGGCCTCAGCCCGCCGCATCTACGAGCGCGCCCGCGGCCAGCTGCTGCAGATCCGCACCCTGCTCAAGACGCAGGACAGCCAGGCCTCGGTGGGCTCGGGATTCCTGGTCAGCGAGGACGGCCGCATCATCACCAACTATCACGTGGTGAGCCAGTTCGCCCTGGAACCTGAGCGTTATCGCCTGCGCTTCGCCACCACCGATGGCCAGGAAGGCGCGCTGGAGCTGCTCGACATCGACGTGCGCCGCGACCTCGCCATCCTGCGCGCCGCGCCCGCCGATGCCAAGGTGCTGCAAGGCCGCGGTTCGCTCACTTTTCGCCCGCGCAACGAGCCGCTGTCCAAGGGCGACCGCATCTACTCGCTGGGCAACCCGCATGACGTGGCCTTCTCCATCGTCGAGGGCAACTACAACGGCCTGGTCGAGCGCAGCTTCGACCCGCTGATCTACTACGCGGGCAGCATCAACGCCGGCATGAGCGGCGGCCCGGTCGTCGACGAAGACGGCCGCGTGGTCGGCGTCAATGTCTCGGCCATGTTCTTCGCCCAGCAGATGAGCTTCCTCGTGCCGGGCAACTTTGCCGAGGACCTGTTCCAGCGCAGCCGAGATGCCAAGCCGATCAACAGCGCCGTCTGGTCGCGCCTGCGCCAGCAGCTCATGGCCTACCAGGACGAGCTGACCAAGCGCTTCATCGCCCAGCCCTGGCGCTCCGCCGGACATGAGCGTTACCAGCTGCCGGTGCCGCAGGAGGAATTCATGCGCTGTTGGGGCGCCGGCTCGGCTACCGACACCAAGGGCCTGGACTACCAGCGCTCGCAATGCCGCATGGATCATGCGCTCTACGTCAACGGCGGCCTGCAGCTGGGCTACCTGGACATGTCGCACGAGATTTACGACGGCCGCAAGCTCGGCGCGCTGCGCTTCGCCCAGCAGTATTCGAGCAGCTTCCGCAACGAGCGCTTCGGCGGCTCCAGCAAGACCAGCACGGCGCCGTTCTGCAAGGAGGAATTCGTGGATCGCGCCGGCCTGCCGCTGCGCGCCGTGGTCTGCCTGTCGGCCTATCGCAAGCTCGAAGGGCTTTACTCCCTGAGCGTGCTGGTCACCACCGTGGACGCCAGCACTGAAGGCGCCTTGGGCCGCTTCAACGCGCCGGGTGTGTCTTTCCAGAACGCGCTCAAGCTCACCTCGCACTACCTCGAAGGCTTTGCATGGACGCAGAAGAAATGAAGGGCGCGATGCAAGGCGTGGTGGAAGTCCTCGACCGCGAAGGCCAGGTGCGCGCGGTGTTCAAGATCCACGAGTGGCCGGCCCGCATCGGCCGCTCGCCGGCCTGCGAGGTGGTGCTGGACGACGTCCACATGGCGGCCGAGCATGCAGAGCTGCGCCTGACCGAATCCGGCCCGCAACTGGCCCTGCTGCCCAGCCTCAACGGCGGCTGGCTGGGCGAGCAGCGCCTGAGCGAGGGCGAGGCTGCGCCGCTGGCCGGCACGGCCCTGTTCCAGCTGGGTGCCAGCCAGCTGCGCTGGCGCAGCGCCGACGCGCCGCTGGCGCCCGAGGTGCTGCTGCTGGCGCATGAGCAGAAGGTGCCCAAGCGCGGTGCGCTGTGGTTGCCGCTGCTGATGGTCGGCTTCGTGCTGCTGCTGGCCTTGCAACATTGGCTGGCCGTGGACCCGGACGCGCGCTGGGTCGATTACGCCTCGCCCGTGCTCGGGCCGGTGGCGCTGGTGCTGGCCTGGGCGGCGATCTGGTCGCTGGTCACGCAGCTCTTTCAGCGCCGCTTCCCCTTCGGCAAGCACTTGCGCCGCGTGCTGGCCTGGTACCTCGTGGTGGAGCTGCTCGGCTTTGTGCTGCCGCAGCTGGCCTACTCCTTCTCCTGGCCCAAGGTGATGGCGCTCGATGCGCTGCGCTATTCGGTCGGCGGCGCGCTGCTGCTGTGGTGGCATGCGAGCCTGGTGTGGCCGCGCGCGCGCCGCGGCCTGGCCGTCGGCCTGGGCTGCATGCTGGCGCTGGGCCTGGGCCTGCAGATTGCCAACCGCAGCGAGCAGCAGTACTGGTTCAGCCCATCCTATGTGAGCGCGCTGCCGCCGCCGCAAACCCGCCTGGTCAGCCCCAAGCCGGTCAGCGCGCTGATCGACGAACTGCGCCCGCTGCAGGACCAGCTCGCCAAGATGGCGAAGAAGGATGGCGACGGGGCCGAGGCCGCGGGCGACGAAGACTGAGGAGCGAGCCATGAACGTCCAGGACGACAGCGCGCTGGTCTGCGGTTTCCTGTTCGCGCCTCATCAGCCGGGCCGGCCGCTGGGCCTGCCCGAGGCCGTGGCCTGGCTGGCCCGTCCGGCCGTGGCGGGCGAGTTCATCTGGCTGCATTTCAACCTGGCCAACAGCGGTGTCGAGAAATGGATGCAGGCGCATCTGGCGCTGCCCGAAGAGTTCTTCGAGGCCCTGCACATGGGCTCGCGCACGACGCGCATCGAGGACGCTTCAGACACCCTGATCGCCGTCGTCAACGACGTGGCCTTCGAGTTCTCCTTCGACCCCTCCGAGATCGCCTCGCTGTGGCTCAGCGTGAGCGAACGGCTGGCGGTCAGCGCGCGCCTGCATCCGCTGCGCTCCATCGACCGGCTGCGCCAGGCCGTGAAGGACGGCGACCGCTTTGAATCGAGCACCGAGCTGCTGATCCACTTGATGCACGACCAGGGCGACGTGCTGGTGCGCATCGTGCGCGAAGCCACCCTGCAGGTGGACGCCATCGAGGACAAGATGCTGGGCGGCAAGCTGCGGCAAAGGCGCGCCGACCTCGGCCGCATGCGCCGCGTGCTGGTGCGCCTGCAGCGCCTGCTTGCGCCCGAGCCGGGCTCGCTGTTCCGTCTCCTGCGCCAGCCGCCGCCCTGGGTGGCTCAGCATGATCTGGACGAGCTGCGCCAGGCGACCGAAGAGTTCTCGCTGGTGCTGCGCGACCTGGCCGAGCTGCAGGAGCGCATCAAGCTTTTGCAGGAGGAAATGGCCGCCCAGCTCAACGAGCAGACCAACCGCAGCCTCTTCACCCTGACCGTGGTCACCGTGCTGGCCCTGCCCATCAACATCGTGGCCGGCCTGCTGGGCATGAACGTGGGCGGCATCCCGCTGGCGCAGGAGCCGCACGGCTTTGCGGTGATCGTCGCCTTTGTGGTGGGCTTTACCGCGCTGGCGGGTTGGTGGGCGTTCCGAAAGAGGGACTGACCAAGCTAGCGATCCGGCGGTGTGCCCTGATCGCATTTGCGGCACTCGAGCAACTGGCCCAGCGTGGCTGCGCGGCCCTCGGCGGTCTGCGTCCAGGGCCGGTTCTGCCAGGGCGGATCGTGGCGCACATGCTGGTTGTGCCCGCAGGCCAGCTCGGCCACCCAGTCCTGTGCTTCGTCCTGATGAAAGCCGACGATGGCTTGCTGCATGGCTCTTCAGCCCGCGAGCAGGCCGGCCTTCATCTGCGGGTCCACGGGCTTGGGGCCCAGCCAGATCAGCAGCATGGCCTTGAAAAACTCCGGCTCCTTGACCGGCTCGCCCTGCGGCTTGCCGTTGATCAGGAAGGTGGTGCCGGTGCCGGGCTGGTAGTCCATCGCAAGGCTGTCGCCTTCGCTGAAAGTCGGGTGCGCGCCCAGCAGCGCGCCCAGCTGCATCACGCCGACGAAGGTCTTGCTGAATTCGACGCGATCGATATTGCTCTGCACGCCCTGGGTCAGGAACCGCATGGTGTCGGCCTGTACGGTGCGCAGGAAGGCAAAGCTGATGCGCTTGGGCCCGGCTTCGGCCAGCAGCGCATCGGTCGTGCGCGCCGTCGTCGGCACATAGACCGACACCGCGAAGTTGCGGATGCCCTGCTTGTTGTGCTTGGTGGCTGCTCCGTTGAGCCGCAGCGTCTTGCCGGCCACACTGACCGTCTGCTCGTATTTCACCCCGTCAACGGTGAGCGAATCGGCCTGAGCGCCGTGGCTGGCCAGGGTTGCGACAAGGACAAGAAGAGGTGCACGCATGAAGTCTCCGGGTGCTTGCGCGGTACGCGCTTGACTTGAGAGTTAGCGTGCGCAGTATTGCTTGCCTTGCGGGCCGGGTTTTGATGCGGGCAACGGCGCTTGCGTGAAGCAATGCACGGCTGCCGGTCAGGATTACCCGAGGGCTTGCAACAACTTCCCGTGGATCCCGCCCTCAGGCCTCAGGCCTGGGCGGCCAAGCTTTGTATTAGCTTTTGATGGATGCCGCCAAAGCCGCCGTTGCTCATGCACAGGAGGTGGTCGCCGGGTTGGGCGACCTTGACTACCGCTGCCACCAGCGTGTCCACGTCCGCTGCCACTATGGCCTGCGCGCCCAGCGGCGCCAGCGCCTCCCTGGCATCCCAGCTCAGGCCGGCCTGGTTGCAGAAGGAGAAGTCGGCCGCCTCCAGCGCCCAGGGCAGCTGCGCCTTCATTGCGCCGAGCTTCATGGTGTTGGAGCGCGGCTCGAAGATGGCGAGGATGCGCTCGTTCGGCGCGATGCGCCGGCGCAGGCCTTCGACCGTGGTGCGGATGGCCGTGGGGTGGTGGGCGAAGTCGTCGTAGACCTTGATGCCGCGCGCTTCCCCAACCAACTCCATGCGCCGGCGCACGTTCTGGAACTGGCCCAGCGCAGCGGCCGATTGCTCGGGCGTGACGCCCACGTGCTCGGCCGCCGCGATGGCGGCCAAGGCATTGAGCTGGTTGTGCTCGCCGATCAGGCTCCAGTCCACACGCGCCACCTTCAGCGAGCCGCGCAGCACGTCGAAAGCCTGCGGTTCGCCGCGTGCGCGCAGAGCGCCGGGCTCTTCCTTGCGGGCGCCGAAGCGCTGCTGCTCGCTCCAGCAGCCGCGGGCCAGCACGCGCTGCAAGGCTTCGTCGCGGGCGTTGACGACGATGCGGCCACTGGCCGGAATCGTGCGCACGAGGTGGTGGAACTGGGTCTCGATGGCGGCCAGGTCCGGGAAGATGTCCGCGTGGTCGAACTCGAGGTTGTTGAGGATGGCCGTGCGCGGACGGTAGTGGACGAACTTGCTGCGCTTGTCGAAGAAGGCGGTGTCGTATTCGTCCGCCTCGATCACGAAGCACTTGCCCACACCGAGGCGCGCGCTGACGCCGAAGTTCAGCGGCACGCCGCCGACCAGGAAGCCCGGCTGCAAGCCCGCATGCTCAAGAATCCAGGCGAGCATCGACGTGGTCGAGGTCTTGCCATGCGTGCCGGCCACGGCCAGCACATGGCGGCCCTGCAGCACATGCTCGGCGAGCCACTGCGGGCCGCTCGTGTACGGCGCGCCGGCTTCGAGGATGGCTTCCATCAGCGGGAAGCGTTCGCCGCGCGTGACCACATTGCCGATCACGAACAGATCGGGCTTAAGCGCCATCTGCTCCGCACCATAGCCCTGGATCAGCTCGATGCCCAGGGCCTGGAGCTGATCGCTCATCGGCGGATAGACATTGGCGTCGCAGCCCGTGACCTTGTGGCCGGCCTCGCGCGCCAGCGCAGCCACGCCGCCCATGAAGGTGCCGCAGATGCCGAGGATGTGGATGTGCATGTCAGCGCAGCGCTTTGCGGGCGGCTTCGAGGGTCAGTTCGATATCGGCGTTGCTGTGCGCCGAGGACACGAAGCCCGCCTCGTACAGCGCCGGCGCCAGATAGACGCCTGCGTCCAGCATGCCGTGGAAGAAGCGGTTGAAGCGCTCCTTGTCGGTCGTCATCACCGTCGCGTAGTTCTGTGGCAGTTCGGGCAGCAGGAAGAAGCCGAACATGCCGCCTTCAGAGTCGACGCTGAAGGGCACGCCGTTCTCGCGCGCGATGCTGCTCAGGCCATCCACCAGCTGCCTTGTCTTGGCCGAGAGCGCTTCGAAGAAGCCGGGCTTGCTGATCTCGCGCAGCGTGGCCAGGCCGCAGGCCGTGGCCACCGGGTTGCCCGAGAGCGTGCCCGCCTGGTAGACGCCACCCAGCGGCGCCAGGTGCTTCATGATCTCGCGCTTGGCGCCGAAGGCTGCCAGCGGCATGCCGCCGCCGATGACCTTGCCGAAGGTGGAGATGTCGGGCGCGAAGCCCGGGATCAGCCTGGCGTAATGGCCCTGTGCCGATGCGAGGCCGACGCGGAAGCCCGTCATCACCTCGTCGAGGATCAGCAGGGCGCCATGCTCGGTGCACAGCTCGCGCAGGCGCTTCATGTAGGGCACCGTGCAGCGCACGAAGTTCATGTTGCCGGCAATGGGCTCGATGATCACGCTGCTCAGCTCGGGGCCGTGCAGGGCAAAGGCCTCTTCAAGCTGGGCCAGGTTGTTGTACTCAAGGACGAGTGTGTGCTGGGCCACTTCGGCCGGCACGCCGGCGCTGGTCGGATGGCCGAAGGTGGCCAGGCCCGAGCCGGCCTTGACCAGGAGCGCATCGGTGTGGCCGTGGTAGCAGCCCTCGAACTTGATGAACTTGGAGCGGCCCGTGGCGCCGCGCGCCAGGCGGATCGCGGTCATCGTGGCTTCGGTACCCGAAGAGACGAGGCGCACCTGCTCCATGCTCGGCACGAACTTGAGGATCTCCTCGGCCAGCTCGATCTCTCGCTCGGTTGGCGCGCCGAAGGAGAAACCTTCGAGCGCGGCCTTCTGCACGGCCTCCAGCACGGCCGGGTGGCCGTGGCCGAGGATCATCGGGCCCCAGGAGCCGATGTAGTCGACATAACGCTTTCCATCAGCGTCATATATATAGGCGCCTTCGCCATGGGTGATGAAGCGCGGCGTGCCGCCGACGGCGCGGAAGGCGCGCACGGGCGAGTTGACGCCGCCAGGGATGACGCGCTGGGCGCGTTCGAACAGGTCTTGGTTGCGGGACATCTTGCGGAAGAGCAGGGTCAGTTCATCAATGCATGCGGCGCGGCGGGCGCGCCGGGGCGGCTTCGGCGGGCGCTTCCTCGGCTTCGGGCAGCAGGCCTTCGGCGCCTTCCGCACCTTCGTCGGGCGGCAGGGCCCAGAAGAAGCGGTCGGGCAGCACATTGCCCATGCCAGGGCGAAAGCCGGCGTCCAGCGATTGGTCGAGGAAGGCCAGGGCTTCGCCCACGGCCGAGTGCAGTTCGGCGCCGACGGCGAGCAGCGAGGCGAGGGCGCTGGAGAGCGTGTCGCCGGCTCCGATGAAGGACACCTCGAAGCGTTCGAACTTCTCGCCCGTGATCGGGCCTTGCACGCTGGCCAGCACGTTGTCCACGAACTGGTTGGGCAGGCTGATGCCGGTCACCAGCACATGGGCCGCGCCGCTTTGCGCGGCGGCCACGGCCAGCTCGCGCGGCGAGGCCGGGCGGTCGTTGTCCCAGTCGGGCAGCAGAAAGTCGGTCAGCGTCTTGTGGTTGCCGACCAGCACATGCGTGAGCGGCAGCACCAACTCGCGCAGCGCGTCGTGATAACTGCTGTGTTCCTCGTCATCGAGCCAGCTGATGGCCGACAGGTAGGTGACCAGGGGCACGTCGGGATAGTCGGACAGCACCTCGGCCACGGCCGCCACCGCCTCGGCGCTGCCGAGATAGCCAACCTTCCAGGCGCCGATCGGCACGTCTTCCAGGATGTTGCGGGCCTGGTCGGCGATCAGCTCCGCCTCCAGCGGATGCGCCTCGAAGATCTCGGCCGTGTCGCGCATCAGGATGCTTGTGACCACGGGCAGGCAATGCGCGCCCATGGCGGATACGGTGGCCACGTCGCCGGCCAGGCCGCCGGCCCCGCTGGCTTCGCTGGCGTTGAAGCTCATCACGCAGGCAGGCGCGGTCTGCTCCTGCTCGTCTTCCACGAGGGGTTCTGCCGAAGGATCTTTGGGGTTCATGATGAGGAAGGCGGGTGAAGGGAAACGGTGCGGCCGGACAAAGTGTGAATTAAGGCCCGAACATCGGCTTGCGCTTGAGCCTGGCGTTACGGGTTGTTGTGTTCTTAGCTACGGTGGGCCGCCTTCCGCCCAGATGGCGTGGCTACAATCTTCTCATTGTAGATAGCGTAAAGACTTCACCCATCGTGACTGACTCGAGTACCTGGATGTGCCTCATTTGTGGCTGGATTTACGACGAAGCCACCGGTGACCCCGAGCATGGCATCGCACCGGGCACCAGGTGGGCCGATGTGGATATGAATTGGACCTGCCCGGAATGCGGAGCCCGCAAGGAAGACTTCGAGATGGTCCGCATTTGAGCCCAAAAGGGGTTCACGTTGTAGCTCGTTGAGCGCTCGCCGGAAGTTTGTCAGCGAGATACCCGCCCCCCTCTGTTCTCGAGGAGACCAGGCTTGGATCAGCAAGTACAAGACGGCACAAGTGCCGCCGCCAAGGTGTTGGTGATCGATGATTCCAACACCATCCGTCGCAGTGCAGAGATCTTCCTCAAGCAGGCAGGGCATGAAGTCGTGCTCGCCGAGGACGGCTTCGATGCGCTCGCCAAACTCTCCGACTACCACCCGGATCTGGTCTTCTGCGACATCCTGATGCCGCGCCTCGATGGTTACCAGACCTGCGCCATCATCAAACGCAACCCGCAGTTTGCAAGCGTGCCGGTGATCATGCTGTCCAGCAAGGACGGCCTGTTCGACAAGGCGCGCGGCCGCATGGTCGGCTCACAGGACTATCTGACCAAGCCCTTCACCAAGGACCAGTTGCTGCATGCCGTGCAACAGCACCGCCGCAGCGCCTGATTCAAAGCCTGAAACGCTGGATGACTGCCATGCCCATTCAAAAAATCCTGCTCGTCGATGATTCCAAGACCGAGCTTCACTACCTCAGCGAAATCCTGCTCAAGAAGGGCTTTGTGGTCCGCACCGCCGAGAACGGCGAAGAAGCCATGCAGCGCCTGGCCGAGGAGAAGCCCGACCTGATCCTGATGGACGTGGTGATGCCCGGCCAGAACGGCTTCCAGCTGACCCGCGCGATCACCCGCGACGAGCGCTTCTCCGATGTGCCCGTGATCATGTGCACCAGCAAGAACCAGGAGACCGACAAGGTCTGGGGCATGCGCCAGGGCGCACGTGACTACGTCGTCAAGCCCGTCAAGGCCGAGGAACTGCTGGCCAAGATCAAAGCCCTCGGCTGAAGGCGCACAAGTCCAATCACATGGCGAATAAAGAAGCCCTGCGAGAACTCCAGCAACGCCTCGCGCAGCGCATGCAAGCTGCGCGTGAGCAAACCCAGACCGCCAGTTGGCTGGCCGTGGAATGCGCGGGCCTGGGCTTGCTGTTCTCGCTCAAGCAGGCAGCGGAAATCTTTGCGCCCGTACCGATCAAGGCCGTGCCCTACGCCCAGCCCTGGCTGGTCGGCGTGGCCAATCTGCGCGGCGGCCTGGCCACGGTGGTGGACCTGAGCATCTTTCTGGGCCTGCGCGAGCCCGGCGTGCCGCGGCCCGATGCAGCGGCTTCGCGCCTGGTGGCCATGAACCCCGAGATGAGCATCAACTGCGCGCTGCTGGTCGACCGGCTGGTGGGCTTGCGCGGCGATGAGCATCTGGTGCCCGAACCGGCAGAGGCCGGGCAGCGTCCGCGCTTTGCCGGCACGCGGCTGCGCGACGCTGAAGGCCGGGTCTGGCAGGCGCTGGACCTGGAGGCGCTGTCCAGGCATGAGCAGTTCCTGAAGGTCGTGGTCTGATGGTTTGATATTCGGCTGGCGTCTGCGGCCGTTCGTTCTTAGTGAATTCAAGAGGGTGAGATGAGCCTACTGGACAAGATCAAGAATCTCGGCAAGGGTGAGGCCGATGGCGCACATGCGGACCATGAGGCCACGACGCTGGCGGCTCATGGTCACGATGCGGCCGACGCGCACGACCGCTCTTCTCAGCCCACGCTGTCGATCATCTCCGAGGCCATGCCGACGGAGATCGCGCCGAGCGAATCGGCCGGCGAGCAGACCAGCACCTTCGCCTCCACCCTGGCTGCAGACGGCAGCCGCGTGGCCCCGCCGCGCGCCGACAACCGCAGCCGCCAGCGCCTGTTCACCGGCCTCGTCGCCCTGGGCCTGCTCGGCACGATCATCACCGTGGGTATCACGGTGACCAGCGGCAACAAGAGCGCCGCGCAGGTGCGTGCCACCGGCCAGGCCCTGATGCAGTCGCAGCGTCTGGCCAAGTCGGTGTCGAGCGCGCTGATGGGCAATTCCGGCTCCTTCGTCGAACTCAAGGAAGCCATCGCCAGCCTGAGCGGCGTGGTGGGCAGCCTCTCCACCGGCCAGGGCGAACCCGGCAAGGCTCCGCTGGGCGCGCAGAAGAGCGTGGCGGCGATGGTGCCGCTGGTGGAAAAGGCCGACAAGAACGGCAAGCTGATCGCCTCGCAGGAGAAGACCCTGGTGCAGGTGGGCTATGCACTGCGCGCCATCAACCGCCAGTCGGGCGACTTGCTGGAATCGGCCGAGGCCGTGTCTTCGCAGGCGCTGCAGGTCAATGCCTCGCCCAATGAAATCTCGGCCGCCGGCCAGCTGGTGATGCTGACCCAGCGCATCGGCAAGAGCGCCAATGAATTCCTGACCGCCGAAGGCGTGAGCCCCGAGGCCGTGTTCCTGCTCGGCAAGGACTTGAACCAGTTCAAGGTGGTGGCCGAATCGCTGCAGAACGGCAACCCCGAGCTGCGCCTGCCAGGCGTGCGCGACGCGCAGCTCAAGGAGCGCCTGGGCGCCCTGCTCAAGCAGTACGAGCAGACCCGCATGCAGGCCACGATCATCCTCTCCAGCCTGCAAGGCCTTGTGAGCTCGCGCGACGCGCAGGCCAGCATCCTGGCCGACAGCGAGCCGATGCGCAAAGGCCTGGAAGCCGTGGCCAGCGATCTGGAAGGCAGCGGCGGCGTCAGCTTCCTGATGGTGGTGCTGATGCTGGCCTCCCTGGCTGCGCTGGTGATCGGCGCGCTCGGCCTGCTGCGCCTGTACGTGCAGGACCAGGCGCAACGTGCGCAGATGGCCGAGGCGCAGAAGCGCGAGGCCGAGGCGCAGGAGCAAGAAGCCAAGCGCGTCAACGACGCCAACCAGGCCGCCATTCTGCGTTTGATGAACGAGCTGCAGGCGGTGGCCGAGGGCGACCTCACGCAACAGGCCACGGTGACCGAAGACATCACCGGCGCCATCGCCGACTCGGTGAACTACACGGTGGAAGAGCTGCGCACGCTGGTGGGCCAGGTGCAGACCACAGCCGCCCGCGTGACGGACACCACCGGCCAGGTGGACCAGACCTCCACCGACCTGCTGGCCGCGTCCAAGGAACAGCTGCACGAGATCCGCGCCACCGGCGAGGCGGTGCTGCAGATGGCCGGTCGAATCAACGAGGTGTCGGGCCAGGCGCAGAGCACGGCCGAGGTGGCGCGCCAATCGCGTCAGGCGGCCGAGCAGGGCCTGCAGGCCATGCAGAACAACATCTCGGGCATGAACGCGATCCGCGATCACATCCAGGAAACCTCCAAGCGCATCAAGCGCCTGGGCGAAAGCTCGCAGGAAATCGGCGAGATCACCGAGCTGATCTCCGACATTACCGAGCAGACCAACGTGCTGGCTCTGAACGCCGCCATCCAGGCCGCATCGGCCGGCGACGCAGGCCGCGGCTTCTCGGTGGTGGCGGAAGAAGTGCAGCGACTGGCCGAACGCTCCGGCGACGCCACGCGACGGATTGCCGCCCTGGTCAAGACCATTCAGACCGACACCCACGACGCCGTGGCCGCCATGGAGCGCTCCACGGTCGGGGTGGTGGAAGGTACGCGCCTGTCAGACGCCGCCGGCCGCGCGCTGGAAGAGATCGACAGCGTCTCGCGCCGCCTGGACGAGCTGATCGCGCAGATCTCCTCGCAGGCCCTGAGCGAAGCGGCTTCGGCCAACGAGGTGGCCTCCAACATCCAGCACATCTTTGCCGTGACCGAACAGACCAGCGAGGGCACGCGCTCCACCGCTGCGATGGTGCACGAACTCTCGCGTTCTGCTGAGGCTCTGCGCGCTTCAGTGGCTCGCTTCAAGGTGAACTGAGCATGGACCGCATGGACCTGGCGCGCGATTCAGAATTTCCGGCCGACCTGAGTCCCCTGGCCTGGGTGCAGGAGGAGCTGCGCCGCTCGCTGGAGTCCGTCCACAAGACCCTGCGCCGCCAACTGCGCGAGGGCGACAACCGGGCCTCCAACTTCGGTGGCGACATCGGCACCGCTGCGCCGCTGCAGGCCGCCGCGGCGCAACTGCACCAGGTGGCGGGCGTGCTCTCCCTGGTCGGCATGCCGGCCGGTTCCATCATGCTGCGCGCGGCCGAATACGCCGTCGAGTCGCTGGCCAAGGCGCCGGGCAACGTCGAGCCCCATGTGGTCGAGCTGATCGAGCGGGCCGACTTCGCGCTGCTCTCCTACATCGCCCGCCTGCTGGCAGGCAACCACACCTCGCCGCTGGCGCTGTTCCACAGCTACCGCGAGCTGCAGACCTACAACGGCGCCGAGCGCATCCACCCGGCCGACCTGTGGAGCCACGACTGGCGCTGGCGCGATCTGCCCGCCGACGCGAGCGCCGTGGCCGAGCCTGTGGGCGCCATGCGCGCGCATTTCGAGTCAGCCCTACTCAAGCAGATGCGCGCGCCGAACGCCGCCCATGCGCAGACGCTCAGCGATCTGTGTGCCGGCCTGGCCGCGAGCCTCGGCAGCCAGCCGCATTCGCGCACGCTGTGGCAGCTCGCCGCGGCCGTGATGGAAGCACAGGCCCAGGGCCTGCTGGACAGCGATGCCCACATCAAGCGCCTCGGCTCGCGCCTGCTCTCGCAGATCCGCACCGTGGGGCAGGGCGATGCCGGCCTGATCGGCAATGGCGAGCGCCTGGCGCAAGACCTGCTGTTCTTCTGCGCCCAAGCGCGGCACGAAGGCTCGGCCCCGCGCCTGGCCGCCGTGCGCGAGGCCTACGGCCTGCAGGACGCAGACCGCGGCAATTACGAGGACACCAGCCTCGGCCGCATCGATCCCAACTGGGTCACGCAGGCGCATCGCCGCGTGACGGTGGCCAAGGAGTCGTGGTCCAGCGCCGCCGAGGGCGACACCCACCGCCTGGCCGGCCTGGACGAGCAGTTCGCCGCGCTGGCCGAATCGCTGGCCAGGCTCTTCCCCAGCGGCGACGTGCTGGGCCAGACCCTGCAGCGCGCCGTCGTGGCCACCCTGCGCGGCGGCAAGCCGCCGCCGCCCGCGCTGGCCATGGAGATCGCCACCAGCATCCTCTATGTGGAGGCTGCGCTCGATGACGCTGCCTTCGACCAGCCCGAGCAGGCCGAGCGCTGCAAGCGCATGGCCGCGCGCGTGGACGCCGTCTCGCACGGCGAGCCGCCGCAGCCGCTTGAAGCCTGGATGGAAGACCTGTACCGGCGCGTCTCCGACCGCCAGACACTGGGCAGCGTGGTGCACGAGCTGCGCGCCAGCCTGGGCGAGGTGGAGAAGCAGGCCGATGCCTACTTCCGCGACACCAGCAAGCGCGAGCTGCTGATCCCGGTCCCCAACCAACTGCAGACCATGCGCGGCGTGCTCTCCGTGCTGGGTCTGGGCCAGGCCGGCCAGGCCTGCCTGCGCATGCGCGACGAGTTCGACGACCTGGCCAACACCGAGGTCGATCCCAGCCTGGCGGGCCCGCGCGAGATCTTCGATCGCCTGGCCAACAACCTCGGCGCGCTGGGTTTCATGATCAACATGCTGAGCGTGCAGCCGGCCCTGGCCAAACGCATGTTCCGCTTCGACGACAGCACCGGCCGCCTGGAGGCCGTGATGGGCCGCCACGCCGAAGTGGTGCCCACGCTGACCCTGCCTGCGGTGTCCGATGCGCCTGAGCTTGCTTCGCAGCCCGAGCCGCTGGCTATGCCCGAGCTGCCGACGCTCGACCTCGCTCCGCCGCCTGCACCCGTACCTGCGCCCGCGCCGGTCTCCAGCATCGCAGCCGATCCGGAGATGCAGGAAATCTTCCTGGAAGAGGCCGAGGAAGTGCTGGGCAATGCTCACGCCGCGCTGGCCGCGCTGCACACCGAGCCGGCCAACCAGGAGCAGCTGACCAACCTTCGCCGCGCCTTCCACACGCTCAAGGGCAGCTCGCGCATGGTGGGCTTCAACGAGTTCGGCGAAGGCGCCTGGGCTTGCGAGCAGGTGCTCAACGCCCGCATGGCCGAGCCCGCGCCGCTGGCCGATCCGAAACTGCTGGCCTTCAGCGCCGAGGCGCTGGACTATCTGGCGCACTGGACGGAGCAGATTGCCGGCCGCATCGAGGGCGAGTTCAGCCCCGAGCCGCTGCGCGCGAGCGCCGATTCGCTGCGCCTGCATGGCGAACTGCGTCCGCTGCATGGCGCCGCGGCGGAGCCCGAGGTGCTTGAAATGCCGGCCATGCCGGACGTGATCGAGATGCCGGCCGAGGTGGCAGAGCTGCCCGAGGCGGCCGAGCTCATCGAGATGCCTGCAGACCTGGAGCTGCCGCACGAGCCGACGCTGGTGCTGGAGCGCCCACCCGAAACGTCTCACCCGGAGCCGCATCACACCGAGACCACCTTCGCCTCCACCGAGTTCACCGACCACCTGAGCCCGGCCTTCGCCGCCACCGAGATGTCCTCGCCGGCGCACCTGGAGTCCGCCGAGCCGGTGCAGGAGCTGCCTGATTTCAAGCTGCACCTAGACCTCGACGAGGAGCCGGCGCCGGTCTCCGAGCCCGCAGAACTCCATCCGCTGGACCGTCCGACCGAGCCGGCCGGGCTGCTGGAGGAGTTCTCCGAGCTGCGCAGCCTGTCCGAAGCGCCCACCGTCATCCAGCCGCGCGAGCCGCAAGAGGAGCCGGCAGAGACGGTGGTCAATGCCGTGATCCAGCCCGAGCCGGAGCCCGTCCCGGAAGAGGCCGCCGAGAGCGAGGACGAGGTCAAGGTCATCGGCCCGCTGCGCATCGGCATCGCCCTCTTCAACATCTTCCTCAACGAGGCCGACGAACTGTCGCGTCGCCTCTCCACTTCGCTGGCCGAATGGGCGCTGGAGCTCAACCAGGCCGTGCCTGCGAACGCCGAGGCGCTGGCCCACGCGCTGGCCGGCAACGCGGCTACGGTGGGCTTCGAGGATCTCTCTTCCCTGGCCCGCGCGCTCGAACATGCGCTGGCCCGCGCCCAGCGCGCCACCGGCTACAGCGAGGCCGATGCGCAGGCCTTCGTGCGCGCCGGCGACGACATCCGCACCCTGTTGCACCAGTTCGCGGCCGGCTTCCTCAAGCCTGCGGACGCGGCGCTGGTCGAGCAGCTCAACGCCTACGAACCCGAAGAGATCGACACCCTGCAGGGCGATCTGGACGAGACCGTCAGCGGCCCGCTTGAAGCGCCACCGCCGCAGCCATTGGTGCAGGTCGAGACCCTGGTGCCCAGCGCCGATGCCGACGAACCCGAGCCCGGCCTGCCCGACCAGATCGAGCCCGAGCTCTTCGGCTTCTTCGAGGAAGAGGCGCGCGACCTGCTCGAACAGTTGCACGGCGTGCTGCGCGAATGGCTGGCCCAGCCCCAGGGCACGGCCAGCGGCGCCTGCATGCGCGTGCTGCACACCTTCAAGGGCGGCGCCCGTCTCTCGGGCGCCATGCGCCTGGGCGAGCAGGCGCACGACATGGAGACCGAGGTCGAGCACCTGATGCGCACCGATGCCACGCCGCAGGCGGCCGACATCATGCATCTGCAAGACCTGGCCGACGCGCTGGAGACGCACTTCCAGCAGCTGTGCATCCATGTGCATTCGCCGGTTGCGCCGGCTGCCCCCGTGCCTGCACCTGCGCCGGTTGTTGTGCCTGAGCCCATGGTGGCAGCGCCGTCTGTGGAGCCGCTTGTCGAGCACATCGTCGAGCCGGTCGCCGAGCTGGCGCCTCAGCCCGAGGCGCAACCCGAGGCACAACCCGAGATCGCAGCAGAGCTGGTCGAGGCTGTGGAGCCAGCGCCTGCCATGCCGGCTCCGGTGGCGGCTCCGGTAGCGGCCCAGATCGACTGGTCCCGCTTCGCCGACGTGGCGCAGGAAGACGCCGGTGGCGATACCAGTGCGGTCGGCCTGCAGGCGCTTCTGCGCGTGCGTGCCAGCCAGCTGGAGCGCATGGCTGCACAGGCCGGCGAAGTGGCGATCCGCCGCTCGCGCCTGGAGTCCGAGCTGGCGCAGATGAAGACTTCGCTGCTCGACCTGGACGACAACCTGGACCGTCTGCGCGGCCAACTGCGCGAGCTGGAACTGCAGGCCGAAGCCCAGATGGGCAAGCAGCAGGCCGCCGCCGCTGCGCACGGCCAGGACTTCGACCCGCTGGAATTCGACCGCTACACCCGCTTCACCGAGCTGACGCGCATGCTGTCCGAGTCGGTCGGCGACGTGGCCACGGTCCAGCGCTCGCTGCAGCGCAATGTGCAGCTGGGTGAAGACGAACTGGCCGCGCAATCTCGGCTGACGCGCGAGCTGCAGGACGACCTGCTGCGCACGCGCATGGTGGAGTTCGATTCGCTCGGCGAGCGCATGCACCGCGTGGTGCGCCAGGCCGCGCGCGATGCGGGCTGCCAGGCCAAGCTGGAGATCGTCGGCGGCAACACCGAACTCGACCGCAGCGTGCTGGAACGCATGGCCGGTGCCTTCGAGCATCTGCTGCGCAACAGCGTCAGCCATGGCATCGAGCCGGCCGACAAGCGCGTGGCCGCGGGCAAGGATGCCGTCGGTACGCTGAAGCTGACCGTCAGGCAGGAAGGCAACGAGATCCTGCTCGACTTCGCCGACGACGGCGCAGGCTTGAACATCGAGCGCATCCGTCAGCGCGGGCTGGAGAAGGGCCTGATCCAGGCCGGCGACACGCCCGACGACGCGCAGCTGATGAACCTCATCTTCGCGCCCGGCTTCTCCACCGCCAGCCAAGTGACCGAGCTCTCGGGCCGCGGCGTCGGCATGGACGTGGTGCGCGCCGAGGTCAACACCCTGGGCGGCTCCATCGAGACCCGCTCCACCCCGGGCCAGGGCGCCAGCTTCCTGCTGCGCCTGCCGCTGACCACCGCGCTGACCCAGGTCGTGCTGCTGCGCGCCGGTGACCAGGTGGCGGCGGTGCCGGCCAGCCTGATGGACTCGGTCTTGCGGCTGCCGCATGAGCCGGTCGAGGTGGCTCGCCAGATCGGCCAGATCGAGGTGGCCGGCCATCGCCAGGCCGTCTACCACCTGGGAGCCTTGCTCGGCCACGTCGGGCCGCCGCCCGTGCACCATGGCAAGACCCAGCCGCTGGTGCTCGTGCGCAGCGCCCAGCGCCGCCTGGCCCTGCTGGTGGACGAGGTGATGGGCAACCAGGAAGTCGTGGTCAAGAATCTGGGGCCCCAGCTCAACAAGGTGCCGGGCCTGGCGGGCATCAGCCTGCTGGCCTCGGGCGATGTGGCCCTGATCTACAACCCGCTGGCCCTGGCCGACTGGTATGGCGTGGCCGCTCAGGCGCGCCTGTCCAAGCAGACGGCGGAAGTCGTGCCGGTGGCCGAGCCGGCCGCGCCCGAAGCGCCACTGGTGCTGGTGGTGGACGACTCGCTGACCGTGCGCCGCGCCACCCAGCGCCTGCTGGAGCGCGAGAACTACCGCGTGATGCTGGCCAAGGACGGCCTGGACGCGATGGAAAAGCTGGCCGGCGAGGAACTGCCCGCCGTGGTGCTCTCGGACATCGAGATGCCGCGCATGGACGGCTTCGACCTGGTCCGCAATATGCGCGCAGATGCTCGGTTAGCCCCGCTGCCAGTGATCATGATCACCTCGCGCATTGCGCAGAAGCACCGCGAGTACGCCGGTCAGCTGGGCGTGGACCATTACCTGGGCAAGCCTTACGACGAAGAGCAACTGCTCCAGCTGGTGGCGCGTTATTGCGCCGCGGTGCACTAAATAGGCGTTCGGGGCATGAGGGCGGCCCCGAACGTTAAAATGCCGATATGCCCCCTTCTGAGCGGATCGACCTCACCAACCAGTTCCTGATCGCCATGCCGGGCATGACGGACGATGCCTTTGCCGGCTCGGTCATCTACCTGTGCGAGCACAACGAAAAGGGCGCGCTGGGCCTGGTGATCAACAAGCCAATCGCGCTGACGCTGGGCAATCTGTTCGAGAAGGTGGACCTCAATCTGCCGCATGACGAGCTGGCGGCCTCGCCCGTCTACTACGGCGGCCCGGTGCAGACCGAGCGAGGCTTTGTGCTGCACGAGCCGCTGGACGCCGAAGGCCAGCACTACAACGCCACCCTGGCCGTACCTGGCGGCCTGGAGATGACCACCAGCCGAGACGTGCTGGAGGCGCTCTCGCATGGCGCCGGCCCCAAGCGCCTCTTGGTGACGCTGGGCTACAGCGGCTGGGCCGCGGGCCAGTTGGAAGAAGAGATCGGCCGCAACGGCTGGATCACCGTCGATGCCTCGCCCGAGATCATCTTCGACACGCCGATCGAGCTCCGCTACGAGAAGGCGTTAGGGCTGCTGGGCATCGACCCGCGCATGCTGAGCACGGACGCCGGACACGCATGAGCGTTCAGACGGCATTGGCGTTTGACTATGGGGTGAAGCGTTTGGGTGTGGCATCGGGCAACCGGCTCACGGGCACGGCCGAGCCGCTCAAGACGATTGCGCTGACCGGCGACGCGCGCTTTGCCGCCATCGCCAGGATCATCCAGGAATGGCAGCCCGAGGCGCTGGTGATCGGCGTGCCGCGGCATCCCGATGGCACCGAGCATGAGATCACCATGGCCGCGCGCCGCTTCGGTCGCAGCTTGAGCGGCCGCTTCCATCTGCCGGTGTTTGAGGTGGACGAGCGTTACACGAGCGTCGAGGCCGAATCGCTCGGTGCCAAAGACCTCGACTCCGCCGCCGCCGCTCTGATCCTCGAACAATTCTTCAGGGAGCAACAACCATGAGTACTCTTCTGCTCGACGCGGAAGCGCTGTACGCCGACCTGCTCAAGGGCGTGCGCAGCCTGCTGCAAAAGGACACGATGCTGGTCGGCATCTGGTCAGGCGGCGCCTGGCTGGCCGAGCGGCTGCAGCGCGATCTGCTGCTGCCCGGTGAACCCGGCGTGATCTCCAGCAGCCTGCACCGCGATGACTTCGGCTCCAAAGGCATGAGCCCGAGCGCCGACCACACCAAGCTGCCGTTTGACGTGAGCGACCGCCGCATCCTGCTGATCGACGACGTGCTCTACACCGGCCGCACCACGCGCGCCGTGATCAACGAGCTGTTCGATTTCGGCCGTCCGAATGCCGTCCAACTGGCCGTGCTGGTGGACCGCGGCGGGCGCCAGCTGCCCATCGAGCCTGCCTACTCGGCCGCCCGCGTGGCACTGGCGCCGAGCCAGCATCTGCGGCTGGCGCGCGCCCTGGATGGGCACTTCAGCTTCGATGTGAAGTCGGACAAGGAATCCTGAAATGCTGTCGAAACGAAACCCCCAGCTGAACAAGCATGGCGAGCTCCTGCACCTGCTCTCCATCGAGGGCCTGCCGCAGGCCGTCATCCACCAGATCCTCGACACCGCCGGCACTTTTCTCTCGGTCAATGACCGCGAGGTCAAGAAGGTGCCGCTGCTGCGGGGCAAGAGCGTGTTCAACCTGTTCTTCGAGAACAGCACCCGTACGCGCACGACCTTCGAGATCGCGGCCAAGCGACTTTCGGCCGACGTGATCAACCTCGACATCGCGCGCTCCAGCACCGCCAAGGGCGAAACCCTGCTCGACACCGTGGCCAACCTCAGCGCCATGCATGCCGACATGTTCGTCGTGCGCCACAGCGAGAGCGGCGCGCCCTACCTGATCGCCCAGCATTGCGCGCCGCATGTGCATGTGGTCAACGCCGGCGACGGCCGCCACTCGCATCCGACCCAGGGCCTGCTGGACATGTACACGATCCGGCACTACAAGCGCGACTTCAAGAACCTGACCGTGGCCATCGTGGGCGACATCGTGCACTCGCGCGTGGCTCGCTCCGACATCCATGGACTGAACATCCTCGGCGTGCCCGAGATCCGCGCCGTCGGCCCCAAGACGCTGGTGCCGGGCGATCTGAAGGACATGGGCGTGCGCGTCTGCCACAGCCTGGAAGAGGGCATCAAGGACGCGGACGTGATCATCATGCTGCGCCTGCAGAACGAGCGCATGAGCGGCGCCATGCTGCCCAGCGCGGGCGAGTTCTTCAAGAACTTCGGCCTGACGCCCGAGAAGCTGGCGCTGGCCAAGCCGGACGCCATCGTCATGCATCCGGGCCCCATCAACCGCGGCGTGGAAATCGCGTCCGACGTGGCCGATGGCAAGCAGAGCGTGATCCTGCCGCAGGTCACCTTCGGCATCGCGGTGCGCATGGCTGTGATGAGCATTCTGGCGGGGAACGAAGCATGAAGATTTTGATCAAAAACGGTCGCCTGATCGACCCTGCCTCGGGCCTGGACAAGGTCGGTGATCTGGCCATCGCTGCGGGCCGCATCGTCGGCCTGGGCGATGTGGCCAACTTCGAAGCTGAGCGCACGATTGACGCCACCGGCCTCGTCGTCGCACCCGGCCTGGTGGACCTGGCCGCGCGCCTGCGCGAGCCCGGCCACGAGCACGAAGGCATGCTGGAGACCGAGCTGGCCGCAGCCGCTGCAGGCGGCGTCACCAGCCTCGTCTGCCCGCCCGATACCGACCCGGTGCTCGACGAGCCTGGCCTGGTGGAGATGCTCAAGTTCCGCGCCCGCAAATTGAGCCGCTGCCGGCTGTTCCCGCTCGGCGCGCTCACGAAGAATCTCAGCGGCGAATCGCTGACCGAAATGGCCGAGCTGACCGAGGCCGGCTGCGTGGGTTTCTCGCAGGCCGAAGTACCCGTGCGCGACACGCTCGTGCTGGCTCGCGCGCTGCTGTACGCCGCCACGTACGACTACACCGTCTGGTTGCGCCCGCAGGATGCGTGGCTCGGCAATGGCGTGGCCGCCAGCGGCGCCGTGGCCACGCGCCTGGGCCTCTCGGGCGTGCCCGTGATGGCCGAGACCGTGGCCCTGCACACCATCTTCGAGCTGATGCGCTCGACCGGCGCGCGTGTGCACCTGTGCCGCATCAGCAGCGCCGCCGGCGTGGAGCTGATCCGTGCGGCCAAGCGCGAGGGCCTGAAGGTGACGGCCGACGTGTCGATCAACTCCCTGCACTTGAGCGACGTGGACCTGGGCTATTTCAACTCCGCCATGCGCCTGACGCCGCCGCTGCGCCAGCAGCGCGACCGCGACGCGCTGCGTGCGGGCCTGGCCGACGGCACCATCGACGCGCTGGTCAGCGACCACATGCCCGTCGCGCCTGACGAAAAGAACGTGCCCTTTGCCGAAGCAACGCCCGGCGCCACAGGGCTGGAGCTGCTCCTGAGCCTGGCCATGCGCTGGGCGCAGGACGAGGGCCTGCCCTTGTCCAAGGCCCTGGCCGTGGTCACCTCCGAGCCTGTGCGCGTGCTCGGCCCGGTCCTGGGTTCGCTGGGCACCAGCGCAGGTCGTCTGGTGGAAGGCGGCGTGGCCGACGTCTGCGTGTTCGACGCCGCGGCGCATTGGTCTGTCACGGCCGATCAGCTTCAAAGCCAGGGCAAGCACACACCCTTCGCATTTGAGATCACCGGCTTCGAGCTGCCGGCGCGCGTCAAGCACACGCTGGTGGCCGGCACGCTGGCTTACAGCGCCTGAAGGCGATGCGCAGTCTCGTCGGTGCCTGGCGTCTTGCGCGCCTGACCCTGCATATCTTCGCCGGCCTGCTGGCCGTGAGCCGCTTCGGTGCTTACGACAAGGCACAGCGTCACTCCGTGGTGCGAAGCTGGTCACGCCGCACGCTGAACCTGCTTGGCGTGACGGTGAACGTGCAAGGCCAGCCGCACCTTGGCCCCAAGCTGCTGGTGTCCAACCACGTGTCCTGGCTCGACATCGCGGCCGTGCACGCCTTGATGCCCGAAGCACGCTTTGTTTCCAAGGCCGATGTGCGCCATTGGCCGCTGGTCGGGAAGCTTGTCAATGCAGGAGGCACGCTCTACATCGAGCGCAGCAGCAAGCGCGACGCGCTGCGCGTCGTGCACCAGGTTGCGGATGCGCTGAAGTCGGGTGACACCGTGGCCTTCTTCCCCGAAGGCACGACCGGCGCCGGGCCTGAATTGCTGCCCTTCCACGGCAATCTGCTGCAAGCCGCCATCGCGACGGAGTCCCTCGTTCAACCCATGGCCTTGCGTTGGCACGAGCCGGGCGAGCGCTTCAGCAGTTCGGCCCGCTTCATCGGCAACACGACGCTGGTGCAGAGCCTGTGGGCGATTGCCTGCGCGCGCGATCTGGCGATAGAGCTGAAGCTGATGCCGGTGCAGAAGACCTCGCACGAGGCGGAGCGGCGGGCGCTGGCTGAGGGCTTGCGCGAGAAGATCGGCGCCGCGCTGGCCAATGGCAACCCTTGAAGCGCAACACATGTCTCACGTCCGCATCCTCTCTCACCTTGAAGCCCGCGTCCTCGGCACACTGATGGAAAAGGCGCTCACCGTGCCTGACAGCTATCCGCTGACCCTGAACGCCGTGGTCTCGGGCTGCAACCAGAAGACCAGCCGCGAGCCGCTGATGCAGCTGGACGAGGCGCAGGCGCAGCAAGCGCTGGATTCGCTGCGCAGCGCCAGCCTGGTGTTTGAATCCAGCGGCGGCCGCGCGTCCCGTTACGAGCACAACTTTGCGCGTGCCTATGGCGTGCCGGGGCAATCGGTGGCGCTGCTCGGCCTCTTGATGCTGCGCGGCCCGCAAACGGCGGGTGAGTTGCGCATCAACGCTGAACGCTGGCACCGCTTCGCTGACATCTCGGCCGTCGAGGGTTTCCTGGACGAGCTGCAGGAGCGCGCCGAAGACAAGGGCGGCCCGCTGGTGCGCAAGCTGGCCCGCGCGCCGGGCGCGCGCGAGTCGCGCTGGGCGCATCTCTTGTGCGGGCCGGTGGACGAGCAGGAGGCGACTCCGCCTGCGGCTGCAAGAACCGTCTCGGTGGTCGACACCAGCCCGGAGATCTTGTCCTTGCAAACCCGGCTGGCGGCGGCGGAATCGGAACTGGCCCAGTTGCGTCAGACCGTGCAGCGCCTGTGTGCCGAGCTGGGAATTCCCTCGTCGTCAGCGGAACCGATCTAACCACGCCAGCCCGGCTGAAGTGCCCGCCCGCGGCCGGTACTCGCAGCCGACCCAGCCTGCATAGCCGAGTTCGTCGAGCAGTCCGAGCAGGCCCTCTACGCGCAGCTCGCCGTCGATGGGCTCCTGCCGCAGCGGCACGCTGGCAAGTTGCACATGGGCGAGGCGCCCGCTGGCGTGTATCTGGCGCAGCTTGGTGGTGACGTCGCCCTCGGTGATCTGGCAGTGGTACCAGTCCATCTGCAGGCCGAGATTGGGGGCGCCGACCGCCTCGATCAATTCAAGGGCCTGGCCTTGCGTGCGCAGGAAGTAGCCCGGCATGTCGCGCGGGTTGAGCGGCTCGACGGTCAGTGTGATTTGCGCAGTAGCTGCCTGCTCGGCGGCCCAGCGCAGGTTGGCGATCCATACCTCTCGGCCGCTCTCGTTGGCGATGCCGGACATCATGTGGATGCGCGGGCAAGCGATGGTCTGGGCGTAGCTGAGCGCCCGCTCGACGCTGGCGCGGAACTCGGCTTCGCGGCCGGGCAGGGCGGCGAGGCCGCGTTCGCCTGCGGCCCAATTGCCGGGCGGAGCGTTGATCAGGACGGCTTCAAGACCATTTGCTCGCAGCTGTTCAGCGACTACGGTCGCGTCGAACTCATACGGAAACAGAATCTCGACGGCCGTGAAGCCATCGCGCGCCGCCGCCTCGAAGCGATCCAGGAACGCATGCTCGTTATAGAGCAGCGTCAGGTTCGCCGCGAAGCGGGGCATCAGCTCAAGCCTTGCCTTGATTGGCCACCGCCGCAGCCGCCTTGGCAGCCGCCTCGGCGTCGCCGAGGTAGTAGCTGCGGATGGGCTTGAGGTTCTCGTCCAGCTCGTAGACCAGCGGGATGCCGTTGGGGATGTTGACGCCGACGATGGCGTCATCGGCGATGCCATCCAGATACTTGACCAGGGCACGGATGCTGTTGCCGTGTGCGGCGATCATGACGCGGCGGCCGTGCTTGATGGCGGGCGCCACCACCTCGTTCCAGAAGGGCAGCACGCGGGCCACGGTGTCCTTCAGGCATTCGGTCAGCGGCACTTCCTCGGGCTTGAGCTTGGCGTAGCGCACATCGCTGCGCTCGCTGCGCGGGTCGGTGGCTTCCAGCGCCGGCGGCGGCGTGTCGTAGCTGCGGCGCCAGATCAGCACCTGCTCGTCGCCGTATTGCTTGGCCATGTCGGCCTTGTTGAGGCCTTGCAGCGCGCCATAGTGGCGCTCGTTCAGGCGCCAACTGTGGATGACGGGCAGCCAGGTGCGGTCCATCTGGTCCAGGGCGTGCCAGAGCGTCCACACCGCGCGCTTGAGCACCGAGGTGTAGGCGAGGTCGAACTCCAGGCCTGCTTCCTTCAGCAGGCGGCCGGCCTGCTTGGCCTGCTCGACGCCGGTGGGCGTCAGGTCCACATCGGTCCAGCCCGTGAAGCGGTTTTCAAGATTCCAGGTGGATTCGCCATGGCGGATCAGGACAAGCTTGTACATGGGTGCGTTTGGGAGTGAGACGTTTGCCCGGCTTGGGCAGCAAGATTCTACGAGGGCGTACCTGCGCGTAATCGGGCGGTGACTTCTGCCACGAATCGCATTTAAATGAAACAACATCCATCGAGAACTGTCGAGTAATCCCTAGATTAAGGAGGCTGAAAACGCGAGGATGCGGGTTGTCCTGAGGGCGATTAACGCCCGCAACCCCGAACCAACCCCTGGAGTCACGAATGGTTTTCAAGATTTCGCGCCTGGTGCCCGTCGCGATGGCCGTCGCAGCTTTTGCGGCCCATGCGGAGGGCGGCAACGATCCGTCTTTCAGCTTCTCGGGCTTCGCCACGATCGGCGTGGTGTCCACCAATACCAATGACGCGCAGTTCGTGACTTCGGGCGAGCCGCACGGCGCGACCAAGTCCAAGCCCAGCGGCGAGGTGGACAGCAAGGTCGGCCTGCAAGGCACGGCCAAGCTCAACAGCATCTTCTCGGGCACGGTGCAGTTGCTGTCGCAGGAGGACGGCGATGGCAGCTACAAGCCGGCGGTCGAATGGGCCTTCGTCAAGGCGCAGATCCTGCCTTCGCTGTCGGTCCGCGTGGGCCGCATGGGCGCGCCGCTGTTCGCAGTGTCTGATTTTCGCAATGTCGGTTACGCCAATCTGTGGCTGCGCCCGCCGCCAGATGTCTACGGCCAAGTGCCGATCAGCAATTTCGATGGCGCCGACGTGATCTACCAGATGCCAGTGGGCTCCGCGACGGTGAGCGCCCAGGTCTTTGGCGGCACGTCCAAGGCCGTGTTTCAGCACACCGACGTGCATCTCAAGAGCCAGGCCGGCTTCAACCTGACGGCCGAATTCGACAACGGCCTGACCCTGCGTCTGGGTCATGTCCAGGGCAAGCTGACCGTGGACAGCGCCTCGCTGGGGCAACTGGTGGCCGTGCTGCGCAGCACCCCGTTCGCCTCCGTGGGTGACCAGATGGATCCCACGAGCAAGAAGTCCAGCTTCAGCGGCATCGGCGCCAGTTACGACCAGAACAATATCGTCGCCAACTTCGAATACACCAAGCGCAAGACCGAGAGCTATGTGCCCGACACCACCGGCTGGTACGCCACCCTCGGCTACCGCTTCGGCAAGATCGCGCCGTTCGTGACGGTTTCGCGGCTCAAGCAAGATGACGGCAACGTCAACGACACGATCCCGAGCGGCCTCAGTCCGCAGCTCGATGGTCTCAAGGCCACGGTCGACGGCACGCTGGCCAGCCAGGCCCGCAACCAGAAGACGACCGGCATCGGCGTGCGCTGGGACTTCTATCGCAGCATGGACTTGAAGGCCCAGTACGACAGCGTCCGTGCTCAGGGCAACGGCCTGTTTACCGGCACGACGCCTGCGTTTGCCGCTGGCAACAACCGCGTCGGCGTCTACAGCCTGGCTGTGGACATGGTGTTCTGAGCGGGGACAAGAACATGAACAACAGCAAGCACATCATCAAGAGCGCCTTCATCGGCGCGCTGCTGGCCCTGGCGGGCCTGGCACAGGCCCAGGTGGCCGTCATCGTCAACCCGAAGAACCCGACGGCCAGCATGACGGCCGACCAGGTCTCCGGTATCTTCCTGGGCAAGAGCAGTACGCTGCCCAGCGGCGCCACCGCGGCCCCGACCGACCTGCCTGAAAGCGCCGCGGCGCGCGATCAGTTCTATACCAAGGTCACGGGCAAGCAGGCCGCGCAGGTCAAGGCTGCATGGTCGCGCCTGGTGTTCTCGGGCAAGGGCACGCCGCCCAAGGAATTGGGCAGCGCCGCTGAAGTGAAGAAGTTCGTGGCCGGCAATCCGGATGCGATCGGCTACATCGAGAAGTCTGCGGTGGATGGCAGTGTGAAAGTTGTACTCAGCGTCGATTGAGCGGAATCTGAACGGGTGACGCGCGCCGCTTCATGCGGCGCGCTTTGTTGAGGAGACTGGAATGAATGTCAAAACCCGGATCTGGCTGCTGCCGGTCTTGGCTGCCGTGGTATTCAGCATTGGCGTGCTGGTGGTGCTGACGTTTTCGTCGCGCAGTTCTTCGGCCATCGATTCGGTGGGCGCGGTGGACTATCCCTATGTGGATGCAACCACGCAGTTCGCCGCACAGCTGGATGCGCTGAGTGCCACCATCCAGAGCGCCGTCGCCGAAGGCGAGAAGAAGCGCCTGGACGAGGCCGCCGAGCGCGCCGCCAGCCTGCGCAAGCTGCTCGACGCAATCAACCGCCTGGACGGCAAGGGCGCGCGTGCATCCAAGCTGAAGTCGCTGTTCGAGACCTACTACGCGGCTTCGGTGGAAACGGCCCAGCTCTTCCTCGGCATGAAGCAGGGCGACCAAGCTGGTGCGATCCCGAAGATGCAGGCCTCGCTCAAGGACCTGCAGACCGAGCTGGCCTCGGCCCGCAGCGAAGCGAGCGAAGGTTTTGACGATGGCCTCGAGCGCGCCCGCGCGGGCGTCTCGGCCAGCGTGACCGTGATCGTGATCGCCGGCATCGTGGTGGTGCTGGGTCTGGGCCTCGGCTCCTATCTTGTGATCGGCAGCGTCTGGCGCCAGCTCGGCGGCGAGCCTGAATACGCCCGCGACGTGATGCGAAACATGGCCGGCGGCGATCTGTCGCAAGCCATCCTCGTGGCGCCGGGTGCCAACGACAGCCTGCTGGCCGCCGTGCGCGAGATGAGCCAGGGCCTGGCGAGCATCGTGGCCAATGTGCGCACGGGCACCGATTCCATGTCGGTGGCCTCGCGCGAGATCGCCGTGGGCAACCAGGATCTCTCGCAGCGTACCGAGAAGCAGGCCAGCTCGCTGGAGCAGACGGCCAGCAGCATGCAGACCCTGACCGACACCGTGCGCCAGAGCGCCGATGCCGCAGCCCAGGCCAACCAACTGGCCGGCTCGGCCGCTGCCGTCGCGCAAAAGGGCGGCGAGGTGGTGGGCCAGGTGGTCAGCACCATGAACGAGATCAACACCAGCTCCAAGAAGATCAGCGACATCATCGGCGTGATCGATGGCATCGCGTTCCAGACCAACATCCTGGCGCTGAACGCCGCCGTGGAAGCGGCGCGTGCCGGTGAGCAGGGCCGTGGCTTTGCGGTGGTGGCAGGCGAGGTGCGCTCGCTGGCTCAGCGCTCGGCCGAGGCTGCGCGCGAGATCAAGACTCTGATCGGCGCCAGCGTGGAGAAGGTCGAATCGGGCAGCCGCCTGGTGCAGAACGCCGGCGCCACGATGACCGAGATCGTGGACAGCGTGCAGCGCGTGTCGGACATCATCAGTGAGATCACCGCTGCTGCGGGCGAGCAGAGCCAGGGCATCGGCCAGGTCAACCAGTCGGTGACCCAGCTCGACCAGATGACGCAGCAGAACGCCGCGCTGGTGGAGCAGGCCGCCGCGGCCGCCACGAGCCTGGAGCAGCAGGCTCAGGCGCTGCAGACGGCTGTGGCGACCTTCAAGCTCAGCTGAGCGGCTTCTCTTCCATCAGACCGACCAGATTGCCTTCGGGATCGCGCAGAAAGCCGATCCACAAGGCGTGGTCGGGCATCTTGGCCACCAGGTGCGGGGCCTGCTCCTGCCGCGCGCCGCGCGCCACCATGGCGGCTTGGGCGGCCTCCACCGCGCTGACCTTGAAGTACAGCACCGAGTTGGCACCCGCCTTGGCCCCGCCGCCTTCCGATGCGCCGCTCAGCATCAGGCGCACGGAGCCGGCCATCAGGAAGGCCAGCTGCGGAGCTGGGCTGAAGAGGAACTGCAGGCCGAGGACATCGCGGTAGAAGGGCAGCACGGCTTCGACGCTGCTGACCGTGAGGGCGATCTGGCCGACCGATGGGGAGCTGGGATTCATCTGGATTTGCCTTCCTGCGCGTACCGGCGGCCCGCTTGGGTGCGCCACTACAATCGCGCCTTCGCCCAATCTACCCGAAAGCACTTCCTTGAAGTTCCTGCTCGATAACTGGTATTTGATCGTGGCCGCCCTGGTGTCGGGTGGTTTGCTGGCCTGGCCGCTGATCTCGCGTGGCACCAGCGGCGCCGGTGTCTCGCCGGCCGAAGCCGTGCGCCTGATGAATCGCGAAAAGGCCACGTTGATCGACGTGCGCGAGGCCGCCGACTTTGCCGCGGGCCACGCCGTCGGTTCCAAGAACATCCCGCTTGCCACATTGGAAGACGCCAAGCAGCTGCCCAAGAACAAGACCCTGCCCGTCGTGCTGCTGTGCGCCAAGGGTCCGCAGGCCGCGCGCGCAGCTGGCATCCTTCGCAAACTGGGTTATGAAAACGCCCAGCCGCTGGCCGGCGGTTTGGCCGCCTGGCGCGAAGCGCAGTTGCCTGTGGAAAAGAGCTGAAGAGTCGAGAAGATGTCTGCCGTCAAGATGTACACCACCCAGGTCTGCCCGTTCTGCATCCGGGCCAAGAACCTGCTCAAGCAGCGCGGCGTCGAGCAGATCGACGAAGTGCGCGTGGACCTCAATCCGGCCGAACGTGACGCCATGATTCAGCTGACCGGCCGCCGCACGGTGCCGCAGATCTTCATCGGCGACACCCATGTCGGGGGGTGCGACGAGCTGATCGCGCTCGATCAGCGCGGCGGATTGCTCCCCCTGCTGGCGCAGAGCTGAATCTGTGCAAGCTCCGTCCCATGCCGGGCGGAGCTTGGCGCGAAAAAGCTGACTCCTGTCGAGCCCGCTGTTTTCAAGAGCGGGCAAGCCCCCAGAAAGCCGCGCCAGGCGCTGGTTCATAATTGCCCCACTGCCCGTCATGCCGACGGGCTTCCTCTTTTTGGACCGCATTCAGGAAGCATCCCCATGGACGACAACAACAACGCCACCCCCGTTTTCCAGATCCAGCGCATGTATCTGAAGGATCTGTCCCTGGAGCAGCCCAACGCGCCGCAGATCCTGCTGGAACAGAGCCAGCCGCAAGTCGACATCAACCTCGCCATCGCCGGCGAGCCGGTGACCGACGGCATCTTCGAGGTCTGCGTCACCGCCACCGTCACCACCAAGGTCGGCGACAAGACCCTGTTCCTGATCGAGGCCAAGCAGGCCGGCATCTTCGAGATCCGCAACGTGCCGCAGGAACAGACCGAAGGCATCCTGGGCATCGTCTGCCCGCAGATGATCTACCCGTACCTGCGCGCCATCGTCTCCGACGTCTGCACCCGCGCGGGCTTCCCGCCCGTGATGCTGACCGAAGTGAACTTCCAGGCCATGTTTGAGCAGCGCCAGCAGCAGATTGACGCAGCAGCAGCGGCGGGTCAGCAGAGCACTGCCCTGAACTGATTTGAAAATCAGCGTCTTGGGCGCCGGTGCCTGGGGCACGGCGCTGGCCATCCAGGCGGCCGCCTCCGGCCACGACGTGCTGCTGTGGGCGCGCGACGCTTCCGCGGCTGCCGAGATGCTTGCCGCGCGGCGCAACAGCCGTTATCTGCCCGAAGCCGAACTGCCGCTGAACTTGAGCGTTAGCGCCGATCTACCCACCGCCATAGCGCATGGCACGGGCGATGGCCTGATCGTCATCGGCACGCCCATGGCCGCCCTGCGCGGCATGCTCGGGCAACTGCCCGATGGCGCGCGCGTGCTGTGGCTGTGCAAGGGCTTCGAAGCCGGCACGGGTCTGCTGGGCCACGAGATCGCCCGCGAGGTGCAGCCGCGCCTGCGCGTGGGCATCCTCTCGGGCCCGAGCTTCGCGCAGGAAGTGGCGGCGGGCCAGCCGACCGCGCTGGTGGCGGCCAGCGAAGATGCCGATCTGGCGCAGGCCGCGGTCGATGCCTTCCATGGCGAGCGGCTGCGCGTCTACACCTCCAATGATCAGATCGGCGTGGAAGTCGGCGGCGCCGTCAAGAACGTGATGGCGATTGCCGTCGGCGCGGCCGATGGCCTGCGCCTGCGCGGCGACGTGGAGGGCGCACCCGGCCTCAACGCCCGCGCCGCCCTGATCACGCGCGGCCTGGCCGAGATGCTGCGCCTGGGCCTGGCTCTGGGCGCCGAGGCTGCGACCTTCATGGGTCTCTCGGGCATGGGCGACCTCGTGCTCACCGCCACCGGCGACCTCTCGCGCAACCGCCGCGTCGGCCTGATGCTGGCCGAAGGCAAGAGCCTGCCGCAGATCCTCACCGAGCTGGGCCATGTGGCTGAGGGCGTCTACAGCGCATCCACCGTGCTGGCACGCGCGCGGGCCCTGGGCGTGGACATGCCGATCACGGCAGCCGTTTGTGCGGTGCTTGACGGTCGGCTCACGCCCGCTGCGGCCATCGACTTGCTGATGGGCCGGCAGGCGCGATCAGAGACCTAAGCTCCGCCGGCGTAGCCGTTCTGCCGCCAGGCATCGAACACAGCCACCGCCACCGCATTGCTCAGGTTGAGGCTGCGCTGCCCTTCGCGCATCGGCAGGCGCACGCGCTGCTGCTCGGGAAAACTGTTGCGCAGATCGGCGGGCAGGCCTGCGGTTTCGGAGCCGAAGACGAGCCAGTCGCCGGCCTGCCAGCGCAGCTCGGCCAGCAGATGGCTGCCGCGGGTGGTGAAGGCAAACATGCGCTCGCGCGCCGGCTGGGCTTGATCGAGAAACACCTCCCAACTGGCATAACGCTGTGTTTGAGCGTACTCGTGATAGTCCAGCCCGGCGCGCTGCAGCAGCTTGTCTTCCATCGAGAAGCCCAGCGGCTCGATCAGGTGGAGCTTGCAGCCGGTGTTGGCGGCCAGGCGGATCACGTTGCCGGTGTTGGGCGGGATCTCGGGGTGGACGAGAACGATATGGAACATGGGCGCAATTGTCACTCGGGCGTGCGGGCGAGAACCTAGGCCTGCGCCGAATCCGCGCCCGATGCGCGCAGCACGCGCGCGATCTCGAACAGCACGGCGCCGCTGGTCATCACGTCGTCGATGACCGCCACGCGCAGGCCTTTCAATTCATGCCGGCGCAGCGGCTCGACAGCGAAGGCGCCGCGCACATTGGCCGCGAGTTCGCTCAGCTTGAGCTGCGCCTGCTGGCTGGTCTCGCGCACGCGCAGCAGCAGTTCGGCGGGGCAGGGCACATGTAAGCGGCGAGCGAGGCTGCGCGCCAGCACGAGGCTCTGGTTGTCGCCGCGCTCGCGCAGACGTTGGAGGGAAAGCGGCACCGGCAGCAGCAGGTCAGCCTCAGCCTCGCCCAGGGCATAAGCCATCCGGGCGGCCAGCAGCTTGGCCAGCTCGGTTCGGCCGTGGAACTTGAAGCCGTGCAGCAGGCCTCCCCAGGGGAAGGCGTAGTCCCAGGCCGCCACGGTGCGATCCAGGGGAGGCGGATGCTGCACGCAGCGTCCGCAGCGGGAGGGGCTGCCCGGTGCAAGCGCCAGCCCGCAGGTGAAGCAGCGCGCCTGCGGCCCCAGCTTCGACAGATCACGCATTGGCCCGGCAAAGCACGGGGCTTGAACAGGTCGACAACTGCAAAGACCATGGCCTCAATATACTGCCGGGCCCCATGAACACGACCTCTGCCCCCCGTCCGCAGGACATCGACGCGAACGCCCTGATCCATCAGGGCCGCCGCCTGTGCCGGGCCGCTGCCGCGCCCTGGCTGCATGCCGACGTGGCCGAGCGCATGGCGGAGCGGCTGGCCATCATCAAGCTGCAACCCGCGCGCGTCCTGCAATGGTCGGCCTGGCTTGCGGCGAGTGGCGAGGCGCTGGTTCGGACCTATCCCAAGGCCGAACAGGTCTGCGTGGAGCCGCTGGCGGGCGGCGCCGAGCGCAGCCGCCAGCACCATGCGCGCGGCCTGCTGCGGCGCTTGGCCGGCCGGGCCGCGGTGCCCGTGCTCTCGCCGGAAGAGGTGCCGGCAGGCCAGGCGCAACTCGTGTGGTCCAACCTGGAACTGCACGCGCAGACCGACGCGCCGGGCCTGGTCAGTCAATGGCATGCGGCGCTGGCGGTCGATGGCTTCGTGATGTTCTCCTGCCTGGGGCCGGACAGCTTCAAGGAGCTGCGCGAGCTGCATGCCCGCCACGGCTGGGGCGCGGCCGGACCCGAATGGTGGGACATGCACGACGTGGGCGACTTGCTGGTGACGGCCGGCTTTGCCGACCCGGTGATGGACCAAGACCGCATCCAACTGACCTGGGGTCAGCCCGAGGCCTTGCTGCGCGACATGCGCGCACTCGGCGGCAATCTGGCGCCGAGCCGCTTTGTAGGCCTGCGAGGGCGCCGCTGGCGGGTCGACTATTTGAAAGCGCTGGAAGAACTGCGCGGCCCTGATGGGCGGCTCTCGCTCACGCTGGAGCTCGTGCAAGGCCATGCGTTCAAGCCGCAGCCCAAGTTGCGGGTTCAAGCTCAGACCGAGGTCTCGCTGGACCGGATGCGCGAAATCCTGAAGAAAAAATGACTGTTCCTCTGCGGGTATGCGAGAAGAAACCCGGGGGGCAAAGACCACAGTTGGCTCAGGGGGCTGGGCTAAAATCCGCGGCCGATTGGCTTCGGAGCCCTGCTTTTTTGCGGTTCCGGCCCGGGTTGGAGCGCCGGGTGCCGAAGAGCAAGATGCGAAGGATTTCCGCGGCCGTGGATCGCTGATGCGCCGGCCCAATCCTCAACGGTTGAATATGAACGCAGAAGTGACAACCATGATGATGATGAACGCAGGAGTGCATCGGGTCTCGGGCGGCTTTTGTCGCCGGGCCGCGGCGGTGGCCTTGGCCTTGATGGCGCAGGCGGCACTGGCCGTCAACGATCTGCCGGGAGGCCCGGCGGTCAACGGGATAAATCTGCAGCCCCCGGTCACCGAGGTCGCCCACGACCAGATGTGGCTGCACAACTTCATGCTCATCATCTGCCTGGTGATCTTCCTCGCCGTGTTCGGCGTGATGTTCTATTCGATCTTCAAGCACCGCAAGTCCAAGGGCGCGGTGCCGGCCACCTTCCATGAAAGCGTGGGCGTCGAAATCGCCTGGACCATCATCCCCTTCATCATCGTGATCTTCATGGCCCTGCCGGCCACCAAGGTCGTGGTGGCGATGAAGGACACCACCAACGCCGACCTGACCGTCAAGGTCACCGGCTACCAGTGGAAATGGGGTTATGACTACGTGAAGGGCGAGGGCGAGGGCATCGGCTTCCTCTCCACGCTCGACGTCGCCCAGCGCGAGGCATCGGATGCCGGCAAGCCCACCGGCGACGACTACCTGCTCAAGGTCGACAACCCGCTGGTCGTGCCCGTGGGCAAGAAGGTGCGCATCATCACCACGGCCAATGACGTGATCCACTCCTGGGGCGTGCCGGCCTTCGGCGTCAAGCAGGACGCGGTGCCCGGCTTCGTGCGCGACACCTGGTTCAAGGCCGAGAAGGTGGGCCTGTACTACGGCCAGTGCGTGGAGCTGTGCGGCAAGGAGCACGCCTACATGCCCATCCAGGTCAAGGTCCTCTCGGCCGAGGACTACAGCAAGTGGGTGGATGGCAAGAAGAAGGAAATCGCCGCCAAGGCCGATGACCCGAACAAGGTCTGGGAGATGGCGCCGCTGATGGAGCGTGGCGCCAAGGTCTACGCCGCCAACTGCGCGGTCTGCCACAAGCCGGATGGCAAGGGCGCCGGCCCGATCAAGCCGCTCGACGGCTCGGCCGTGGTGCAGGATGCCGACAAGACGGTGCAGATCAAGACGGTGCTGGAAGGCCGCGTCGACAAGGGCATGCCTTCGTGGAAGGCCCTGGGCGACACCGACCTGGCTGCCGTCATCACCTACACCAAGAACAGCTGGTCCAACCACACGGGCCAACTGGTGCAGCCGGCCGAAGTTGTGGCCGCCCGCGCCAAGTAAAGCTTCGAACGTCGTCTAAAGAATCAAAGGAATCGAGATGAGTGCAGTGATTGACCCTCACGGTCACGACGTTCACGGTCATGGAGACGACCACCACGACCACCACGCACCCACCGGCTGGCGCCGCTGGGTGTTCGCCACCAACCACAAGGACATCGGGACGCTGTACCTGCTGTTCTCGTTCACGATGCTTGTCATCGGCGGCATCCTGGCGCTGTGCATCCGCGCCGAGCTGTTCGAGCCCGGCCTGCAGTTCTTCAACCCGGAGATGTTCAACCAGTTCACGACCATGCACGGTCTGATCATGGTGTTCGGCGCCATCATGCCGGCCTTCGTGGGCTTCGCGAACTGGATGATCCCGCTGCAGGTGGGGGCCTCGGACATGGCATTCGCCCGCATGAACAACTTCAGCTTCTGGCTGCTGATCCCGGCGGCCATCATGCTGGTGGGCAGCTTCTTCATGCCCGGTGGCGCACCCGCCGCGGGCTGGACGCTGTACGCACCGCTGACGCTGCAGATGGGCCCGTCGATGGACGGCGGCATCTTCGCCATGCACATCATGGGCGCGAGCTCCATCATGGGCTCGATCAACATCATCGTCACCATCCTCAACATGCGCGCGCCTGGCATGACGCTGATGAAGATGCCGATGTTCGCCTGGACCTGGCTGATCACCGCCTACCTGCTGATCGCCGTGATGCCCGTGCTGGCCGGTGCCATCACCATGACGCTGACGGACCGCCATTTCGGCACCAGCTTCTTCACCGCTCAGGGCGGCGGCGATCCGGTGATGTACCAGCACATCTTCTGGTTCTTCGGCCACCCCGAGGTCTACATCATGATCTTGCCGGCCTTCGGCATCATCAGCGCCATCGTGCCGGCCTTCGCCCGCAAGCGCCTGTTCGGCTATGCCTCGATGGTGTACGCCACGGCGTCGATTGCCATCCTGTCCTTCATCGTGTGGGCCCACCACATGTTCGCCACCGGCATGCCGGTGACCGGCCAGCTGTTCTTCATGTACGCCACCATGCTGATCGCCGTGCCCACGGGCGTGAAGATCTTCAACTGGCTAGCCACCATGTGGCGCGGCTCGATGACGTTTGAAACGCCGATGCTGTTCGCGGTCGGCTTCATCTTCGTGTTCACCATGGGCGGCTTCACCGGCCTGATCCTGGCCATGGCGCCGGTGGACATCCAGCTGCAGGACACCTATTACGTCGTGGCCCATTTCCACTACGTGCTGGTGGCCGGCTCGCTGTACGCGCTGTTCGCCGGCTTCTACTACTGGAGCCCGAAGTGGACCGGCGTCATGTACAACGAGACGCGCGGCAAGATCCACTTCTGGTGGTCGCTGATCGCTTTCAACGTGACCTTCTTCCCGATGCACTTCCTGGGTCTGGCGGGCATGCCGCGACGCTATGCCGACTATCCGGCCCAGTTTGCCGACTTCAACGCGCTGGCGTCCATCGGTGCGTTCTTCTTCGGCTTTGCGCAGATCTACTTCTTCCTCTTCATCGTCCTGCCCGTGATGCGCGGCAAGGGCGCCAAGGCGCCGCAGCAGCCCTGGGAGGGTGCTGAAGGCCTGGAGTGGGAAGTGCCTTCGCCGGCGCCCTTCCATACCTTCGAAGAGCCGCCCAAGCTCAATGCCAGCGCCACCAAGGTGATCGGCTGAAGATCATGGCGACGACCGAAGAGCAGAAGAAGGCCAACCGCCGGCTCGGGCTGATCCTGGCGAGCATTGCCATCGTCTTCTTCGTGGGATTCATGGCCAGGGCCGCGGTCTGGGGCTTTTGAAGTGACTGACAACAAGCCGCGCTGGTCCCTGCAAGCCGCGCTGCGGCGCGACAACCTGCACATGGCCGGCAAGCTGGTCGTGGTGGTCGCGCTGATGACGGGCTTTGGCTACGCCATGGTGCCGCTCTATCGTTCGGTCTGCAACGCGCTGGGCATCAACGTGCTCTCGCTGGCCGAGCGCAAGGAGAGGGCGGCCAACACCCAGATCGACATGAGCCGCACGGTGGATGTCGAGTTCGACGCCAACGCGCGCGGCCCCTGGGAGTTCAAGCCCGCGGTCAGCCATGTCACCGTCCATCCGGGCGAGATGACGACCGTGATGTACGAGTTCCGCAATGTGCAGGACCGCACCATGTCGGCCCAGGCCTTCCCGAGCTACGCGCCGCAGCAGGCGCAGAGCCACTTCAACAAGCTGGAGTGCTTCTGTTTCAACGAGTACACGCTAGCACCCGGTGAGAGCAAGCAATGGCCGGTGCAGTTCTATGTGGACGCCAAGCTGCCCAAGGACGTGAAGACCATCACCTTGTCGTACACCTTCTTCGAGGTGGCCGGCAAGAACGTGAAGCAGGCGCAGCGCCCCGCGCCGGAGGCCAAGTCGTGAGCGAGCCCAGGCCGGGTGACGATCTGCGCGAGGCGGCCGCGCGGCCGGTGTCGTTCCTGCAGACGATGCGTGCCGTGGCCTGGAGCTTCTTCGGCGTGCGCCGGGGCAAGGATTATGAGAAAGACGTGGCCCAGCTGAACCCGGTGCATGTGATCATCGCCGGCGTCATCGGAGCCCTTGTGTTTGTGCTGCTCATCGTGCTGCTGGTCCAATGGGTCGTCGGCAGCGGTGTGGCCAAGTAGAGAATAGCTAGAGGAGATAGTGATGTCGGCATCGACGGGCAAGACCCCTTACTACTTCGTACCCGCGCCATCGCGGCATCCGGTCATGGCGGCCACGGGCCTGCTGGCCATGATCTTCGGCGGCTCGCAATGGGTTAATGGCGCCGACTGGGCCAAGTACCTGGTGCTGGCCGGCCTGCTGTGGCTCTTCGTCGTGCTGCGCCAGTGGTTCGGCCAGGCCGTGGGCGAGAGCGAAGGCGGCATGTACGGCGAGCGCATCGACATGTCCTTCCGCTGGAGCATGGGCTGGTTCATCTTCTCCGAGGTGATGTTCTTCGGCGCCTTCTTCGGCGCGCTGTTCTGGGCCCGCGTGCATGCCGTGCCCAATCTCGGCGCACTGGATCACGCCATCCTCTGGCCCGACTTCAAGGGCCTGTGGCCCAGCGTCGCCGCCGGCATGACGGCCTCGCCGGCCGGCGTGGTCGAGCCCTTCCGCACCATGGGCCCCTGGCCGATCCCGACGCTCAACACCGCGCTGCTGCTGAGCTCGGGCGTCACGCTGACCATTGCCCACCACGCGCTGCTGGCCAACCAGCGTGCCAAGACCATCGCCTTCATGTGGGTCACGGTGCTGCTGGGCATCACCTTCCTGGGTTTCCAGGCCTATGAATACCACCACGCGTACACCGAGCTCAACCTCAAGCTCAGCTCGGGCATCTACGGCTCCACCTTCTTCATGCTGACCGGCTTCCACGGCTTCCACGTCTTCGTGGGCATGCTGATGCTGCTGTTTATCACCATCCGGCTGATGAAGGGTCACTTCACGCCTGAGCGCCACTTCGGCTTCGAGGGTGCGGCCTGGTACTGGCACTTCGTGGACGTGGTGTGGCTCGGCCTGTACCTCGTCGTCTACTGGACCTAAAGGCCCGGCGGGCGGCCCAAGTCCAAACGGTAACGCCGCGCTTGCGCGGCGTTTTCAGTTCAAGGGCATGCCGGTCGGGTGGATCCAGCCCATCAGCCAGGCGAGCAGGACGAGCAGGAACAGCGCGACCGAAACGCCGATACGCACGGTCAGCGCCCAGGCCATGTCCTTGCTGCGGTCCCGCCCGCGGCGGAGCATCAGGACACCCGCAGCGGCCAGCGCGCCAAGGATCACGATGAAGGCAATCAGCATTACGAATTTCATGCAGGGATTATGCGGCGCGTCATCATTCTGATTGCTGCCATCCTGGCCTGCGCGCTAACCGCGAGGCTCGCGGTTTGGCAGCTGGACCGCGCCGACCAGAAGCTCGCGCTCAAGGCGCGCATGGACGAGCGCGCGCAGTTGCCGCCGCTGGTCAATGCGGACCTGATGCAGGCGTCTGGCGAGCAGTTGGATCGCCGCGTCGTGCTTCGCGGCCAGTGGCTGGCGGATCGCACCGTCTGGCTCGACAACCGACCACTCGATGGCCGCGCCGGCTTCTTCGTCGTGACGCCGCTGCAGCTCGACGGCAGCGGCCAGATCCTGCTCGTGCAACGCGGCTGGCTGCCCCGCAACAGCCAGGACCGCACGGCGCTGCCGCCCTTGGTCACGCCGACCGGGACGGTGCAAGTCGAAGGCCGTCTTGCCGCTACGCCGTCCCATGTCTTCGAGTTCGCAGCTTCGGCTTCGGGCCTGATCCGGCAAAATCTGGAGCCTGCTGCCTTCTCGCAGGAAATCGGCCGCACGCTCTTGCCCTGGACTGTCTGGCAAGGCGGCGTTGCCGAGGGTGATCTGAAGCGCGACTGGCCCGCTCCCGATCTGGGTTTACAGAAGCACTACGGCTACGCCTTCCAATGGTTTGCGCTTTGCGCGCTGATTCTGGGTCTTTATGTCTGGTTCCAACTTGTCGCACCCTTCCGAGCCCGCAAGCGCTAACTCTCCACTTGAGCTGACTGTGCACAGCCTGCCGGCAAGCAACGAGCTGCAGCGTTCGGGCCGTTTGCGCATGCTGCTGGTTCTGCTCGTGTGCGCGGCGCCTGTGATCGCCTCCTACCTGAGCTTCTACGTCTTCAAGCTCAACGGCCGGCCCAATGGCGAGCTGATCACGCCGCCTGTGGAGCTGCCGCTCACGCTGCACCTGAGCGATCTGCAAGGCCACCCCGTTGAAGCGGCTTCGCTCAAGGGCCAATGGCTGCTGACGCTGGTGCAGGGTGGGGCTTGCGATGCCGACTGCGAGAGGCGCCTGTTCGCGCAGCGCCAATTGCGCGAGATGCTCGGCAAGGACCGGGACAAGGTGGACAAGCTCTGGCTGATCCCCGATGACTCTGCGCTGCGCCCCGAGCTGCTGAAGGCGCTGGAGCAAGCCGTGCCGCCGACCATACTGCGCGTGCCGCGGGCCGAAGTGGAGGCCTGGCTCAAGCCCGCGGCCGGTCATGACCTGCAAGAGAGCTTCTTCGTCATCGACCCCATGGGCCGCTGGATGCTGCGCACCCTGCCCGATGCGGCGCCGAAGCAGATCAAGCAGGACCTGGACCGTCTGCTCAAGGCCAACGCCGGCTGGGACCGCCCGGGGCGATGAACAGCGGCTTCGATCTCTCGCCGCTAGCGCAGCTGGTGGGCGTCGGCGCGCTGCTGGCGCTGCTGGCCCTGGCCTGGCTGTGGTGGCGCGGCGCTTTCAAGGCCAACTTGCTGTCTGCCCTGACTGTGCTGACGCTGTTCCTGACCTTCGACCTCGTGCTGTTCGGCGCTTTCACCCGCCTGACCGACTCGGGCCTGGGCTGCCCCGACTGGCCCGGCTGCTACGGCCACGCCAGCCCGGTCGGCGCACACGGGCAGATCAGCGCCGCGCAGGAAGTGATGCCCACGGGCCCCGTCACGCATGGCAAGGCCTGGGTAGAGATGGTGCACCGCTACCTGGCCAGCGGCGTGGGCATGCTGATCCTCGCGCTGTGCGTGCTGACCTGGCTTCGCCGCTCGGAGGTTTCGCCCTGGTGGGCAAGCTTGAGTTTTGTCGGCGTCTGCGTGCAAGGCGCGTTTGGCGCACTCACGGTGACGATGAAGTTATTTCCCGCCATCGTCACCATGCATCTGCTGCTGGCTCTGGGCCTGCTGGCCCTGCTGGCGTGGCAGGCTGCGGGCTATGAACCTAAACCGTTGAAGCTCCCACGCGGCCTGCATCGCGCCGCGTGGCTGGTGTTCGTGTTGGCCGTGGTGCAGATTGCGCTGGGCGGCTGGGTCAGCACCAATTACGCGGTGCTGGCCTGCTCCGACTTTCCCGCTTGCCAGGCGGGCACCTGGTGGCCCGAGGCCGATTTCGGCCAGGGCTTCGCGCTCTGGCGCCATCTGGGCTTGAGCCCGGACGGCAGCTTGCTACCCTTTGCCGCGCTTACCGCCATCCATCTGGCCCATCGCATGGGCGCGCTCGTCGTGCTGCCCGCGCTGCTGCTGCTGGCCGCCGCGCTCTGGCGTGCCGGCGTGCGCGTGTGGGCTCGCCGCCTCTTCTTCGTCGCGCTGTGGCAGTTGGCCACGGGCCTGTCCAATGTCGTGCTGGGCTGGCCGCTGCTGGCCGCGCTGGGGCATACCGGCGGCGCTGCACTTCTGATCACCTTTTTGAGTTTGCTCCTGGCGCATGCGCATCAAGGCAAGCTGATACGCTAACTGTCTATGTCCGTCTCAACGTCCGCTGCCCCGCTGGCCTCGCGCTGGCAGCAGTTCTACCAGCTCACCAAGCCACGCGTGGTGCAGTTGATCGTGTTCTGCGCCGTCATCGGCATGGCCCTGGCCGTGCCCGGCCTGCCGCATGGCGAGCAGTGGCCCGTGATCGCCGCGGCCACCGTCGGCATCTGGCTGGTGGCCGCGGCGGCGGCGGCCTTCAACTGCCTGGTCGAGGAAAAGATCGACGCCAAGATGAAGCGCACCGCCTGGCGTGCCACCGCCAAGGGCGAGCTGAGCCATGCGCAGACGCTGAGCTTCTCGGCGGGCTTGTGCGCGCTGGGCTCGGCGATCCTGTGGTTCTGGGTCAACCCGCCGACGATGTGGCTGACCTTCGCCACCTTCGTCGGCTATGCGGTGATCTACACCGTGATCCTGAAGCCGCGCACGCCACAGAACATCGTCATCGGCGGCGCCTCGGGCGCGATGCCGCCGGTGCTGGGCTGGGCCGCGCTGACGGGCCATGTGGGCTTTGAAGCCTGGCTGCTGTGTCTGATCATCTTCCTCTGGACGCCGCCGCATTTCTGGGCCCTGGCGCTGTACCGCAGCGAGGACTACCGCAAGGCCGGCCTGCCGATGCTGCCCGTCACCCATGGCAACGAGTACACGCGGCTGCAGATCCTGCTCTACACCTGGGTGCTGTTCGCGGCCACGCTGCTGCCTTACCTGACGGGCATGAGCGGCCTGTTCTACCTGTTCAGCGCTGTCGTCCTGGGCCAGGCCTTCTGCTGGCATGCGTGGAAGCTGTGGCGCGAATACTCGGACGCCTTTGCGCGCAAGACCTTCCTGTTCTCGATCTGGCATCTGTCGCTGCTGTTTGCGGCGCTCCTGATCGACCACTACCTGCCATGAACAACAAGCGCCTCTTCCTTGCCTCTGCGGCGGCCGTGCTTCTTGCCGCCTGCTCGCCGGCTCCGGCCGAATTCAAGGGCGTCGACCTGACCGGTGCCGACTACGCGCGCGGCTTCAAGCTCAAGGATGTCGAAGGCCGCGTTCGCACGCTCGATGAGTTCAAGGGCAAGGTCGTCGTGGTCTTCTTCGGCTACACCCAATGCCCCGATGTCTGCCCCACCACTATGGCCGAGCTGGCGCAGGTGAAGAAGCAGCTCGGCGCGGATGGCGACAAGCTGCAGGGCGTGTTCATTACCGTTGACCCGGAGCGCGATACGCCCGAACTGCTCAAGGCCTATCTGTCGGCCTTCGACAAGAGCTTCATCGCGCTGCGCGGCGATGACGACGAGACCCGCGCCGTGGCCAAGGAGTTCAAGGCCTATTACGCCAAGGTGCCGGGCAAGGAGGCGGGCAGCTACAGCATGGACCACGCGGCGGCCAGCTACGTCTTCGATCCCAAGGGACAGATCCGGCTGTACGAGAAATATGGCTCGGGGCCGCTGGCGCTCGGCGAGGACATCCACCAGCTGTTGGCTGGAAAGTAAAAAGCCCCGGCGTGCCGGGGCTTAGTTGTGCGCTGAATTTGGACGTTAGGCCTCGACCAGCGCCTTCTTCATCTTCTTCATCGCCGCCACTTCGATCTGGCGGATGCGCTCGGCGCTGACGCCATACTCGGCCGCCAGTTCATGCAGCGTCATGCCGCCGGAGCTGTCGTCGTTGACCTTGAGCCAGCGCTCTTCAACGATGCGGCGGCTGCGCGGGTCCAGCACTTCGAGCGCGCGGGTGATGCCGTCGCCGGCCAGGTTGTCGCGCGCCTGGGCTTCGAGCACGCGCGTCGGTTCCTGCGTCTCGTCGGCCAGGTAGGCGATGGGGGCGAAGCTCTCGCCATCGTCGTCGGTCTGCGGCTCCAGGGCGACGTCGCCGCCGGACAGGCGCGTCTCCATCTCCAGCACTTCCTCTCGCTTGACGTTGAGCGTGCTGGCCACCTCGGCGATCTGGGCTTCGGTCAGGGCCGAGCGATGCACCATGTCGTCGGCCGCGTCACCCTTCATCGTGTGCTTCATCGAGCGCAGGTTGAAGAAGAGCTTGCGTTGCGCCTTGGTGGTGGCAACCTTGACCATGCGCCAGTTGCGCAGGATGTACTCGTGGATCTCGGCCTTGATCCAGTGCATGGCGTAGCTGACCAGGCGCACGCCCTGCTCGGGGTCGAAGCGCTTGACGGCCTTCATGAGGCCGACATTGCCTTCCTGGATCAGGTCGCCTTGCGGCAGGCCGTAGCCCAGGTACTGGCGCGAGATCGAGACGACCAGGCGCAGGTGCGAAAGCACCAGCCGGCCGGCGGCCTCGACATCGCCCTTGTCGCGCAGGCTGCGCGCGGCCGAGGTTTCTTCCTCGGCGGTGAGCAAGGGCAGGCGGTTGACCGCCGAAATATAGGCATCCAGATTGCCCAGCGAGGGCACCATCGCCCAGGGCGAGCGGAGCACAACAGCGTTGGGAGTGGAGGTGGACATCGTTTTCGCCTTCATTTGAATCACGAACACCACCATATTAGCACTCCACGGGATTGAGTGCTAAAGCCCCATTGATTCAGATGGAAGGCGGAATTTAAAGGCCTGCCATGTAAGCGCACGCTTACATCGAAGATCAGGCCAGCACGCGGTCCAGCAAGCGCAGCACCTGGCGGATGTCTACCGGCTTGGTCAGGTAGTCGCGCACGCCCAGTGCGCGGCAGGCGGCGATCTGCTCGGGCAGGGCGTTGGCGCTGATGGCGACCACCGGCAGCTCCTTTTCGCTCCAGCGCAGACGCAAGCGGCGCAGCACTTCCAGGCCGTCGAGGTCGGGCAGGTGCATGTCCAGCAGCAGCAGGTCGGGTTTGTGGTCCAGCAACTCGGCCAGGCCGGCCTTGCCGTGCGTCTGTACCTTGAGCTCCAGCAGCGGGCGTTGCTCGAAGATGCCCCGCATGACGGCGGCGTTCATGGCGTTGTCTTCGATGTAGAGCACGCAGCGGCGCTGCTGCACGGCCGGCTGAGGCGCAGCCTCGTCCACCATTTCGGCGCTTGCGGCCTGGCCGCTGGAAGGCAGGCGCAGCACGAAGACGGAGCCCAGGCCTTCGGTGCTCATGGCCTCCAGCGCGCCGCCCATCAGCTCAGCCAGTCGCTTGCAGATCACCAGGCCAATGCCCGTGCCGGACGGCCCGCCGTGCTCGCGGCCCAGGCGGTTGAAGGGCTGGTAGAGCTGGGCCAGTTGTTCGGGCGAGAGCCCCATGCCCGTGTCGGCCACGCTGATCTCGACCCAGCCCGGCGCGTTCACCCGTGTGCTCAGCGTGATGCCGCCGCCGGGCCGGTTGTACTTGACGGCGTTGGAGAGCAGGTTGGTGACGATCTGCTTGACCCGCGTCGCATCGCCAAAGGCCTGACCGGCACGCGGCCCGATCTCGCTGCGGATGCGGATCTGGCGCGCCTGGGCCTCGGCTTCCACCAGCGCCTGCGCTTCGGGCAGCAGGGTACTGAGGTCCAGCGTCGAGGGGTCCAGGCGCAGGGCTCCGGCCTCGATGCGCGAAAGATCCAGCGTGTCGTTGATCATCTCCAGCAGATGCCAGCCCGCCTGCAGGATCTGCGCGGTGCGCGCGTGCTGCGTGGCCGTCAGCGGCGCCTTGCCGTCCATCTCCAGCAGTTGCGTGAAGCCCAGCATGGCGTTGAGCGGCGTGCGCAGCTCGTGGCTCATGCGCGAGAGGAACTCGTTCTTGGCCTGGTTGGCGGCTTCGGCTGCCTGGCGGGCGCGCTCCAGCTCGCGCATCTTGTGCTCGTCGCTGATGTCCTGCACGGTGGCCACCACGCGCTGCGGGCGGTCGTCCGAGCTGCGCATCAGCCGCACGGTGATGCGGGTGTGCAGGATGCTGCCGTCGGCGCGTCGCATGCGCCGGTTGGCCACGAAGTCCTTGAGTTCCCCGCGTTCCATGGCCTGACGTTGGCTGCGCAGCGTGTTGCGGTCTTCATCGGCGGTGATCTCGTTCACGTGGTGTTCCAGCAGCGCGGTGGCCGGCAGGCCCAGCATGGCGCAGAAATGCGGATTGACGGCCTTGAACACGCCGTCGACCGAGGTGAACACGATGCCGATCGGTGCGGTGTCGAAGATCTCGCGCAGGCGCTGTTCACTGGATGCCAGCGCTTGCGTGGCCTCCTCGCGCTCGGCGATCTCGCGTTGTAGCTGGGCGGTGCGCAGGCGCACCTGGTTCTCCACCCGCTGAGTGCGGCCCGACACCATCAGCAGCAGCATGCCCAGCAAGCCGATCACCATGGTGCCTAGGAAGGCGAAAGGCACGCTGACCGGGTTGGGCTGCGGCAGGCCGGCGGGTGCGTAGACGCGCAGGTCCCATTGGCGCCCGCCGAAGTTGATGGTGCGGTGCTGCATCGGCATGCCTTCCAGGGTCTCGCAGCCCAGCTCGCCGGCCAGGCGCTCGTCGGGCTCCGGGTCCAGATCGACCAGGCACAGCCGCAAGTGGGCCGGCAGCTTCGGCGCGGCCGAGGCCAGCAACTGGGCCGGCCGGAGGATGGCCGAGATTGCGCCGTTGAAAGCCGCGGCGCGCTCCTTGGGCGAGGCTGGGTCTCCGGCATACAGGGCCGCGTAGACAACCACGCCCAGGCCCTGCTCGGGGTGCTGGGTGGGCTCGAAGCCGGCGCTGGCGCTGGGCAGGCCGCTCTCGCGCGCCTGCTCCAGCGCGCGGCGCGCGACGGGAATCGAGCGGATGTTCACGCCGAGCGCGCCGGCGTTGCTGATCATCGGCTCGATCAGGCGGATGGCGACAGCGTCCTCGCCGGGCGGCGGCGCCTCGTCTCCGGCACGCGGGCGATTGAAGACCCGATAGCCCGCGAGCCCTTCGGCACGGGCGTCGCGCTCGAAGGCCGCCCGCTGAGCGGCCGGCACCACACGGGCCAGCCCCAGGGCCAGCAGCGAGGAGCCGGTGCGCAGATAAGGCCGTGTGGCCAGTTCGAAGTCGTGACGCGACAGCTGCGGCGCCACCAGCGCCATGCTGCGCGCCGCCTCCAGGGCCAGCAGAGGTTCGCTGGCTTGCAGCTGCACCGCGTTGCCGATGGTCAGCGCCTCGCGTTCGAAAACGTCCTTGGCGCGCTGCCGGTCCCATCCGCTCACCATGCTCGCGGCCCAGGCCATCAGGAGGCAGCTCACGACCAGCGGCAGGCCCACGCTCAGGCGCCGCGGGGCCCAGGCCCGGCGCGGTCGGCCGATCAGGGCCAGGGCCACGGGTGCCGCAATCAGCACGCCATTGGTGTCGCCGATCCACCAGGACAGCCAGGCCGAGACCAGTGTGCCGTCGCTGCCGATGCGCCCGCCGAGCCACAGGCAGAAGATGCTCAAGCTCGGGCTCACCAGGCAGGCCAGCGCGCCGCCCAGCAAGGCGAAGCGCAGCAGATCCCTCGGCTCGGCCAGCAGCAGCGGCCGCGAGACGTGACGACGCACCAGCCAGGCGCCCACCAAGGCCTGCAACGCGCAGGCCAGGCTGATGCCGAAGGCGACCAGCGGCGCGCCCGGCAGGCCGTCGCCATGCAGGGTCAGCAGGTTCATCGTGAAGCTGGCCAGCACCAGGGCCGGCGCGTAGCGCCAACCGAGCACCAGCAGCCCCGCCAGCGCCACGCCGGAGGCAGGGAAGAGCACGCTGACCCAGCTTGGATGGCCGGCCAGCTGCAGGCCGAGCAGGCCCAGGGCCAGATAGGCCAGGGTCAGGATCAAACTACGGACCAGGTAGCGGGCGAGCTTGTGGCGCAGTCTCATGAGTGACGGCGATTGTGCCGCCGCCTCACTGCGCTCAACTAACGAATTACACGTTGAACAGGAAGTTCAGCACATCGCCATCCTTGACGACGTACTCCTTGCCTTCGGCGCGCATCTTGCCCGCGTCCTTGGCACCTTGCTCACCCTTGTACTGGATGAAGTCGGCGAAGGCGATGGTCTGCGCGCGGATGAAGCCGCGCTCGAAGTCGGTGTGGATCACGCCCGCGGCCTGTGGCGCGGTGTCGCCGATGTGGATGGTCCAGGCGCGCACTTCCTTCACGCCGGCGGTGAAGTAGGTCTGCAGGCCCAGCAGGCTGAAGCCGGCGCGGATCAGGCGGTTCAGGCCCGGCTCGCTCTGCCCCATCTCGGCCAGGAACATGGCCTTGTCCTCGTCCTCCATCTCGGAGAGCTCGGCCTCGGTCTTGGCGCAGATCGCCACCACCGGCGCCTTCTGGGCTGCGGCGAAGTCGCGCAGCTTGTCCAGGTAGGGGTTGTTCTCGAAGCCACCCTCATCCACGTTGCCGACGAACATCGCCGGCTTGGCCGTGATGAGGCACAGCGGCTTGAGGATGACCAGCTCTTCCTTGCTGAAGTCAATGGAGCGCACGGGCCTGGCTTCGTTCAGCGCGGCCTCGCACTTCTCCAGCACCTTGACCAACGCGATGGCTTCCTTGTCGCCGGCACGCGCCACCTTGTTATAGCGGTGCAGGCTCTTCTCGACCGTGCCCATGTCGGCCAGGCACAGCTCGGTCTGGATCACCTCGATGTCCGAGATCGGGTCCACGCGGCCGTTGACGTGGATGACGTTTTCATCATCGAAGCAGCGCACCACGTTGACGATGGCGTCGGTCTCGCGGATGTGCGAGAGGAACTGGTTCCCGAGGCCTTCGCCCTTGGATGCGCCCGCCACCAGGCCGGCGATGTCCACGAACTCCACGATAGCCGGCACGATGCGCTCCGGCCCGACGATCTCGGCGAGAGCCTGCAGGCGCGGGTCGGGCAGCTCCACCACGCCCACATTGGGCTCGATGGTGCAGAAGGGGTAGTTCTCGGCGGCAATGCCGGCCTTGGTCAGGGCGTTGAACAGGGTGGACTTGCCGACATTGGGCAGGCCCACGATGCCGCATTTGAGGCTCATGAAGGGCTTTCGCGCAGGGTGGGGAAAAGCGGGATTTTAAGGCTCCTACAATCTTGACCCATGCAAACCTATGACGTCCTGGTCCGCGGCAGCGGCTGCGTGGGCCGTGCCCTGGCCCTGGCCCTTGGGGCACAGGGCCTGCGCGTGGCCTTGCTGTCCCCGCCTCAAAAAGAGGGGGCCGAGGATGTGCGCACCTATGCGCTGAACGCCAGCTCGGTGGCGCTGCTGCGCGAACTGAAGGTCTGGGACAGCCTGGCCGCCGACGCGGTGACGCCGGTCTACGACATGCAGGTGGCGGGTGATGAGGCCGGTGCGGCGCTTGCTTTTTCCAGCTGGCAGCAGGGCGTCTCGCAGCTGGCCTGCATCGTCGATGCCGCTGAACTGGAGCGTCAGCTCGCTGCGGCGTTGCGTTATGCCCCGCATGTTCAGAGCGTGAGCGAAGCCGTGCCCGCGGCGCTGACGGCGCTGTGCGAAGGCCGCGACTCCGCCGGCCGCGAGGCCCTTGGCGTGCGCTTCGAGCCGCGCGCCTACGGCCAGCGCGCGATTGCGGCCCGGCTGACCAGTGATCGCCCGCACGAAGGCCTGGCGCGGCAATGGTTCCGTTCGCCCGACGTGCTGGCCTTGCTGCCCTTCGACCGACCGCTTGCAGGCGCGTCCTACGGCCTCGTCTGGTCGCTGCCGACCGAGCGGGCCGACGGGCTGCTGAAGCTGGAGCCCGAGGCCTTCGAGGCCGAGCTGGCTGCGGCCAGCGGCGGCGCTGCCGGCACGCTCAAGCTTGCCAGCGGTCTGGCCAGTTGGCCTCTCGCATCGGCACGTGCCGAGCCCGTGCTCGGCCCGGGCTGGGTGCTGCTCGGCGATGCTGCGCACATCGTCCATCCGCTGGCTGGCCAGGGCCTGAACCTGGGCTTCGCCGACGTGGCCGCATTGGCGGATGTCATACGCAAGCGCGAATCCTGGCGGCCGCTGGGCGACGAGCGCCTGCTGCGCCGCTACGAGCGCGAGCGCCTTGCCGCCACCTGGGCCATGGGCGAGCTGACCGACGGCTTGCTGCGCCTTTTCGCTTCCGACACCCCGCTGCTGCGCGCCCTGCGCAACCGCGGTCTCGCCACCCTCGATGCCTTGCCTCCGCTGAAGCGCTGGCTCACCTCTCAAGCGCTTGGAGTTTGAATTGACCATGAAGTTGCACAAATCTCTTGCCTTGCTGGCGCTGTGCCTGCCCCTGCTGGCCCCGGCCAACGAAGCCGTGATCCGCAAGAACCTGGCGGACAAGCTGACCGGCTTTCCCAAGATCGACGAGGTCAAGCCCTCGGCCATGCCGGGTTTGTGGGAGGTGCGCATCGGCAGCGAGATCCGCTACACCGACCCGACCGGCAGCTTCCTGATCGAGGGAGACCTCTTTGACCTCAAGACCATGCGCAACCTCACCCAGGCGCGCGTGGACGAGCTCAATCGCATCGACTTTGCGACCCTGCCGCTCAAGGACGCCATCGTCTGGAAGACCGGCACCGGCGCGCGCAAGATTGCCGTCTTCGCCGACCCGAACTGCGGCTATTGCAAGATGTTCGAGAAGTCCCTGCAAGGCGCCAAGGACCTGACCGTCTACACCTTCCTGATCCCGATCCTGGGCGGCGATTCGCCGGAGAAGGCCCGCTCCATCTGGTGTGCCAAGGAACCCGTGGCGACGTGGAAGTCCTGGATGATCGACGCCAAGCCCTTTGCCAAGCAGATGGCGGCCTGCGATGACAGCGCTCTCAAGCGCAATCTGGATCTGGCGCGCCGCTTCCACATCAACGGCACACCGGGCGTGTTCTTCGAGGACGGCTCGCGTACACCGGGTGCGCTGACGCTGGAGCAACTCGAACGCCGCCTGACGAGCCTGGGCAAGACCGACAAGGGTTGAGGATGAACACCGCCATCGTCGCCATCGAGACCGAAGTCCCCCTGCCGCCACGCGCCAAGGCCCTGGCCTATGCAGGCCTCGCGCCGCTGGTGCTGGGCACAGCCCTGGTCTGGCTGATCGGCGGGCATGACCTGGAAGCGCACACCTTCGTGAGCTTCGCACTGGCGGCATATACGGGCCTGGTGCTGTCTTTCCTGGGCGGCATCTACTGGGGCCTGGCCTTCCGCCTGGCCGACGCCGCGCCCGCCATTTACGCCTGGGGCATCCTGCCCGTGGTGGTGGGCTGGATCGGCGTGCTGATGCCGCCCTATGCCGGCCTGGTACTGCAAGGCGCCATGCTGGTGGCCTGCTATCTGATGGACCGGCGCTTCTACCCGCAGCTGGGTGCGGGCAGCTGGCTCACCTTGCGCTTTCGCATGAGCGCGCTCTCGGCCCTGCTGTGCTTTCTGGCCGCGGCGGGCTGCTGATGGCGGGCCTGCAATACCGGGTCGGCCCGGCGAGCCTGCAGGCGCATGACTTCGCAGTTCAGCTGACAGTTGCCAATCCCGCGGCGGGCCAGATCGTCAGCCTGCCGGTGTGGATTCCAGGCAGCTATCTGGTGCGGGAGTTCGCCAAGCAGCTGAGCGGCCTGCGGGCCGAGCAGCAGGGGCGGGCGGTGCCCGTCGTGCAGCTCGACAAGACGAGCTGGCGCATTGACTGCGTGGCCGATCAGCCGCTGACGCTGAACTGGCAAATCCACGCCTTCGACAACTCGGTCCGCACGGCCTGGCTCGACACGCGGCGCGCTTTCTTCAATGGCACGAGCCTGGCTCTGCGCGTGCACGGCCAGGAGCACGCTCAGCATGCGCTGGCGCTGGGGGGCTTCCCGTCGTCCTGGCAAGTGGCCACCAGCATGGAGCCGGCCGGCTTCCATCGCTGGATAGCGGCCGACTACGACGAACTGGTCGACCATCCTTTCGAGCTCGGCGAGTTCTGGTCCGGCAGCTTCGAGGCCGGCGGCGTGCCGCACCGCATCGTGGTGGCTGGCGCCTGGCCCAGCTTCGATGGCGCGCGGCTGCTGGCCGATGTGCAGCGCATCTGCGAAGCGCAGATCGCTTTCTGGGGTGTGGCGCCGTTCCCGCGCTACAGCTTCCTGCTTAACGTGGTGGAAGACGGCGGTGGCGGGCTCGAACATCGTGCCAGCACAGCCCTGCTGGCCGCGCGCCGGGAGCTACCGCGCGTGGGACAGCCTGAGCAGAGCGACGGCTATGTCAACCTGCTGAGCCTGTTCAGCCACGAGTACTTCCACGCCTGGAACGTCAAGCGCCTGCGCCCCGTGGAACTCAGGCGTTATGACTACGCACAGGAGAACTACACCGAACTGCTGTGGTTCTTCGAGGGCTTCACGTCCTACTACGACGAACTCTTCCTGCGCCGCGCCGGCCTGATCGAGGCGCCACGTTACTTCAAGCTGCTATCCAAGACGCTCAGCGGCGTGCTGGCCACGCCGGGCCGCAAGCGCCACAGCCTGGCTGAGGCCAGCTTCGAGGCCTGGACCAAGTTCTACCGGTCCGACGAGAACACACCCAACCTGACGATCAGCTACTACGGCAAGGGCGGCCTGGTCGCGCTCGCCCTGGACCTGCGTTTGCGCGCCGTGGGCAAGAGCCTGGACATGCTGATGGCCAGCCTGTGGCATGGCAGCCGCGGCGGGCCGGTCAGCGAGGCGGACATCCTCGCGGCCCTGAGCGAACTGGGCGGCCAGGCCATCGCCGACGAGCTCGCTCAATGGGTGCATGGCACCGAGGACCCGCCGCTGCGCGAGCTGCTGGCCGCGGCCGGCGTGCAATGGCGGCAGGAGAACCCGAGCCTGGCGCAGCGCCTGGGCCTCAAGCTCAGCGAGAGCGCGCTGACCGGCGTGCAGGTCAAGCAGGTGCTGGCCGATTCCGCAGCGCAAGAAGCCGGCCTGTGCCCCGGTGACGAGTTGATCGGCTGCAACGGCTGGCGCATCCGCCGGCTTGACGATGCGCTCTTGAGCCTGGCCGCAGGGCCCGGCGAGCTGCAGTTCACGCTGGCCCGCGATCAGCGGTTGCTGACGGTGAGCGTGCCCCTGCCTGCCCTCGACGCCACGCGCGCCGATGTGCAACTCACGCTGTCTGAAAGCCACGCGCACGCTCCATGGGCCTGAAGCGCTGGGCGCCGGCCCTGCTGGTCTTGCTGGTGCTGCTGGCCCATTGGGGCGCGGGCGAGTTGATCGGACATTGGGACTCCGGCTGGCGCGCCGACGCGGCCATGCCCGCGCGCATCGACGTGGCCTTCGTGCGCGAGCTCAAGCCCGCGCTGTTGCGAGCGCCTGCGGCGGTGGCACACAAGCCACGGGCAGCGGGTATTGCGACCCTGAAGGACGAGGTACCGCAACTGCCGGCCTTGCCCCCGCTCGACATCCCGCCTCCGCCTGAGCCGGCAGCGAGCACGCTGGCCGCGGCCGATGAAGGCGAGCCCGGCCCCGAATGGCCGCTCTCGACCCGGCTCGATTACCGCCTGAGCGGCAACTACCGCGGCGAGATCACCGGCAGCGCCAGCGTGGAATGGCTGCGCGAAGGCGCGCACTACCAGGTACGGCTCGAACTCTCGGTCGGCGGCCTGATTTCGCGCAGCATGGTCAGCGACGGCGTGCTCACCGCCCATGGCATCGAACCTCGGCGTTATGAGGAAGAGACCCGCGTGCTGCTGATGGCGCCGCGCCGCGCCAGCATGCGCTTCGACGGCTCGCAACTGCAACTGGCCAACGGGCAGCAAATGGCGAAGCCGCCCGGCGTGCAGGATTCGGCCAGCCAGTTCGTGCACCTGACCTGGGTCTTCCTCACCGGCCGCAAGGCCCTGCATGAAGGTAACTTCGTGGACATGCCCTTGGCTCTGCCGCGCAAGCTCTACGACTGGCGCTACGAGGTACTGGGCCGCGAGACGCTGGACACGCCGATGGGGCCGCTGGACAGCTGGCACTTGCGGCCCACGCGCGGAGATGCGCCCATCCACGGCGATCTCACTGCCGACGTGTGGCTGGCGCCAACGCTGCAATACTTGCCGGTGCGCATCCTGATCCGCCAGGATCCCCAGACCTTTGTGGACTTGCAGCTGGCCAAGGCGCCCGTGCAGGAGTCCGCTACATCCAAGGCGCCACAATCTGCTGCATCAAAACCAGGAGTCTCCCCATGACGTACGAATGCATCCTCGTCGAAACCCACGGCCAAGGCCCGCGCAAGACCGGCCTGATCCGCCTCAATCGCCCCAAGGCGCTGAATGCCTTGAACGACCAGCTGATGGACGAGCTGGGCGAGGCGCTGCTGGCCTTCGATGCCGATGACGGCATCGGCTGCATCGTGCTGACCGGCTCCGAACGCGCCTTCGCCGCCGGCGCCGACATCCCGACGCTGACCCAGCATGACTTCATGAGCGCGTACACGAGCAAGTTGATCACCAAGAACTGGGAAACCATCCTGCAGGTGCGCAAGCCCGTGATCGGCGCGGTGGCGGGCTTCTGCCTCGGCGGCGGCTGCGAGCTGGCGATGATGTGCGACTTCCTGATCGCTGCCGACACCGCCAAGTTCGGCCAGCCCGAGGTCAAGCTGGGCCTCACGCCGGGCGCCGGCGGCACGCAGCGCCTGCCGCGCACGGTGGGCAAGAGCAAGGCGATGGACATGCTGCTCACGGCCCGCATGATGGATGCGGCCGAGGCCGAACGCGCCGGCCACGTCTCGCGCGTGGTGCCGGCCGACAAGCTGATCGAGGAAGCGCTGGCTGCGGCCGAGACCATCAATGGCTTCAGTGCGCCCGTGCTCGCCCAGATCAAGGAACTGGTCAATCTGGCCTTCCAGCTGCCCCTCAAGGACTCGGTGGCGGTGGAGCGCCAGTACTTCCATGCGCTGTTCGGCACGCCCGACATGAAGGAGGGCACGGCCGCCTTCCTGGCCAAGCGCGCGCCGGATTTCAAGCACGGGCGTTGAATCTAGGGAGCTTTGCTTCAGTCCAAATGACTGTGTCTTTGCCCGCGCTTGAATCCGCCGCGGGCGCTGTAAGCTGCGTGATGCAGCGCTGCAATTTCATTTGACTACGCAAAGGAAGACGTATGAGCAAACTGAGTTTCTGTGCCCTGGCCGCGGCCGCCCTGTTCTCTGGTGCCGTCATGGCCGATGCCGCGTCGCAGCCCGCGGGTGAAAAGACCCGTGCCGAAGTGAAGGCCGAGCTGGTCAAGTCGCGCACGAGCGAAGTCGCCAAGCCCGGTGCAGCCGATCCGGCGCCGCTTGTGGGCGCCACAGTGACGCCGGCCAAGGCCAAGAAGATCAAGAGCAAGGCAGCGAAGAAGAAGGCCGACGCGGCCTCGGCCGCGGCCGAGATGCACTGATCTGCGAACGCCCTCGTGACAAACGGCCCGCCTCGTGCGGGCCGTTTTTAGTTTTGATTGTTCCGAAAACCTAAATGGTTACTTGAGCGGCACGCGGTTTTTCAAGGACCCGGGGTTTACTAAAGTTTTTTATGTGGGCGGAGGCGTGGCTGAAGTCCGACGAACAACCCCGAAAGGAACCGTCATGGCCAAGTTCTCGCAAGTCGCCGCTCTCTCCGCCGCTTTGCTGATTTCGGGCGTTAGCTTCGCCCAGACGCAACAAGACGCCCCCAAGGCCAAGACCCGAGCGGAAGTGAAGGCCGAGCTGGTTGCCGCTCGCGCCAATGGCGAGATCGACGCGCTGAACCAGGGCGCTGCCGCTCCGCTGCGTCCGCTGGTGCCGCAAGTCACGCCGGCCGTGGCGGCCAAGCTGGCCAAGGCCGAAGCCAAGCCGGCCGTGGCGAACAGCAAGGCTGTCGGCGAGTAAGCCCAGCGTTTCGACAGAACCGAGAGCCCCGGAATCGCCAGATTCCGGGGCTTTCTGTCTTTACGCCTCCCGGCGCAGCGCGGGGAAAAGAATCACGTCGCGGATCGACGGGCTGTCGGTGATCAGCATCATCAGCCGGTCGATGCCGATGCCGCAGCCGCCGGTGGGAGGCATGCCGTATTCGAGCGCGCGGATGAAGTCGGCGTCGTAGAACATGGCTTCCTCGTCGCCCGCGTCCTTGTTGGCCACCTGCGCCTGGAAGCGCGCGGCCTGGTCTTCGGCGTCGTTCAGCTCCGAGAAGCCGTTGGCGTACTCGCGGCCGGTGATGAAGAGCTCGAACCGCTCGGTGATCTTGGGGTTGGTGTCGGATGCACGGGCCAGCGGCGAGACCTCGACCGGGTAGTCGATGATGAAGGTCGGCTGCCAGAGCTTTTCTTCCACCACGGCTTCGAACAGGCCGAACTGCAGTTCAGGCAGGCTCCAATGCGCGTGAGCTTCTTCGCCCGCGGCCTTGATCCGCTGGCGCAGAACCTCGGCGTTATCGGCTTCGTCGGCAGACAGGCCCGCGTGCTGGATCAGCGAGTCGCGTACCGAGAGGCGGGCGAAGGGCTCGTCCAGATGCACTTCCTTGCCGGCATAGGTGACGCGGGCGCTGCCGGCGGCGCAGCGCGCGGCGTGGCGCAGCACTTCCTCGGTGAAGTCCATCAGCTCATGGTGCGTCCAGTAAGCCGCATAGAACTCCATCATCGTGAACTCGGGGTTGTGCCGAACGCTGATGCCTTCGTTGCGGAAATTGCGGTTGATCTCGAACACGCGCTCGAAGCCGCCCACGATCAGGCGCTTCAGGTACAGCTCGGGCGCGATGCGCAGGTACATCTCCTGGTCCAGCGCGTTGTGGTGGGTGATGAAGGGCTTGGCATTGGCGCCGCCGGGAATCGGGTGGAGCATGGGCGTCTCCACTTCCAGGAAGCCATGCTCGACCATGTAGGAGCGGATGGACGACACGGCCTTTGAGCGTGCAACGAAGCGCGCACGGGCCGCTTCGTCGGTGATCAGGTCCACATAGCGCTGACGGTACTTCTGCTCCTGGTCGGCCATGCCGTGGAACTTGTCGGGCAGCGGCCGCAGGCTCTTGGTCAGTAGGCGCAGCACCGTGACGCGCACCGACAGCTCGCCCGTCTTGGTGCGGAACAGCGTGCCTTGGGCGCCGACGATGTCGCCCAGGTCCAGATGCTTGAACTGCTCGTAGCTTTCCTCGCCCACGCCGTCCTTGGTGATGAAGAGCTGGATGCGGCCGGTGGCGTCCTGCAGCGTGCCGAAGGAGGCCTTGCCCATCACGCGCTTGAGCATCAGGCGGCCGGCCACGCTCACCTGGATGGCTTGCGGCTCCAGTTCCTCGTTCGGCGTGTCGCCATGGCTGCGCGCCAGCGGCAGCGCGCGGTGCTGGGGCTTGAAGTCGTTGGGGAAAGGGACGGCGGTCTTGGCGCGCAGGGCGGCCAGCTTCTCGCGGCGCTCCGTGATCAGTTGGTTTTCGTCGGGCGCAGCGTTGGTCGTCGTGTTCATGGGCGATTCTGGAATTGAGCCGGGGATTTTAAGGGCTGGACTCGTAGAATCCCGCCCCAAATGCCCATGTCTTCGATTACCGACCGTCCGATCCGCTTTGCCCTCGTGGGTTGCGGCCGCATCTCCAAGAACCATGTGGAGGCTTTGGCCAAGCATGCGGGCCGCGCCGAATGGGTGGCGGTGTGCGACACGAACACCGATTCCCTCGCCCAGGCGGTGAAGGCCACGGGCGCGCCGGGCTTCGATTCCCTGACCGCGCTGCTGGCTGGCTCGCAGCCCGATGTGGTGGTGCTCGCCACCCCTTCGGGCCTGCATTCGCAGCAGGCGATTGAAGTGGCCCGCGCCGGCCGCCATGTGCTGACCGAAAAGCCCATGGCCACCAAGCTCGAAGACGGCCAGGCGATGGTGCGCGCCTGCCGCGACGCGGGCGTCAAGCTCTTCGTCGTCAAGCAGAACCGGCTCAACGCGACGGTCCAGCAGGTCAAGCGCGCCATCGACGAAGGCCGCTTCGGCCGCATCTACATGAGCACGGTGAACGTGTTCTGGACCCGCCCGCAAAGCTATTACGACGCCGCCAAATGGCGCGGCCGCTGGGACTTGGACGGCGGCGCCTTCATGAACCAGGCCAGCCATTACGTGGACTTGCTCGACTGGCTGGTCGGGCCGGTGGACAGCGTCCATGCCTACACCGCCACGCTGGCCCGCGACATCGAGGCCGAGGACACCGGCGTGCTCTCGGCCCGCCTGCGCCACGGCGGCCTGGCTTCGATCAACGTGACCATGCTGACCTTCCCTCAGAACCTGGAAGGCTCGATCACCATCCTGGGCGAGAAGGGCACCGTCAAGATCGGCGGCACGGCGGTCAACAAGATCGAGCACTGGGCTTTTGCCGATGCACGGCCCGAGGACGATGCCATCAAGGCAGCCAGTTATGACACGGGCTCGGTTTACGGCTTCGGCCATCCGCTCTACTACGACAACGTCATCAAGACCCTGCGTGGCGAGGCTCATGCCGAGGTGGATGGCTACGAAGGTTTGCGCTCGCTGGAAATCCTGATCGCCGCCTATCGCAGCGCGCGCGACGGCCAGCGCGTCGGCCTGCCGCTGGTGTTCTGATGGCTTACTGGAAACACGAATCCGCCATCGTTGATGCGGGCGCAGAACTCGGCGAAGGCACCAAGGTCTGGCACTTCGCGCACGTGAGCCCGGGCGCGCGCATCGGGCGCGATTGCTCGCTGGGCCAGGGCGTCTATGTCGGCAACGACGTGCTGATCGGCGACGGCTGCAAGGTGCAGAACAACGTGTCCGTGTACGACGCGGTGACGCTGGAAGACGAGGTCTTCTGCGGCCCGAGCATGGTCTTCACCAATGTCTACAACCCGCGTGCGGCTGTGGTGCGCAAGAACGAATACCGCCGCACGGTGGTCCGCCAGGGTGCGACGCTGGGCGCCAACTGCACGATTGTCTGTGGCGTGGAGATTGGGCCTTATGCCTTCATTGGCGCGGGCGCCGTGGTGCAGAGGGATGTGCCAGCCTTTGCGCTGATGGTCGGCGTGCCCGCGCGACGCATCGGCTGGATGAGCCGGCATGGAGAAAAACTCGAATTCGTGGGCGACGAGGCGAAATGCCCGGTAACCGGCGAGCGCTACCGCCTGAGTGGCGAGACTGTGGAACTGCTGTGATGAACCTGCTGCCCTTCATCGACCTCAAGTCGCAATACGCCGCGCTCAAGGAAAGCATCGACGCGCGCATCCAGCGCGTGCTGGACCACGGCCAGTACATCATGGGCCCCGAGGTCAAGGAGCTGGAAGAGGCGCTGGCAAAGTACGTCGGCGTCAAGCACTGCATCACCGTGGCCAGCGGCACCGAGGCCTTGCTGATCGCGCTGATGAGCCTGGATCTGCAGCCCGACGACGAGGTCATCACCACGCCGTTCACGTTTGCGGCCACGGCCGAGACCATCGTGCTGGCCGGCCTCAAGCCCGTCTATGTGGACATCGAGCCGGACAGCTGCAATATCGATTCGCGAAAGATCGCCGCCGCGATCACGCCGCGCACCAAAGCCATCATGCCGGTGAGCCTGTATGGCCAGGTGGCGGACATGGACGCGATCAATGCGCTGGGTCTGCCCGTTATCGAGGACGCGGCACAGAGCTTCGGCGCGAGCTACAAGAGCAGGAAGAGCTGCGGACTTTCCACCTGGGGCGCGACGAGCTTCTTCCCCAGCAAGCCGCTCGGCTGCTATGGCGACGGTGGTGCGCTCTTTACCGACGACGACAAGCTCGCACAAGCCGCCCGCGAGATCCGCGTGCACGGCCAGAGCGCCCGCTACACGCACACGCGTCTGGGCGTGGGCGGCCGCATGGACACGCTGCAATGCGCCATTGTGCTGGGCAAGCTGGAGCGCTTCGAGTGGGAGATTGCGCAGCGCCTGAAGATCGGCGCGCGTTATCAAACCCTTCTCGCCGATCTGCCGGTCGAGCGACTCGCCGTGCGCGAAGACCGCGATTGCGTGTGGGCGCAGTTCACGCTGCAGCTTGACGATCGTGCCGGCGTGCAGAAGAGGCTGAACGACGCAGGCATCCCCACGGCCATCCATTACCCCAAGCCGCTGCATCGCCAGCCCGCCTACGCGCAGGACGTGAGCCTGCCGAATGCCGAGCGCGCGGCCGAGCGCGTGATCAGCCTGCCCATGAGCGCGGACCTGAGCGAGGCGCAGCAGGACACGGTCATTGCAGCGCTGCGTCACGCCTTGATGGTGAATGCAAGCTAGTCTCTTCCGCGCCAGCGTCACGCTGCTGGCCGGCGGCGCGCTGGCGCAGGCGCTGCCCCTGCTGCTGGGGCCCTGGCTCACAAGGCTGTATTCGCCGGCCGAGTACGGGCAGTTCTCCTATGTCTGGTCGGTGGCCACCACCTTGGGCGTGATCGGCTGCGCGCGCTTTGAATTCGCCTTGCCGATGGAGCGCGAGGAGGGGCGTGCCGCCGTGCTGCTGGCCCTATGCGCGCGCGTGCTGGCGGTAGTGCTGTTGGTCTCGCTCGTCGTGGCCGCCGTGATGGCGCAGGATCTGCCGCTGGCCTGGACGCTGCCGCTGGCCGTGCTGGCGAGCAGCCTCACGCAGGCCCTGATGCAATGGGTCACGCGCGCCGAAGGCTTCAAGGCCCTGGCCGTGGCGCGCGTCGTGCAATACGGCGGCGGCGCGCTGCTGCAGGTGGCGTGCGGCATGCTGGCCTGGGGCGCATTCGGCTTGATGTGGGGCGCGCTCGTGGCCGCGCTGCTGAGCCTGCCGCTGCTGATCCGGCCTCGCCCGCAAGGAGGCTGGCGCGCGCCGTGGCGAGCATCTTCGCAAACGATGCGGGAGATGGCGCACAAGCACCGCGACTTCCCGCTCTTCAACACGCCGCATGCCTTTGCCGGCGCGTTGCAGGACAGCCTCTCACTGTGGCTGATCGGCGCCTGGATCGGCGATGCCCATGTGGGCTTCTGGGCGCTGGCCCTGCGCTATCTGAAGGCGCCGGCGGGCTTCGTCGGCGGGGCGATTTCGCAGGCGCTATATCCGAAGCTGGCGCAGTCGGCGACGCTGGCCGAAGGCCGCACGCTCGTGCGCCACACCATGCTGATGCTGGGTGGCCTGGCGATTGCGCTGATGGTGGCGCTGATGCTGATCGGGCCCTGGCTGTTCCGCAGGCTTTTTGGCGAAAGCTGGAGCGAAGCCGGCGAGCTGGCGCGTGCGCTGGCGCCCTACATCGCCGCGCATTTCGTTGCCGCGCCGCTGAGCGTAGCGCCCATGGCCTGGCGCGGCCAGCGCTGGATGCTCAAGCTCGCGCTCGTCGGCCAGGCGATGTTCATCGCAGGCCTTGCCGCGGGCTTGCATTGGGGCGGCCTGATCGGCGCAGCCTGGGGCGTCTCCGGCATGATGCTCGTCTATTTCGGCTACTTCTTCTGGGCCTTGGCCAACTGGAAATGAGAGCGTTCATCAACCGTCTGCGTCGCCGCGTGGCCCATGCCTGGCTGTATCGCATCGTCTTTGGCGAAGCGGGGCTGCCGCACACGCGGATCGCGCCGAGCACCTGCATCGAGGGCGAGGCCGGCCTGCAGCTGGCCGACCATGTCTTCATCGGCCAGTTCAATTTCATCGACGCCACGGCGGGCCTCACGCTCGAAGAGGGCGTGCAGATCACCAACTTCGTCTCCGTCGTCACGCACAGCTCGCACCGTTCGATCCGCCTGCTGGGCCGCCACTATGCGAGCAGGCAGGGCGTTATGCCGGGCTTCGTGAAGGCGCCCATCCGCATCGGCGCCTACAGCTTCATCGGCCCGCACAGCCTGATCGAAGCGGGCAGCAAGATCGGCAAGGGTTGCGTCGTCTGCGCCTATTCGCAGGTGCGCGGCGAGGTCCCGGATTTCGCCATCGTGGCGGGCCAGCCGGCGCGTGTCGTGGGCGACGTCCGCGAGCGTGATGCCGAACTTCTCAAGCAGCATCCCGAACTGGCCGCGCACTACAAGGAACTTTTTGAATGAGGCTCGTGCTGATCGGCGACGGCGAGAGCCCGCATCTGCTCAAGTGGGCGCGCGCGCTGTCCGAGGAAGTGGACCTGTGGGCCGTCTCCACGCGCAGCTTTGCGCCCGAGTTCAACTTTCTGCTGCCCAAGAACCAGATGCTCGCGCTGGAGACCTCGCCCGATCACGCCGGCGGCAACGCAGCCGTCCTCAAGCACCTGCCGCGTATGGGCCGCTGGCTGGCCGAGGTGAAGGCCGATTGGCTGCACGCGCATTACCTGACCTCGGCCGGCACCATGGCCTGGGCCGCCAAGCGCGGCTGGGGACTGAAGGCCAAGATTGCTGGCTCGGCCTGGGGCAGCGACATCCTCGTCACGCCCAATCAGGGCTGGGGCTACAACTGGCTCACGCGCAAGGTGCTGGCCAATTGCGCGATCACTACCTCGGATTCGCAGCACATGGCCGCGCGCATGCGCGAGCTGGGCGCGGGCGAGGTGATGGTCTTTCCCTTCGGCCTCGATGCGATTCCGAAGCAGGGTGCCAAGAAGGAGCCGTGGCTGTTCTTCGCCAATCGCGGCCTGGAGCCGATCTACCGCCCGCATCTGGTGATCGAAGCCTTTGCGGCTGTGGCGGCGAAGGTGCCTGAAGCGCGTTTGGTGGTGGCCAACGAGGGCTCGCAGCGCGCGGCGCTTGAGGATCAGGTGAGTAGCCTCGGTCTCAAGTCTCGCGTCAGCTTTGTGGGCCGACTGGCCGCGATCAACCAGGCCTCGCACTACGCCAAGGCGCGTTGGTACCTGAGCCTGCCCGAGAGCGACTCGGTGGCCGTCTCGGTGCTGGAAGCCATGTCGCACGAATGCGTGCCCATACTCTCGGATCTGCCCGCCAACCACGAGCTCATCAACGCGCAGGCGGGGCAGGGCGTCATCCTCAAGCAGCCTGCGCAACTGCCGGCGCTGCTTGACCTGGACGCCGAAGCCGCCGGCCGCGCCAACCGCGCCTGGGTGCTGGAGAACGGCCTGTTCCCGCCCGCCGTCCATCGCTTCCTGGCGCGCCTCAGAGAACTGAACTGAATTGAAGATCCTGCTCATCAACCACTATGCCGGCTCGCCGCGGCATGGCATGGAATACCGGCCCTACTACCTGGCGCGCGAATGGGTGCGCATGGGCCACCAGGTGCTGATCCTGGCGGCTTCGCATTCGCATGTGCGCAGCACTCAGGCAAGCCCGGGCAGCGAGGTGATCGACGGCATTGCCTACCACTGGTACGAGACGCCCGAGTACAGCGGCAACGGCCTGGGCCGCGTGAAGAACATCTGGAGCTTCTGCTCGCAGGTCTGGCGCGATGCCGACATCCTGGCGCGGGATTTCCAGCCCGATGTGGTGATCGGCTCCAGCACCTATCCGATGGACATGTGGGTGGCGCGCCGCGTGGCGAGGAAGGCCACGGCCAAGCTGGTCTACGAGGTGCACGACCTCTGGCCGCTTTCGCCCATCGAGCTTTCCGGCATGTCGAAATGGCATCCCTTTGCGATGCTGTGCCAGAAGGCCGAGAACGATGCCTACCGCGATACCGATGCGGTAGTCTCCATGCTGCCCAAGGTGCAGCGCCACATGGTGGCGCACGGACTCGACCTGAAGAAGCTGACCATCGTTCCCAACGGCATCACGCTGGACGAATGGGAGGGCGAGCCGCCGCCGCTGTCCGCTGAACTGCAGCGTTACTTCAGCGCCCAACAGGAGAACAAACAGGGCCACACCGTCGTCGGCTATGCCGGCTCGCACGGCCTGCCCAATGCGCTGGACGTGCTGCTGGATGCGGCCCATCTGCTGAAGGACGAGCCTATCAGCATCGTGATGGTCGGCAGCGGCCACGAAAAGGCTCGCCTGGCCGAACGCATGCGCGCCGAAGGCCTGGCGAACGTGACGATGTTCGACCCCATCCCGAAGGCCCAGATCCCGGCTCTGCTGGCGCGCCTGGACATCGCCTACATCGGCTGGCAGCGCACGCCTATCTACCGCTTCGGCATCGCGCCTAACAAGCTGATGGACTACATGATGGCCGAGCGGGCGGTGCTGCACTCAGTCGAGGCAGGCAATGACCCGGTGGCCGAGGCGCAGGCTGGCTTGACTGTGCCGCCTGAGGACCCGCGGGCTGTAGCCGAGGGCATCCGTGCCTTGGCCCGTCTGAGCGCCGAGGAGCGCGCCGCCATGGGCCGCCGGGGCCGCGCCTTCGTGATGGCCGAGCACACGTATCCCGTGCTGGCCCGTCGTTTCATCGACGCGCTTGACGGAAAATAGGACCACGATGAGTCAAACTCCCTTCCTCCCCTTCGCCCTGCCCGAAATCGGCGAAGAAGAAATCAACGAAGTCGTCGACTCGCTCAAGAGCGGCTGGGTCACGACCGGCCCCAAGGCCAAGCGCTTCGAGCAGGCTTTTGCAGAATTCCTCGGTGACCCGCAGATCGAATGCATCGCCGTCAACTCCGCCACGGCCGGGCTGCACCTCGCGCTGGAGGCCATCGGCATCGGCCCGGGCGACGAAGTCATCACGACGACGCACACCTTCACCGCCACCGCTGAAGTGGTGCGTTACCTCGGCGCAGACGTGGTACTGGTCGACATCGACCCGGCCACGTTGAACATCGACGTCAACCAGATCGAAGCTGCCATCACGCCGCGCACCAAGGCCATCCTTCCCGTGCATTACGCCGGCCTGGCCGTGGACATGCTGGCCATCCTCGACATCGCCCGCAAGCATGGCCTGCGCGTGGTCGAAGACGCGGCGCACGCCCTCCCCACCACGCTGGAAAAAGAACTGATCGGCACGCTCGGCAGCGACGCTACGGTCTTCAGCTTCTACGCCAACAAGACCATGACGACCGGCGAGGGCGGCATGCTTGTGACGCGCAATGCCGAGCTGGCCAAGCGTGCCCGCGTGATGCGCCTGCACGGCATGAGCCGTGATGCGTTTGACCGCTTCACGGCGAAGACGCCCTCTTGGTATTACGAGATCGTCGCACCGGGCTTTAAGTACAACCTGACCGACATTGCCGCGGCGCTGGGCATCCATCAGCTCAAGCGACTGCCGGGTTTCCAGACGCGGCGCGAGCAGATCGCGCAGGCTTACAACGAGGCATTCGCCGATCTGCCGCTGATCCTGCCGCCGGCCGCGCCCGCCGGCGACGTGCATTCCTGGCACCTGTACGTGCTCCGCTTGGATGATTCGTTAGCACAGGAGCGTGAAGTGTTCATCGAGCGGATGTTCGCTGCCGGCATCGGTTGCAGCGTGCACTACGTCCCGCTGCATCTACATCCGTATTGGCGTGATCGCTATGCTCTGCGCGCCGAGCAGTTTCCGCATTCTCAGAAGGCCTTCGAGCGAATGGTGAGTATTCCCTTGTACTCGAAGATGTCGGATGCGGAGGTGCTTCGCGTGGTCTCTGCGGTCCGGGCCTCGTTGCTCGGCTGAACTGCACACTTGGCATGTTGAAAAGGGCCTTCGATATTCTGGGCGCCGGCCTAGGACTGCTGCTGCTTTCGCCGTTGCTGCTGCTCGTCGCCGTGGCCGTCAAGATGGACTCCGCCGGCCCGGTGTTTTTCCGCCAGGAACGTGTTGGGCGCCACGGCCGAGTGTTCAGGATATTCAAGTTCCGCACGATGAGCGCAGAGCGTGTTCAAGGTGCGATGCAGATTACTGTCGCCGGGGATTCTCGTATCACTCGCGTGGGCGCTGTACTGCGCCGCAGCAAGCTGGATGAGTTGCCGCAGTTGATTGACGTGCTGCGCGGCACGATGAGCCTGGTAGGGCCGCGGCCCGAAGTGCCAAAGTATGTTGCGCACTACCCTACCTCATGGCGGGAGCGCTTACTGAGCGTCCGGCCTGGCGTGACCGACTTCGCCTCGGTTCACTACCGTGACGAGAACGAACGGTTGGCGCGGGCCGCGAATCCGGAGCAGGAGTACGTAAACGTCATTCTGCCGGCCAAGCTACGGTATTCGTTGCACTACGTGGACAACCCGACGATTGCGAACGACCTGCAAGTCCTGGGACTGACGTTTCGCATTGTCTTTGCGCCGGCCATTTCTTCTGCAAGGAGCGCCATGAGCATCAAGAACCTAGGTTTCTGGATCAAGCTGGAGCAGTTGATGTCAGCGCTCAAGCAGCGCAACCGCGCCTACGCCGCTGTGGTGGATGGCCTGTTGGTGCTGGTCTGCTGGCATATCACTTATTTGTTCCGTCTGGGCTTCGAGCGCTGGCAACCGGAGCGTCCCTGGTATGACGACTATGTCAGTGTGGGCGTGATCGCCGTCTATCTGATGTCATCCGCGTTGGCCGGAGTGCCGAGCGCGCTTTGGCGCTTCTTTGGCCTCGATGACTTCAAGCGCCTGACCCTGGCCTGCCTGGGTGCTGGCACGCTGAACGCCTGCTGGATCCAGCTTGCGAAGCTCGTTGGCGTACCGCGAGCGGTGCTGGTGCTGCACCCCTTTTTCTGCCTGCTGACCTTTGCACTGGTGCGAATGGTCTACCGCCTAGTCTGGGAGCATGCCCGCGAACGAGCTGGTGGTGAGGCCTACGAAGAAAAGCGGGCCATCGTGCTTGGCGCTGGCGAGGTCGCGCGACGTTTGGTGTCCGCCATCCATCGACATGAAGGCTGGACCGTTCTGGCGATGCTTGACGACGACCCAGCAAAACACGGTCTACGCTTCGGAGGCGTCACGGTGCAAGGGGGCATTGCGGACCTCGCTCTACCTCACGTGCTCGCTGGCGCGACTCATGTGCTGATTTCAATGCCGGAGGCTGACGATACTGCAAGGGCCAGAGCGGTTCACCTGGCGAAGGCGACAGGGCTTTCCGTGATGACGATATCGGACAGAGTGCCCTTGCAGGCGGAGGGGGCGGTCTGAGTCAAACGTTGCTGCGAACTCAGAGAGAGAGAGCCGGCACCGTAAAACTGAACACGGCGATGAGTGGAAACTCGGTCCATTGACAGATCCCATAGATTAGGTCCGCAAAGAGAAACTTAGTTCGATCCGGCTTGAACAACGCCGCGGGCAGCGCAACACAAGAATCAGGATTTGGGGTCGTTTCAATAGTTGTAGAAAATATTGTACGCAATGATAAATTCACATCTATTTGCCAAAAGAGAGTTCCACTCATCCTTGCACGGTTTGCGCGGAATTGCAATTCTGTATGTAATTTTATCTCACTTCGGGAATAATCAACTATTTTTACTTCCGATGCGTCACGACGCTATAGGAAAAGTCGGGGTATGGATATTCTTTGCGCTAAGTGCATTTCTCTTAACAAATCACCTGAGGCGTGATTTGGAAATTGGTGAATCAAGAATTTGCGCCATTTCTCAATACACGATCAATCGCATCTTTAGAATATATCCACTTTACGCAATAGTATTGATTGGGCATGTAATTCTTCATGATATTTCTGGAGTTGATTTTCTTGAGCACCTCTTGCTGCTCGACGGCTGGGGGGAGTTGTGGGCGATTTCAGTTGAATTTCAATATTACGCAGTCATTCCAGTCATCGCCGTCTGCTCTTTGCATATGACAAAGAGGGGTGTTGCGCTGTTCTTGGTAGCCGTACTGATGGTGGTGGTGTTCTACGACTGGATGCGGCCCGCGAGTGTGTTTGGGGATGAAATATATTTGTTTCCCAAGCTTGTGCCATTTCTTTTTGGTAGTATTTTGTCGTTATTGCAAAATACTCATATATTGCCAAAGAATTTGCTGATATCCAATGTAATAAAAATAGCAAGTATTCTGGGGCTAATCGCCGCAACTTTTTGGTATCGGGAAATTGCAAAAAATACCCTATCAATCGCGTTTTCCCCCTGGTTGTCGATTGTAATAAGTGGATCAACTATTGGATTGATTCATGCGGCCACAAAACCAAACCTTCTTGCCTCAGTTTTGAGTGCAAGACCGTTGGTTTTCTTGGGCGAAATTAGCTTCAGCCTCTACCTGTTGCATATGTTTGTAATTCGCCTGATAAGCAAAGCGACAGAAATTCCTGCCAGTGCTAGAGCCTGGTTGGCGTTGGCGCTCTGCATAGTATTTGCACACATTTCGTGCCAGGCGATTGAGGGCCCAAGTATCCGCGTCGGAAAAATCCTCGGTGAAAGACTACGCAGGATTGCCTTTTTGAATCGTCCCGGGTTTTGAGGAGGCGCCAACTCTGGAGAATGGGGTCATGAAGAAATCCCCGAAGTTTTCGCCTGAGGTGCGCAAGCATGCCGTGCGCACGGAGCTAGTCGGGCCTGCAAAAACCAGAGAACCCGCATGAACACTGGCTTTGCGGGTGATTTCGGATAGCCAGAACTCTCGGTTTGAATTGCAATGACGCGCGGTTCTTGGGAGTTTGCCCCGATGGCCAGTTCAATTTCCCCCACCTAGTCGGCCCTGCAAATTTCGATTTCGCCGTTTCAGCCCGGCGTGATGTTCAGCCGGTGATCGATGGACGGTGATCGGTCTGAGGAAGTCGTGGAGTGCCCTACGCTCGCGCGGGCGAGTGCGGCCA